>Ga0187846_10000004_pt1 | contig 126627 bp, 120 predicted proteins | sample TC_taG_FD_161473 | JGI IMG/M metagenome (GOLD analysis project Ga0187846, IMG submission 161473) | Biofilm microbial communities from the roof of an iron ore cave, State of Minas Gerais, Brazil - TC_06 Biofilm (v2) | ecosystem: Environmental > Terrestrial > Deep subsurface > Cave > Wall... | reverse complement strand
GTAACCCTCCGGGGAAGGCCGCCTAGCGCCAGCTCGGCTGCACAGGTCTGATGTCGCACTGGTGCAAACGATGGTGCTTGCACCAGTGCAAGAGGCATCGAGATGGCCAGATTGCAGATTATTACCGGCCCCGAGCGGCGACGATCGTGGAGTGAGGAGCAAAAGCGCGCGATCGTTTCTGCGGCCTTTGCCCCTGGAACGATTGTCGCTGATATCGCCCGTCGGGCTGACGTTTGTGCCGGACAGATCTATCGGTGGCGGCAAGAGCTGCGCTGCACCGAGCGCGGTTTCTCGGAAGTGGTGATCGCCGCGGTTGATGACCGTAGCAGTGATCGCGCCGCACTGGGCCCAGCGCCAGCGATCGAGATCGAGTTTGCCGACAGGGCTCGATTGCGCATTGCGGCATTGACGCCACCCGAATTGGCAGCGGCGGTGGTCAGGGCGCTGCGCCGATGATCCCGGTTCCCACCGGTGTGCGGGTGTGGATCGCCACCGGGCACACCGATATGCGCCGCGGCATGAACGGGCTGGCCCTGCAGGTCCAGCAGGGGTTGAAGCGCGATCCGCATGCCGGCGATCTGTTTGTGTTCCGCGGCCGGCGGGGCGATCTGATCAAGATCCTCTGGCATGACGGTCTCGGCATGTCGCTTTATGCCAAGCGACTGGAGCGCGGCCGGTTTATCTGGCCGTCGCCGGCCGATGGCGTGGTCGCGATCACAGCGGCACAGCTGGCTTACATGCTCGAAGGCATTGACTGGCGCAACCCGCAGCACACCTGGCGTCCGCACGCGGTTGGATAGGGTGCGACAAGTTGACTCACCCATTGCGCGAGATCATCACAATAGCGTGCGATTATGGTTGAATCGCGTTCGTGCCGATTACAGCCGACATTCTCCCCGACGGGGTCGACGCACTCAAAACGGCGCTGGTCGCCGAGCGCTCGGCCCGCCAGCAGGCCGAAGCCCGCGCCTCGGGTGCCGAGGCCATGGTCGCGCATCTGAAGCTGGTCATCGCCAAATTGCGACGCGAGCGCTTCGGGCCATCGGCCGAGCGCGGCAGCAAGCTGCTCGATCAGCTCGAGCTGCAGCTCGAGGAGCTGGAGGCAAGCGCGACCGAAGACGCGCTCGCCGCCATCACCAAGCCTGGCCAGGACGACACCGTCGTGCGCAGCTTCACCCGCCAGAAGCCGGTGCGGGCACCGCTTCCCGAGCACCTGCCACGCGAACGCGTGGTGATCCCGGCGCCCGCCGCCTGCCCGTGCTGCGGCGGCAAGCTCTCCAAACTCGGCGAGGACGTGACCGAGACGCTGGAGGTGGTGCCGCGGCAATGGAAAGTCGTGCAGACCGTGCGCGAGAAGTTCACCTGCCGCAGCTGCGAGAAGATCACCCAGCCGCCGGCCCCCTTCCATACCATTGCGCGGGGCCGGGCCGGAGCCAGCCTGCTGGCGATGATCCTTTACGCCAAGTACGGCCATCATCAGCCGCTCAATCGCCAGAGCGAAAGCTTAGCCCGCGAGGGCATCGATCTCGACGTCTCGACCATGGCCGACTGGGTCGGCGCCTGCACGGCGACCCTCGCCCCACTGGTCGAGCTGATCCGGCTCCAGGTGCTGGACGCTGCCCGGCTGCACGGTGACGACACCACTGTGCCGGTGCTGGCCAAGGGCAAAACCGTAACCGGCCGGGTGTGGACCTATGTCCGTGATGATCGGCCGTTTGCCGGACCGGCGCCCCCCGCCGCGGTGTTCTTCTATTCCCGCAACCGCGACGGCGAGCACTCGAAGCGGCATCTGGCCGGCTATGCCGGGATTCTTCAGGCCGACGCTTATGGCGGGTTCAACAGCCTTTACGATCCGAAGCGAAGTCCCGGCCCGATCACCGAGGCCGCCTGCTGGAGCCATGGACGGCGGAAATTCTTTGTCCTGGCCGATGTTGCCAAAGCGCCGCTCGCCGTCGCGGCGATGCGCCGGATCGACGCGATCTTCGCAATCGAAGGCGAGATCAACCGATTGCCGGCGGAGCAGCGTCTTGCCCTGCGCACAACCCGCATTGCGCCGCTGGTGGCCGAGCTCGAAACCTGGATGCGCAGCGAGCGCGCCCGGTTGTCCCGACATGCCGATGTCGCCAAAGCCATGGATTACATGCTGAAGCGTTGGGCCGCCTTCACTCGCTTCCTCAGCGATGGCCGCATCTGCTTGACCAATAACGCCGCCGAGCGCGCGCTCCGCGGCATTGCTATCGGCCGCAAGAACTGGCTCTTCGCCGGCTCCGATCGCGGCGGCGAGCGGGCAGCGGCAATGTACACGCTAATCGCCACCGCCAAGCTCAACAACGTCGATCCACAGGCTTGGCTCGCCGACGTGCTGCGCCGCATCGCCGATCACCCCGCCCGCCGGCTCAATGAGCTGCTGCCCTGGAACTGGCACGCGCCCGCCATCAAGCACACCGTCGCCGCGTAAAATCCCTCGCTGTTGTTCTTGCAGACGGCCCTGCAGATTACACGCCGTTAGCCCGCGGCCTCTGCCGGATGCTTACTCGACCGCGCGCCGAATTCAACGGTTCGCCGATGCATTCGGCCGGCATAGCGCGAGCCGCTCGATCGAAGACATCACCTCGGCGTACAGAGAAGCGTCTGAGGAATTTGCACCGCGCCTCGCCACCAGGGTCATTGAAAAGCTCACGGGCGATCTCGAACTCCGGAAGCTTGTCGAAGCGGAAGCGCCATATCCGAGAGAAATGGAATTTCCTTACGACGGTGCGATTGAGACCCTTCGCCTGCTGTCCTCCCGTTACCGGATCGGGGTAATCGCAAACCAGTCGCCCGGCAGCGAGGGACGGTTGAACCGGTGGAGTCTGCTTCCGTTCATCTCCGTCTGTGTGACATCCGCAGAAGTCGGTCTCGAAAAGCCGGACCCGGCTATGTTCGATCTCGCACTGCGGCAGGCGGGACGCACCGCGCCCGAGGCGGTGATGATTGGCGACCGGCTCGACAACGACATACGACCCGCCCGGCTGCTCGGCTGGAAGACAGTGCGCGTCCTCCAGGGGCCGGGGCGCTTTCAGTCCCCGCGAGACAGCTTGGACGAGCCCGATCTCACAGTAGCAAATGTGAAGCTGATCCCGCCGATTTTCATCGGGCCGATCGGTTGACCTCCTACCAATCGAGAATGGTGAGGTCCGGCCATAAGCGTCGCCAGCGGGTCACTTTGGCCTCATAAACAGCGCGGGTGATCTGCACCTTGTTCGGTCGCACGACGAGCCCGAATAAATCCGCGAGACCATAGGGAGCCGCGATCGAGAGCCCCGACATGCCGGGCTGGATGCCGACCGCCGTAGCCGTGGTCGGAAAGGTCGCTATCGCGTGCTCTGCCGACACATATGGCGGGATGGGGTTGCCGAACTTTTCCGGGTACCAGAGATGAACCCGCGCCTCGTTTTTCACATCCACCTTTGCCGGGAGGTGTGCGAACAGACACCGGATGCGCTGTTCGTGACGTGTCTCTCCGGTGCCCGACAGATCGGAACCATCGAAATAGACGAGATCGACATCCTTTAGACCGTGGCCAGGCGGGAATCCGAACGCGTTGTTCCACACGGTTTGCGCTATTGCGCCGGCAATCAACCAGCAATCGGGCAGCGAGATGGCTGACCACGCGCTGATTATTGGTCTTAGGATCGGACTCGCGAGCACGATGCTTTCGAGTTTTGCGCAATCGGTCGAAGCCGCCTTGGACTGAACGGCGGCCTTCAACGTCTGCTCCCGGTGCGCTTTAGGCACGGCGTGCTTCCCACACCAGCCCCCGCCAAGCCTTGATCGTGGCATAGTCTGTCGTGAAATCGCGCGACGGATCGCGGCGCATCTGCAATCGGGTCATGTCCGCTTGCGACCGCAGATTGTCGGCGGCGGTGTAAGCGAGCACCGACTCCAGCCTCACGCGAACGAAAGCATCTGTTAGCGCGGCCCGCGCTGCCTCCGTGGCGTACCCGTACCCCCAGGCGTGCCGTACCAGCCGCCAGCCGATCTGGAAATGCAACCCGAGCGGATGGTCAGCGCCGGAGGGCATGACACCGGCGTAGCCGACGAAGGCCCCGGTCTCGGTTTCGATGGCCCAGCGAGAGAAGCCATGTTCTCGATAGGTTGCCATATAGCGGTCGAACTTTGCGTCGCTCTCTGCGCGACTGATCGGCCCTCCATAATCGTGCATGACCTCGGGGTCGGCATGCATGGCCGCAAAGGCGTCGCGGTGGGATTCGTGCCAGCAGCGAAGGCGCAAGCGTGGCGTGCTGATTATCATGCGCGGTTTGAGTATTTTCGGCCGATCGCACCGGATTGAACAGCGGCGAGCCGACACCGTGATCAAAGCATTGATGATAGATGTCGATGGAGTTCTCGTCATCGGTCGACCGTCCGATGGTCGCCATTGGGCCGCCGCTCTCCAAGCCGATCTCGGACTGAATTTTGACGATCTACAAGCAGCTTTCTTCAAACCGCATTGGGAAGAAATCGTGACAGGACGAGCCGATCTTCGTGAGCGGTTGGCCGATATCCTCGTACGAATCGCGGCGGGTCTTACAGCCGAACAAGTGCTGACGTATTGGTTTTCCCAAGATGCGCGGTTGAATGCCGACCTGCTCGGCGAACTGGCGGCGCTGCGCAGTCGCGGGCTTCGCATCTATCTGGCCACCAATCAGGAACACGAGAGAATGGGCCATCTGCTGCACACGCTCGGGCTCGCGGCGCATATTGACGGGTGTCACTACTCGGCGGCAATCGGTCATCGGAAACCGACAAGGGAGTTTTTCGACGCCGTGGCTTTGAAGGTGCATCTATCGCCCAGCGAAATTATCCTGATCGATGACGACGAGGAGAATATCCGCGCCGCAATAGCCGCCGGCTGGCGCGCCTCGCGGTGGACAGGCCGGGAGCGAATAGCTGATCTCGTTGAGCGATGCGCAACATCGTGAATGCTCTGTTTGTGCGAGACGGCATGGTTTTGCTCGCGCGGCGGAGTCCCCATCGCGCCATTTATGCCGGGCTGTGGAGCTTTCCTGGAGGTCACCAGGAGCCGGGCGAAACCCTGATCGAGGCTCTGGTCAGAGAGGTCCAGGAGGAGGTCGGCGTCACGCCGACGACCTGCGAGTTCATCGGCACGATCAGTGACCCAAACACGCCGGAGGCTGATCCCGCGACCTATCACATGTATGGCGTCACTGCATGGGAGGTAGGGGAACCCTCTCTCCTCGGCAACGAACACACCGAACTCAAGTGGTTCGCGGTGGCAGCCGCGAGCGCTCTGCCGGACCTCGCGCTGGAGGAATATCGACCTCTTTTCGCAGACCTGATGTCCGGGCGTCGACACTAGCTCCCGCTCAACTCGCGCCGGACGATCGCGGCACCCTCGGCCAATGCCTTGAGCTTGGCGAAGGCGAGATCGCGGGGGATGTATTTCATGCCGCAATCGGGGGCCGGGATCAGCCGCTCGGGCGGCAGGCGTTCGAGTGCCGCGCGGATGCGGGCGGCGACCACCTCCGGTGTCTCCGGCTCGGGGTCGGCGCAAATGCGCTCGCCTCAGGGAGGGCGGCGGCCGCTCCGGAGGTTAGGGGGGCCGCTTGAAACAAGCTATGCTGCCCTGCCGCGCATCCGCAGGCCGGGCAGACCGAGGGGTAGTTCGGCGTTCATTTTCGCTAATGCCGCGTCGATGACTCCCATTTGCGAGCTATGGCGGAGGTCCAACAGCCGGCGCACCGAATTTTCTGCGACGCCGAGCTCCTTCGCTAGCCTGACCTTAGACCAACCGCGGTTACGCATCGTCTCGTAAACCGCCAATTTGGCGGTGACCAGCGATGGGAGCACGGCTCGGTCACGCCCGGAACTTGGCGCAGACGGTCTTGGTACAGGCCTTCCCGCCTTCATGTATCCTTCGAGCGCAGTGATGAGGCAATCCATCGCGTTGGCGTGGGCCTCATCCTGGGTTTCGCCTTCGGTCAGCGCCTCCGGGATTTTCCGAAAACGCACGAGCCACCAGCCATTCTCCTGCCGCTCGAGCATGTATTCGTAACCTACGGCCACACTCAGTCCTCCAAATCTCTTCTTGTCAAGCCGAGCTGATGGAGCATCGCGGTTAGGAGGCTGGGGCCGATTTCCTTCCTGCGATCCTTCAATGTGGTGAACCGATCTCCGTAATAGAGTCGTCCGTGACTGCCCTTACCAGCACGATGATCAAACGAGACGGCTACGCGCCGACTGCGGCCAAGCCTTCGGATTCTTCTCTCGAATTCGTGGCCCGTCATATAGAAGCATCGCACATAGGTGTGCGATCTTCAATGTAGCCCCGGCCTCCCGCGCCAAGGCGTGCATAAGTCGGATCACGCGCCCGTCAACTCGCGGCGGACGATCGCGGCACCTTCGGCCAATGCCTTGAGCTTGGCGAAGGCGGTCGCCCGCGGGGTGTACTTCATGCCGCAATCGGGGGCCGGGATCAGCTGCTCGGGCGGCAGGTGCTTGAGGGCGGCGCGGATCCGGGAGGCGACCACCTCGGGGGTCTCGGGCTCGGGGTCGCCCATGCTGATCACGCCAAAGATCACGGTTTTGTCGCCGAGGCCGTCGAGGGTGCGGTCGATCGCCGGGAGCGCCAAGCGGCGCGCCTCCTCGGGGCGCGCCTGCAGCCACGGCTCAGGCAGCGCGATGCCAATGGGAACCGCGCGCGCTGCCTTTACTGCCCTCGGCGTAAGAGTTAGGCTCCGTGTCATGGATCGCATCACCTTCAATCCGAATCAATGCGGGGGTCGCCCTTGCATCCGCGGTATGCGTATTAGGGTGAAGGACGTTCTCGATCTTCTTGCCGCCGGTGTAAGCGAGGCCGAAGTGCTAGGAGATTTTCCTTATCTTGAGAAGGAGGATATCCGCGCCTGTCTGGCCTTCGCCGCGGCAGAGGCAGACCACCCCGTCCTCGTTGCCGCTGATCGTTGAAGATCCTGATCGACGCACAGCTTCCGCCCGGCCTCAAGGTGATGCTCGCGGCGGCCGGCCACGAGGCTAATCACGTTGTCGACGTCGGGTTACGCGATGCGGATGACGCGCAAGTTTGGGAATATGCTGCTCGGGAGAGAATCGCCGTCCTGACAAAGGATGAAGACTTTGCCGCGCGGCGCCTACGTGAGCCGCAAGGCCCGACCATCATTTGGCTCAGGGTCGGCAATTGCTCGCGCGCCGCGCTGGTCCGATGGCTGACGCCATTATTGGCCTCGATAGAGGCACTCGTCGACGCCGGGGAAGGCGTCATCGAGGTGCGATGAGGCTCCTTCGGCTCTTCTAGGGTTGGTCCACGCTGACCCCGGTCAGCTCGCCCCGGACGATCGCGCCACTCTCGGCGAGGGCAGCAGTACTATTCGCTCTCGGATATTTCGATCACGGCGCCGAGGATGGCGCGCAAACCGGCTGCAACGGCTTTTCGATCGGCGCTAGTCAGCGTGCCGAGCCGTTGCGCATCTCGTGCATCCGCCGTGGAGATTTTCTCTGGGCGCACGATCGATGGGGCGGGGAGACCGGCGGCGCCTAGATCCGATATGCCTACGTCACCCGGCCAGCCTCGGTTCTCGGCACTAGTGATCATGACCAGCCATAATAGGCCGTGCAACGCCTCGATCTTTCCGGCGGCAACGACGAGCGCAGGACGGCGCTGTCGAACCGGCCGGTCCGTATACGGGAACGGAACCTTGACGACGTCCCATACCTCAAAGATCGCCATAGGCGCGCTGGTCCGCCTCGGATGACCACTCACGGAAGGTAGCGAAGGGGTCGTCGATCGGGTCCCGCCGCGCCTTGGTCAGGATGACGTGGTCGCCCTCGATCCGATAAGCCAGTTCATCGCCCTCGCCCACATGGAGGGCCGCTCGGACCGGTTGCGGGATTGTCGTTTGGGCCTTGCTGGTGATCTTGCTCGTAATCATGACCAATTCCGGAGTGTCGCGCGGGCTCGGAAGAGTAAGGATTTTCCTTACCGTGGTCAAGCCTGCGTCGCCGTAACGCCCGTCAATTCGCGGCGGACGATCGCGGCACCTTCGGCGAGCGCCTTGAGCTTAGCGAAGGCGATCTGGCGCGGGATGTTTTCATGCCGCAAGGGGGACCGGGATCAGGCGCTCCGGCGGCAGGTGCGCCAATGTCGGGCGGATGCGGGCGAGACGGTTTTGCGGATGACCGCCGCCTAGCGGCGTGAGCTTGACGCACGGCAGAAAGTGTGTTACCTTGTGGGTAACTTAATTGCCATGCCTATAGATTACTCCCAAGGAAACAAATGGACATATGCGTCAGGGATAATCGGCTTAGGGGGGCGCTTGAAGATGAACGAGTCTGCAAACGACGCTACGGGTCCGACATGGCCAAGAAACTGAAAGTTCGGCTCACTGCCCTTCGTGCCGCCGAGTCATTGGCAGACTTTTGGCCTCCTATGTCTGGTCCTGAACGCTGTCACGAGCTGAAGGCCGATCTCTTGGGGAAATTTTCAGTAGACCTCAAGCATCCATATCGCCTCCTCTTCATACCCATAGAAGAAAGCGTGGCGGCAGATCGTTCAGACGAAAAGCAACGCTGGGCTTCTATCACTGCAATCGAGATTCTGGAAATAGAGGATACTCATGGCTAGCGAAAAGCGGGCAAGTATCCCGTTCACTCCTGATGCGGTTCATCCGGGAGAAATCGTGAGCGAATACCTGGAATTTCGCGGATGGACGCAGCGCGACCTCGCGCGCCGAGCGGGATTAACGCCGAAAACAATCAGTGAGATATGCAACCGCAAGGCTCCATTGACCCCGACGACTGCCTTGGCGCTCGAGAAAGTACTGCAGCGCCCAGCTCATTTCTGGCTGAACCTTCAACGGCAATTTGATGAGGCCGAAGCACGAAGTCGCGAACTTGTCAAATCAGCTCAGTGGGTAGACTGGGCGCGGAAGTTTCCGTTGAGAGAAATGAAACGCCTGAAGTTCTCTCTACTTCCGGGGAGATCTGATGTGGACGCTCTCCTCAAGTTTTTGGGTGTCTCCTCACCAGAGAGCTGGAACGCCGTCTGGAGCGCTTCCAACGTGGCATATCGCCAGACCCGCAGGTTTACGCAGAGTGTAGAGGCAATCTCAGCATGGGTACGGGAAACAGAGCTTGTCGCTGAGAACATCGATACAGCACCGTTTAATGAGAAGCTTCTACGTTCGTCTATAGGAAAGCTCCGCCTTCTCACCAGAGAGCGAGCAGATAAAATCATAGACCCAGTCCAAACGGCTTGTGCCGCGTTTGGCGTGGCTGTCGTTTTGGTCCCTGAACTGCCGCACTGCGGAATTAGCGGCTGCGCGCGCTGGATTTCAGAGAAAAAAGCGCTTGTCGGCCTGACCTTGCGATATAAGACCGACGATCAGCTATGGTTCACGTTTTTCCATGAGCTTGGTCACATCCTGCTCCATAGAAAGAATCGGCCATTCATTGTCGATAATGCTGCAGACGATTTGGGCGATAGAGTCGTCGACCCCGAAATGCAGGCGTACGAGGCAGAAGCCAATCAATTCGCAGCTGACACACTAATCCCGCCAGCCGCTTTAGGTGAGTTCCTCCATGCTGGGAATATCACTAACGAATCTATCCATGATTTCGCTGAGGCGGTTGGTGTCGGTCCCGGAATAGTAGTCGGACGCCTTCAGTTTGAAGGAATTTTAAGGCCCCATCAGGGTAATGCACTCAAACAGAACCTGAATTGGGGGTTCGTGGAAGACGTCTAAGTCTTCTCAGGAAGAGAGTAAAATGATTGGAAAAATATTCATAACGAGCAGCGGATATGATCCGCGACTTGGCAAGCATGTCAAGGACCCATATCTAGGCCCGAACCCAAGCCTTGGCGCTTGTCGGCCAGACATACGTGAGCGGCTCCAAATTGGCGATCATATATTTGTTATCTCTGGCAAGGTGCCCAATGTTAGGCAATTTGTGATGGGTGGGTTTGAGGTAGCCGAGAAGATCGACGCGCGAGAAGCTTTTCTCAGGTTTCCGGAGCAGAGGCTCCACCTTCGAGACGACGGGCAATTAGGAGGGAATATCGTCGTTGACGCCAGCGGGAGACAACATCCGCTCGATAACCACAGTTCATTCTCACGACGCATGGCGAACTATGTCGTCGGGACCGATGGTATATGCCTTGAGACCCCGGAGGAGATCGCCCTTGCGCGCGAGCAGACGCTAGAAATATTGCGGGCAGTCCTTGACAAAGAGGGTGGTTCGCCCTGGCAGGTGGTTGGACATTGGGGGTCAGATCTGACCGACGCGCAAGTCTTTCGGTTGCGAGATTGGCTGCTATCGTTGAAGAAACATACGTAAGCTGAGGGATTTACAGCGTGACTATGAGCGCGGGAACTCCGATTTTGCGGCAGCTTGAATTGCTTTCGCTGCAAGGTCAAGCGCTGCTCAATAATTCTATTTGCCACATTAACGCGGTTGGCCGACGGCGTGATGGTCGTATGCGGTATTGGTGTCTTGCGCATAAGGCTGATGCTACGGGTAAATACGGGCAGCAATTGAAGGTTTGCCGTGGAGCGGATATTCGGCCTATTTCGGCTGAGGAAACACTGACACTGAACATCAATCAATACTGTGGTGGTGTCGCCCTTTGGGGAGCTGTCCCGCCAATTTACGATACCACCCGTCTCCCGCTCGACCGCGGCATCCATGTCCATGCTAGGGAGGTACCAGATGGCGAAAAAGTTCACGATCACACGTTTCGGGCTGTTAAGCTGACCGGAGGGCAAATCCCAGAGGATGGGCTTACTGTCTCCGAAACGGATGCCGTTTACTACATGGTGAGTAGTGTATTCGGCTTTGAGGTAAGACACATTCAATGTCCATTGTGCGGATATTCCCATCTAGATAAAGACTGGTTCAGCGTTCACCCACATCGGCGCCATCTCTGTGCTGGATGCGGTAGACACTTTGGGGATAAAGCTCCCGGCATCGGAAATCCAATTTGTCACGTTCAAGCTTTGGCCGGGCTCAATCGCCGGAGACCCACGACAGCGCAAAGGTCATTGTGTATACGGCAACAAGAGTACCCGGGAGGAATACAGATTTGGGGATCGAATCAGCCATTATCTGGTCTGCCCAGAAGAGTGAGGAGGAAGGAATTCATGTCCATGCCTTCAATGAGGAAGGCGGGCCGGTTGTGCTGGACGGTACATTTTCAGAGCTCAGAATAGACGATATAACTCTAGATCCGCTCATGGTGCGGACGCTAATGGCTCAAAGCGCGTTGCCGCACATTGAAGGTCGAGTGCTATCAATGAAATGCATTGACTGTGGCCGACCGGCCTTCGATACCTGCGAGCAAGCGTTCACGCCAGCTGCCGATCGAAGGTGTTCCCAATGCGGCGGAAATGTTCGTGGATCAGGAAGGCTACGGAAGACGATCGCGAATCCTTTACTCGAAATTCTAGATCGTCTCTCCGCCAACGCTCCCAGATACCCGCAAAAGCACTCACTCGGCTTTTTGCCGGAGACTTTATAATCCGGCTAGCTGTCTTACAGGGCGGCGATCAGGCGAAGCAGCACTCGCACTAATCCTTTTTCTGATAGAATTCGGCGCCAGCTTCTCCTCATTACGCGAGGTACTCAGGTGCTCCAACGACGGCTGCAAGTAGTCCATGATCACGCCGAGGCTACTGACAGCGTGCTTGAGCACAAACTTTAGTTCGCTGATCGGTATTGTCCGCGGTTAGTCGTCAGGGAGGCCAAACGTGCCGCAGCAAGTCTGGCGAGCGCGCCGAGCAAGTCGTTGCGGATGTCGAGCTCAATCTTACCTGCGAGCTTCGTAATTGTATCCAGACCTGCTCGAATCGGTGGTAGGTGGATGGTACCTCCTGGTAAGCTCGCGGCGGACGATCGCGCCACCTTCGGCCAATGCCTTGAGCTTGGCAAAAGCGAGATCGCGCGGGATATATTTCATGCCGCAATCCGGGGCCGGGATCAGCCGCTCCGGCGGCAGGTGGGTGAGCGCGGCACGGATCCGGCTGGCGACGGTCTCGGGCGTTTCCGCTTCGGGGGCGCCCATACTGATGACCCCGAAGATCACGCTCTTGCTGCCGAGGCCGTCGAGGGTCGCAAGATCGAGCTTGGGTTGGGCCGCTTCGATCGAGATCTGCTCGACCTTCGAGGCCGTCAACTCCGGCAGGAACGCGTAGCGGTTCGGCTTATCGCGCGCGAAATAGGCGTAGCCGAAGCAGAGGTGCAGTGCCGTCGGCCCGGGGATACCGTCGAGTGCCTTGTCGATCGCCGGCAGTGCCAGGCGCCGCGCCTCGTCGGCGCGGGCCTGCAGCCACGGCTCGTCGAGCTGGATCACATCGGCCCCGGCCGCCTTCAGGTCGCGGACCTCCGCGTTGACCGCGGCGGCGTAATCCATGACCAGCTCTTCCTCGTCCTTGTAGAACTCGTTCTTGGCCTGGCGCGACATCGTGAACGGGCCGCGGAATGTGATCTTGATCGTGCGGTCGGTGTTGGCGCGCAGGAATTCGACGTCGCGAACCTCTCGACCGGCCGCTGCCGCCGAATCGGACCCGTGATGCGCGGCACGACGACGGTGCCGCTGGTGCGCCCGCGCACGGTCGCGGGGTTGTCGAGATCGACCCCCGACCGCGCCGTCGCAAGGCGGTTCGAATAGCTCTCACGGCGGATCTCGCCGTCGGTGATGATGTCGATCCCTGAAATATTCGTGACTTACGACAAATAAGCGGGGAATATCGTTCGAAGGCTGTCGACGGAGCTTCCCCGCGAAAATTTCTGCGGGGAGACCCGTAAAGGGTCTTGACGTGGTGGTGGAGGTTCCTATACAAAAAATCGCGCTGCTCGATCCGGCTTGCCACCATTCCGAGCAACGCGACCACATCGACCCAGGAGTTACCTATGATCGAGCATGTTAAGCCTACCGCCAGAATCCCCGCAGTTCAAGGCCAGTTTGGTCCGCGCCTCGTCACGTATACAACGCAGCTACCGGCGGGCTCTATTGAGACCATCCTCGGGCACGATCCGAGATCGAAGCAGTGGAGGCGATTATCCGATGACATCGCGAATATTTATCTCCATCTGCAGCGCGCTACGACGAAGGCCAGGCTTGATTCGATAATCCGATACATTCGCTATCGTTTCGTCGAAAGGCCTATTATCCTTGGGGCTTTTCCGGCGATTTCCATTGCCGTCCAGAACCCGACGCCGTTTGAACCGTTCGGCGGGATTCCCGATGCAGGTGTGGGTGTACTTCAGTTCGATCTGTCTCGCCGTAACCTGCGTATTATCGTCGATGGCCTCGGCCGGGCATCGGCGAGTCTGGAGCTAGTAGAGCTCGCGGAATCTGACGATCTCGCACCTCCAGCTAAAGAGGGCTTACAGAAACTTCTCGGCGAGTTCTCACTTCCTACCGTGTTTTATATGCCTGCTCCGGGAACTTCGCCGTTATCTCTCAGGGAGATGCAACAACTGTTCCACGACTTTAACTTCAAGGTCACAGCCGTTCCCGCTCGCGTCGCGATCGCACTGGATCATTCCGATCTCTACATAGGGCTCGCCAATCGTATAGGCGAATCAGAAGTGATTAACCGGTACGGAGGAATGGAGCTGAAGGCGGCATCATTGGGGAAAAAGTCGACAGCAATCGTCGTGCAGCAAAACCTATTGCGATTTGTCCGCGGGGCGACTGAAGGAGAGCGGTTCCTTGAGGGCACGTCGAACAGTGAGTTGAAGAACCCCCGGTTGACTGAAGAAACAGTCGACCACTTCGAGACTTCGATTAACATGTTCCTCGGCAACTTTGCTGAGAGCATGGGGATCGATCGGTTCACCGATCGCGAAAGTCTTCATCTAACAGCGCCGGGGTGGGGTGCTCTTGGCGTAATATTTCATGATCTGGTTGAGCGTCTCCATGTCCCTGATCCAGCGGCCGCCGCCAGAAAAATAGGGCAGATTGATTGGCGGCGGTCGGCGCCGATGTGGAAAGAAATAGTCAGAGAAAGAAGGACCGAAGGTGGTGAAGTCCTTCTCGGTCTAGCGGCGGGGGGAGCACAAAACCGACGATTTATCACACACAGCATTCGCGCTTTGCTTGGGTTGGAAAAGCTATTGCAAGAAAAAGGGGATGCCGACGAGGAAGGCATCACCACCGACGTCGAAACCGAGACTGTCGAAGCGGCCGCTTAACAGGCGGACGATAAAATGGCACAGAAGCCCACTCTCCGGCCCGGAACGGGTATAAGGAATGCCTATTCCGGGTGTGGCAGGAGTTCTCCGCCCTTGGGGCGTGCGATCGGGGCGGTTCGGATTCTGTAGTAAGCGCCACCACGCCGAGCTTGGCGCGCGGCTCGTCATTCTTAGAATGGGCAAGCGCTTCGGTATAAATTAAGTGCTCGTTCTGCGTGCGCGGTGGTGGCGCCTCGCGTCCATTGGGTGTTCTGTGGGTGATTGCCGATAGTTCTGCAGCGAGGACGTGATGCCTGTCCCAATATCCGAATGGGGAACCGGGGAGTGGCTCGTATTCGGCGTCATCCTGCTTACGCTCATCGCGGCGTTGGCTGGCGTCTACCTACAACTCAACGAACAATTTTGGCATCCGAGACGAGAAAGACAAAAACGAACAGAACAGTTAAATGATCCAATAGATGTCAGCTTCCTTGTCCCAGAAAGGAGCCAACGGGCAATCGATTATGCAATACAGGACGATGAAGAGCATTTACTCAATGAAATAATTCTGCCGCCAGACTCTACAACGTTGGTCGAACTTCGGCTGCACCCACGAACGAAATTCGCTACGACACATCTAACTCTTGGCTGCAGGGACGATGGAAGCTTCATGATGAGAAGCCAAAAGCCATATCCGGTAAAATTGGTAGATGTATATGGACAGGCCCTTATTGAGCCTAACCGGGGAAGGTTGCCTGCTGGCCACGCTATGAATTCGCGGATTCAATATCGATGGAATCGTGAAATAAGATGGGACGGACATTCGACTGTCGTTATTGGTGTAGAGATAAAAACACGAAGAGAAGGGAGATATATATTGGATGTAATCATCGTTGGGAAGGAAATAGAAAAAACGTATGAACTTGTTATTCGAGTTGAGAAACAGGTATGCCTAAAAGAACGTCATACCCAACTGCTGCGTTGCATCAATGGCGATCATGCGGGCCATACTATTGATCCGATATTCCAGAAGTTTTCTAGAGATCAGCAAGATTTAGGTTCTCTCGTCCGATCGCCTTTATCGTAAAGAATGCTGCCACGAATGTATCTCGGTTGAGTTTCGCCGTGATTGACGTCTCCGTTTTCTGTAATACGTGCTCTTTCGGCCGACGTGCTAGCTCTGCGTAACCGCGTAACAGACTTCGGCGCGTTTCAACTCTGCCTTAACAAAGCGTCTTGCTCTTTCGCTCATTCTCGATTTCGCCAGCGTCGTGGGATCCTTACTCGGGCATGACCCGCCGTCGTGGGCGATTCCGCGAGCGCATGCTTAGGGATAGAGACGTCAAGCCTATCGGGTCTGATCCTTAGAGAAATACGCTGAGGCGCACTTGCGCTGCATCCTGATCGACCGATGGACCTTTTAAGCGGCGACCGCAGCAAAGGGATGGTTCCGCCGCCTTCTAACTTCCGGTCAGCTCGCGGCGGACGATCGCGGTGCCTTCGGCGAGCGCCTTAAGCTTCGCAAAGGCGGTCTCACGCGGGATGTATTTCATGCCGCAATCGGGGGCCGGGATCAGCCGCTCGGGTGGCAGGTGCTCGAGTGCCGCACGAATGCGGGCGGCGACGGTGTCGGGCGTCTCCGGTTCGGGGTCGCCCATGCTGATCACGCCGAAGATCACGGTCTTGTCGCCGAGGTCGTCGAGGGTCGTGAGATCGAGGTTGGGTTGGGCCGCCTCGATCGAGATCTGCTCGACCTTCGAGGCGGTGAGCTCCGGCAGAAACGCGTAGCGGTTTGGCTTGTCACGGGCGACATAGGCGTAGCCAAAGCAGAGGTGCAGTGCGGTCGGCCCGGGGATGCCGTCGAGTGCCTTGTCGATCGCCGGCAGCGCCAGGCGGCGCGCCTCCTCGGCGCGGGCCTGCAGCCACGGCTCGTCGAGCTGGATCACATCGGCCCCGGCTACCTTCAGGTCGCGGATCTCGGCGTTGACCGCCGCGGCGTAATCCATGACCAGCTCTTCCTCGTCCTTGTAGAACTCGTTTTTGGCCTGGCGCGACATCGTGAATGGGCCGGGCAGCGTGATCTTGATCGTATGGTCGGTGTTGGCGCGCAGGAATTCGACGTCGCGCACCTCGACCGGCCGCAGCCGGCGGATGGGCCCGACAATCCGCGGCACGACGACGGTGCCGCCGGTGCGCCCGCGCACCTCTGCCGGGTTGTCGAGATCGATCCCCGAGAGAGCAGTCGCAAAGCGGTTCGAATAGCTCTCGCGGCGGATCTCGCCATCGGTGATGATGTCGATGCCGGCGCGCTCCATGTCGCCGATCGCGAGCCGGGTCGCGTCGTCCTGCGCCGCTTCGAGCCACGGCTCCGGCACCCGCCACAGCTCCTGGGCGCGCACCCGCACCGGCCCCTGATGGGTCAGCTTGTCGCGGTCGATCAGCCAGTCCGGCTGCGGGTAGCTGCCGACCACCGTGGTCGGAAGGAGGGTCTCGGTCATGATCGGGGCCTCGCGGATGCGGCGAAGAGGCCCGAGCATATCACGGCGAAAATCGCGATCGACCGGCCCACCCTGTTCGCCCCCTGTTACCCCGATTCGGCCCCCTGCAAGGGGCTCAAATCCACCCTGCTCGATTGCCCGAGAGCATTTTTATAAGATGCTGAAAAATATAGATTTATCGCCCCTAGGTCAAGCGATTTCGGGTGTGCAATTGGTTTTTCGCCCTGTTAGGGCGCTTGAAGCAGGGGAGGGAGGCTACTCAGATCGGGATGTCGACATCGAGCAGGGGGCCGTGCTGCTGGGCGCCGTAGACATCGGTGTCGCCGATGTCGCCGGCCGGCACGAGCCGCGGCAAGGTCGCCTTGAAGGCGAGTGCGGCGTCGTAGACGGTGAACAGCACATCCTCGGCACGCACCCCGTAGAGGCGGGCGAAGAGGTCCGGGCCGAGCACCCGGGTGCGCTTGACCCTGTCGAACAAGGCCGGGTCGTCGAACACGACATCGATCGTCAGCTCGAACGGCCCGGCGTTCTTGCTCTTGCACACCGCCGCGATGTCGCGAATTCGCGCCATCGGCTCACACCCTCTCGTGCTCGATCGGGAACATGACGAGCGGATCGTCGGGTGCCACGGTGTGGAAGACGCTGAACCGGTACATCGCCCCCACCTCGATGTCCGAGGGCGAGAACGGGAAGGCCATGTTGCCCTCGCGGCAGAGGCGCCCCGGAAAGTCGGTGTGCAGCATGTTGGTCCTGGCGATCGCGACGACGGCGTTGGCGATTTCCTGGTCGTCGGCGACCGCCTCGACGACAAAGCCGAGCTCGTGGCTCGTGATCTCACGGACCGGCTCGCGCTCGGCCATCACGCCGTCATGGCCATAGCTGCGGATCACCAGCCGGTAGCGGTCCGGGGTCGCGCCGAAATCGGCGGCCTTTTGCTCGACGTTACGGCGCACCGAAGCGAGGAACGAATCGAGCCCGGCGATCAGCAACGGGTCGCGGGTGCCGCAGATCGTGATCGCCCGGTAGCCGGCCAGTTCGACGCCTTCGAGCTTGACCGTATAGGTGTCGGCGGGCTGCCAGCGCATGCCGCTGACTCGGACGGCGCGGTCGGAGACCGCCTCGAACCGGCACGCCTCGGTGTCGAGCAGCCCGCCCGGCTCGATGTGGTGGATCGGGCTCGCATTCTCGTGCAGGGCGTGATTGGCGACCGAGAGCGGGGTGCAGCGCCGCTCCGGGTTCAACGGCTCGCATTCGACCCCGTCGTCGCGCACCGTGACCAACAGGCAATCGTGGCCCTTCGGGACGGACGCGGTGGCGCCGCATTCGAGCATCTTGCCGGCGTACCAGGATTGCGCCGGCGGCAGCTGAGCGCGCATCGCCGCGGCAGCCCAGGGGGCGGGGTCGGAGCTGCGCCCGGCGAGGACCACCTGGGCGCCCTCGTCGAGCGCTTTGACAAAGGGCTCGGGCCCCATCATGCCGACGATCCGCTCGGCGCGGTCGACCGTCGCCTGGTCGAGCGGAGGCTGGTGCGCCAGCGGCCGGGTTCGCCCCTCGCGGGTCCAGCGCGCGACATCGGCCTTGTCTTGTTCGGCATGGATCACCGCCATCGGGAAGTGCAGCCCCTCCTCGCGGGCGATTTCGCGCACCAGATCGACGACGAGCCGAAGGTGCGGCTCGCCGCCCGCACCCCCGCAAGTGCCGATCAGCATCGGGATGCGTTGTACTGTCGCCGCGCGCAGCATCAGCCGCAAGTCGCGGCGGATCGCCATCGTCGAGCAGAAGGGCTTGCCGGAGCCGAGGTAATGCGGCCCCGGATCGACACTGCCGCCATCGACCCCGATCATGTCGGGTTTGCGCTCGAGCCCGGCCATCAGCGACGCTTCGGGAAAGCCGTAGCCGAGAATGCCGCTCGTCGACAGCAACCGAAATTCCTGCATCTGGCGTTCCTCCTCCGCGCGCTGCCGCAGAGGCTAGCACGACCGGCGGCAGCTTTTAATCGGTATACCGACACCGCATAGTGGCGAACATGCGAGCGGGCTCCGCCCTCACCGTCGCCGTCATCGGCACGACACAGACCTTGGCGTGGGCGTCGAGCTATTACCTGCCGGCGATCCTCGCCGATCCGATCGCGGCCGGGCTCGGGATCTCGAAGGCATGGTTCTTTGGGTGCTTCTCCGGGTCGCTGCTGCTGCAAGCCGCCCTCGGCCCGATGATCGGGCGCGCGATCGACCGCCATGGCGGGCGCGATGTGCTGGTGCTATCGAACCTCGTCCTAGCCGCCGGGCTCGGATGGCTGGCATTGGCGCAGGGGCCGGTCGGCCTCGCGGGCGCCTGGGTATTGCTCGGGATCGGCATGGCGCTCGGCCTCTACGATTCGGCCTTTGCCACGCTGACCGCGCTTTATGGTCTCGAGGCGCGGGCGCCGATCACCGGCATCACGTTGATCGCAGGTTTTGCCAGCACCCTCGGCTGGCCGGTGTCGGCATTGCTCGACCAGCAGTTCGGGTGGCGCGGCGCCTGTCTCGGCTGGGCCGGGCTCAACCTCTTTGTCTGCCTCCCGATGAACCGGCTTCTGATCCCGCGACCGGCGGACCCCGTGCGCACTGCCGCGGTGCAGGCAGCGGCTCCCGCACGGTCAAATGGCATGGCGGTGCTGGCCTTCGTGTTTGGCGCGGTCGGGTTTGTCACTGGAGCGATGGCGGCGCATCTGCCGCGGCTGCTCGAGCTCGCCGGCGCCTCGGCAGGTGCCGCGATCGCCGCGGCGTCGCTGATGGGGCCGGCGCAGGTGGCGGCACGGCTCTTCGAGTTCGGCGTATTAAAGCGGCTGCACCCGCTCGTCTCGACCCGCCTCGCGCTGTTGATGCACCCGCTCGGCGCCGCCTTCCTCGGGGCGCTCGGCGGACCCGCGGCTTCGGTCTTCGCGCTGTTGCACGGAGCTGGGAATGGGCTCTTGACGATCTCGCGCGGGACTTTGCCGTTGGCGCTGTTCGGCCCGGCCGGCTATGGGCTGCGCACCGGCATCATCGTGGCGCCCGCGCGGGTGACGACGGCGGCGGCACCGCTGCTCTTTGGCCTCTTGCTGGATGCGATGGGGACCCGTGCGCTGCTTGTTTCGGCCGGGCTCAGCCTCGCGGCCCTCGGCGCCCTGGCATTGCTGCGCGCGCAACCAGTATCGGTAAGGGCTTAGCGGATCGACTCGCCCATCGGCCGCACCGCGATCCCGGCCTGTTCGAGCTTCTCTCGCACGAGCCCGGCCATCGCCACCGCTGCCGGGTTGTCGCCGTGGACGCAGACCGTGTCGATCGCGACCGGGATGCGCTTGCCCGAATTGCTGATGATCGCCCCTTCGCGTACCATCGCCTGCACCCGCGCCGCGGCTTCTTCCGGATCGTGCAGCACGGCTCCGGGGAGCTTGCGCGAGACCAGGTTGCCGGTGTCGTCATAGGCGCGATCGGCGTAGATCTCGCGCGCCATGCGCAAGCCCAGCTCACCGGCCGCGCGTTCGAGTTCGGTGCCGGCCATCACGACGTAGATCAGCTCGGGGTCGATCGCGGCAATCGCATGGCCGATCGCCAGCGCTGTGGAACGATCGACCGCGGCAAGGTTGGCCAAGGTGCCGTGCGCCTTGACGTGGCTCACACCGTGGCCGACAGCGCGCGCCACACCTTGCAGTGCGCCGATCTGGTAGACGACCATCTTTTCGATGTCCTCGGGCTTCTCGCCCTGGATCTGACGCCGGCCAAAGCCCCAGACGTCGAAAAAGCTCGGGTGCGCGCCGATTCCGACACGGTTTTCCTTGGCGCGGCTGACGGTCTCGAACATGACCAGCGGGTCGCCGCCGTGAAACCCGCAGGCGACATTCGCCGAGGTCACGATCTTCAGCATCTCGGCATCGGCGCCCATGGTCCAGGCGCCAAAGCTCTCGCCCATGTCGCAATTCAGGTCGATCACATCCATCGGGGTCGCTCCCGGTTTTTTAGTACTCCTTATATGGGAGGAATTTGCCGCTCAAGGTCAGCTTGACGCGATCACCTTTCGGATCCGGCTGGCGCTCGATCGCCATGTCAAAGTCGATCGCACTCATGATGCCGTCGCCGAACTCCTCCTGGATCAGCTCCTTCCAGGTCGTGCCGTAGACCTGGACGAGCTCATGGAAGCGGTAGATCAGCGGGTCGGTCGGAACGACGGTCGGCAGCGAGCCGCGATAGGGGATTTCCTGCAGCTGGCGCTTCTCGTCGTCGTCGAGTCCGAACAGCTTGGCCGCCCGCTCTGCCTGCTCCGGGCGCAGCTTCATCTGGCCCATCAGCGCGGCGGTCAGATAGACCGCCGAGCCGCCGCCGATCTCGGCGACCATCGCCTTCCAGGTCAGGCCCTTCGTGCGTTTGATCGAGACGATCTTGCGGGTCAATTCGTCACGGGTCATCGAGTGCTCCCTCTGTGGTGAGATCCTCGCATCGCAGCAATGGCTGTGCCAATCTCGCCCTAACCTATCGCGAGGCATCCGGGCTCGAAAGGAGAGTGCGATGACCGAAGATTTCACCGGAAAGATCGCGCTCGTGACCGGCGGCGGGAACGGGATTGGCGCCGCCACATGTCGCGCCTTCGCAGCGGCCGGGGCGCAGGTCGCGATTGTCGACCGCAACGCGGCAGCGGCGGAGGCGGTCGCAGCCGAGATCACCAGCCACAACGGCTATGCCGCGGCATATTCGCTCGACGTCGTTGATCGTGACGCCTTCACCCGATTGACCGAGGGCATAGCCGAGGCCTGGAGTGGCATTGACATCCTCGTCAACGGCGCCGGCGCGACCGTGCGGCGCATGATCGGCGAGATGGGTCCGGAGGATTGGGACCGCGTCCTCGCCGTCAACCTCACCGGCGCCTTTAACGGTATCCGGGCCGCGTTGCCCCATATGCGGGCGCGCGGCGGCGGTGCCATCGTCAACATCGCCTCGATCGCCGGGCAGCGGATCTCGTTCGGCGGGACCGCAAATTACTCCGCCTCGAAGGCGGGGCTCCTCGGACTAACGCGGCACGCCGCCTACGAGCTCGCTCCTGACGGGATACGCGTCAACGCCGTCTGTCCCGGTCCGACCGCGACGGGGTTCGGCGGTGCCATGCCGACCGAAGAAACCAAGGCCGCACGAGCGCTCAAGATCCCGCTCGGGCGCATGTGCGAACCCGAGGATATCGCCGATCCCATTTTGTTTCTGGCGGGTGACGGTGCGCGCATGATCACCGGCGTGGCGCTCAACGTCGACGGCGGCGTGCTGGTCAAGAACGACACTCCTTATGAGGAATATTTCCGTCGTCGATAGTCCGCTCCGCGAGCCATCGGGAGCGCTTGCCCGCCTGAGGACCCCAGCGGAGGCCGTAACGGCTCTGATTCTGACAACGTTGGCGGCCCGGCTGTTATTTGCCGCTTCGCTCGGGCTCGGCATCGACGAGAGCTACATGGTCGCGGCCGGACGCAAACTGCAGCTCAGCTATTTCGACCATCCGCCGATCGCCTGGTGGATGGCGTGGGGGATTGCTCATCTGACGGGCAGCGAGAGCGCCGTCGTCGTGCGGCTGCCGTTCATCATGATCTTCGCGCTGACGACCTTCCTGATGTATCGCGCGACCGCAGCACTCTTCGACCCGGGAGCCGGGCTATGGGCCGCGGTCGTGCTGAACTTGGCCCCCGTTCTGGGAATCACCGCGGGGACTTGGGTGTTGCCCGACGGCCCGCTCTTTGCGGCGCTGCTCGGTGTCCTATTTTGCTTGATCCATGCGCTGCGTTCACATGGCCGCGCGGGTTGGGGTTGGTGGTTGGCAACTGGCGCCTGCGCGGGGCTGGCGCTCGGCTCCAAATATTCGGCCGCACTGACCCTGGTGGGCGCTGTCTTGTTCCTGGCGACCGAGCCAACGAGCCGTCGTTGGCTCCGGCGGCCGCAACCCTACATCGCCGGGGCCGCCGCCTTGATGGTGTTCCTGCCTGTGTTGATCTGGAACGCCCGGCATGGCTGGGTGTCGTTTTTGTTCCAGGGGAGTCGGGCCAGCGGTCATTTCCGCCCCTTCGGCCCCTTGTCGGCGATCGCCGGCCAGGCCGCGTTTCTCCTCCCTTGGATATGGGCGCCCCTGGTGTGGTGCGGCTTCGTTGCGTTGCGACGCGGACCATCCGACCGGGAGCGTTGGCTGCTCGTTTGCCTCGCTGCCCCGCCGATTCTCATGCTCACGGTTGCCGCGGTATGGGGCAACCCGCTCTTTCACTGGGCGGCTCCGGGTTATCTGATGCTGGTGCCGCTGTTGGGTGACGCGATCGCCCGCCGCCGGAAAACCAGCCGGCTGCCTCGGATCTGGCTCGGCGCCACCGCGGCGTTCGTGGTCCTTGGCGTGGGCTTTGTCGCCTGCGAGGTCCGCTTCAACTGGTTGTCGAACCTGATCGAGGAGCTGCCATTTGGCAAGGACCCGAGCCTCGATGTCGTGGATTGGACTTCGCTGAGAACGGAGTTCGAGAGCCGAGGCCTCCTCGACAAACCCGGGTTGGTCGTTGCAGCGTTGAAATGGCACGAGGCCGGCAAAATCGATTACGCGCTGGGGGGCCGAATCCCGGTGATCTGCCTGGGTCCCGACCCGCGGCAATACAGTCTTGTCGAAAACCCCGATAATTACACCGGCGCCGATGTTCTGATCGTCGCCCCGCACCGCTCGCTCGCCCAGATCGAAAGCCAATTCGGAGCCCGGTTCGAAGCGATCGAGCCGATCGCGCCCGCCACGATAGTGCATGCCGGGCGGGCGGGAATGGAATTACCTCTATTTATCGCCCGTCGACTCCATAAATCGGCTGAGCCGGAAGCTATTCGTGATCCCAAGAGTAGCCCTTGAAACCGCGGGCGAGGTAGAGCGTGTAGACGCGGTAGGCGCCGGGTCCGATCGGGATGACGATGGGTTCGAGGCGGTCGATTGAGGCGAAGCTTGGGCTCATTTCGGGGATCAAATTGTGCTCCGACACCAAAAGAAAGTTCCCCCCGCGATGTTGCGGCAGGCCGTTGGCCAATTCCCACTGGTCCTTTGGAAGGCCGCTCTTCAGCTTCCACTTGACCGCATCGAAAGGGTGCGGGTGCACGTAATAGATCAGCGCGGCGAGAGTTTCGCGATCGTCGGCAAACAACGTCAATCCCGGATGCTGCTCCAGCGCCGCGCCAACAATCGAGCCTAGCTCGCGCCAGCCGCGCAGCCGGCTGAGAGAGTCGTATTTAGCCGGCAGCTCGATGCCAAAGGCGGCGAGCGTGTCGCGGCCGGTGAACAGCACCGCGACGATGGCGAGATGGAGCGCGATCGAAAAGATGATGAGCCTACGCCAGCCACGGCGCAGCGCCCAGGCAACGACCAGAACGGTCGCCGAGACAAAGGCGGGTACGGCCCAGTTGGCGTTGGCGCGTGACAGGAAACTTACGGCCAACATCATCGCCAGGGTCGGCAATGCGAATGTGGCCAGCAGGCGGGCGGGCGGCTCGGCGAGGGTGCGAGGCGATGCCGCCAGAAAGATCAGCCCGGCAAAAAATAACGGACCGAATACGGCAAATTGCGAACCGAAGAATTCGAGAAAGGCGTCGGGGTGGAAAGGCGGCTCGTCGATCCCTGCATTGTCCTTAACGTGAAGATAGCTGACGAACCCGTTGCTCCAATTCCACCAGAAATTAGGCGAATAGAGCAGCAGCGCGATGCCGATTGCGGCGAGCAACGGGCCGAGGTGACGCCGCTCGACCCGTACCAGCACGACATAACCGAGCGCAGAGAGGATCCAATACGCCATTGCGTATTTCGCGAGCAGGCCGAGCCCGCAGGCGATCCCGACGGCGAGCCACCAGCTCCCTCCGCCTTCTTCACACGCTCTGATGAACGCGTAGAGTGCGGCTGCCCAGAACAGCAGCAACGGCGCATCGGTCGAGATGATGAAGCCGGAGATCGAGGCTCCGGGCAGGCTGGCATAGGCGAGGGCAGACCACAGCCCGACGCGGCCATCGTAGAGCCGGGAGCCGATCGCATAGACGAAAACGGCGGTGCCGGCATGGAGCAGCGGCGCCGATAGTCGTATCGCGAACTCGCCGTCGCCGAGGAGCCCGGTCGTCAGCGCGATCAGCCAGGCGACCAAGGGCGGCTTCGAGTAATAGCCGAGAGCCGGGTGCTGTGCCCAAAACCAGTATTGCGCTTCGTCCGGGTAGAGGTCGGCGGGCTGAAAGGCGAGCCAGAGCAGCCGAAAAGCGGTGATCGCGAGCACACCAACGAGCATCAGAGCTGCAGGTGCGCGCGGTAACGGCAGCCGCAGCGCGGCTGCGGGGGCGCGAAGCTCGATCCGGCGGCGGGTGCTCAGGAAAACCGACTTGGCGCTCAGGCGGCCCACGCGAAGCGCGCGAAATGTCCGTTGTTGCCCTTGCCCACGATATCCAGGTCGAGCCCAAAACCGTGGAGGCGCATCTCTTTCGCGCGTGCGAGAGCGAGGCGGCGCCCCGCGGGGTGAGCCGTGTTGTCAATGTAAATTGGCTCCCCGCTGCGGTTGCGCGAAACGACGCCCTCGATCTCGAAAGACACAACATCGGGGATTACGGTCGAGCGCTTTAATCCATCCAGGCTGAACTCGATCGGCTTGAACTCGATGCCGCGAAAATCGTTGACCAAATTGTCGCGGATGAATCCGGGCGGACCGCCCGCCTCGCCGCCGACGATCGCAGCAAGAGCCTGACGCTGCGGATCGTCGGCCCGCTCGTCGACCACGCCCGCAAAAATCCAGTTGCCGTCGGCCATCACCTTGCCCGAGCGGATCACCAGCGCGAACTTCAGCCCATCGAGCTTGGTGTCGCCATAGCTACCCGCATCAATCCGGAATACCAACGCCGCGGTGCAGTCGTCGTAGGTCACCGGACCCTGCGGGTTCGTGTAGATGCACGGACAGAGGTAGTCGCAATTGCAGCTTTCCATGTATTCGCCGAGCATCGTCCATTGCTCTGCCATGTCAAAGCCCCCGGCGGTCAAGCGGTGGCGTGTTGCTTTTTTTCGAGAATGCGCTGGTGGAGGTTGCGAACGATCATCCCGGTCAGCCTTTCGTCGTGGATGAAGAGCCGCTGGCCGATCGGGTAGGGGTCTTGCTTGGTGACCTCGATCGGCTCTTTGAGGATCTCGTCGGGGGTGAGCCCGCGATCGACAAACTGCTCGATATAGCCGACCCAATTCTCGACGATCTGCCCTTGCTCCTTCAGATAGGCCTTGGTGCAGGGGTCGCCGTGCCCAGGGATGATGGTCTCGACATCGAGCGCCTCGATGCTCTTGAGCGCCGTAAGCCATTCCCAGGGGTCGCATTCCTGCAGCCACGACCGGCACTTGTAGAAGACGTTGTCGCCGGTGAACACGACCCCTTCTTCCGGCACGTGGACAGAGGTCTGCGGCGCGGTATGGCCCGGCATGTGAACGATGTTGAAGGTGTGATTACCGACATTGAGGGTCAGCGTGTCGTCAAAGGTCAGCTTTGGCGGGTTCGAGGCCGGATAGTCGGGGTGTCCGACGAGCCAGACGCTGTCCGGGTCGGTTTCCTTGAAGCGCTCGCGTTTTTCTTCGAGGGTGCCGAACGCATAGAGATAGCGCTCGAAACATTCCTGGAGCTTGACCTGGCCGACGACCGTCACATTCGGGAAATAGGCGTTGCCCGAGATGTGGTCGCCGTGCGGCTCGGTATTGATCAGGTAGCGGATCGGCGCCTTGTCCTCCATGCGCTCGCGCCAGCGCACGGCGTCGATCGGCTGCTGTGGTGAATCGATCATGACATAGCCGTCGCTGGTCTCGACAAAGCTCGGATTGCAGCCGGCGAAGTAGATCTCGGTGAACGAATTTTTCCCTACCCTGCGCATCGCCCTCTCCCGTTTGGCTTCGCCAGTCTGGCGCGGGTCACTCCGCCGCGACCGGCACCGGCGCGCGGCGGAACCCGACGCGAGCACCGCCGGCGCACAGCAGGCTTAATAGCAGCAGTGCCGCGACGACCACCAGCACGAGTTCGGGTCTGCCGGCATCGATGATCATGCCGTAGGGCACCGGCATGATCGCGCCGCCCAGTGACATGCCGGAGCTGACAAAGCCGAACACCCTGCCGATCTGGCCGGGGGGTGCGGCGTCCTTGACCATCACGTCGCGCGGCGTGTTTCTCGCCCCGGTCATCAGGCCGCAGACAAAGAGCACGACGATCGTCGCCGGCTCGGTCAACGAGACCGCGCCGACCAACAGCAACAGCCCGGCGGAGCCGATCGTCGGACCGACCACGAAGGGCAGGTGGCGATCGGTGCGGTCGGCGAACCAGCCGCCGACCAACACGCCGCCGATCTGGCCGACCATGTAACCGGTCAGTGCCGAGGAGGCGACCGCTGCGGGCAGCCCGCGCGCCTGATGCAGGATCGTGATCAGCCACGATTGTATCCCGGCGCCGGCCATCGCCGTCATCATAAAGAACGCGAAGAACATCAGCACCGATCGGCTGAGCAGCAGCCCGGCGCCGAGCCGCCGCTCCGTCGCGCGGCTCTGCGGGCGTCGCGCTTGGTCGACCAGGGTGCGGCTCTGCCACAAGATCGCCGCCACGACGGGCACGCCCAGAAACCCAATGAAGATCAAGGCGCCCCGCCAGCCGAGCAGAAGCATCAGCGCCGCCGTCGCCGGCGGTGCGGCGGCAAAGCCGACGCTCCCGGTGAAGGTGTGAAAGGCAAAGGAGCGGCCGAGCCGCGCCGGGTCGATCGAGCCGCTCAAAATCGCGTAATCCGCCGGATGGAAGACGGAGTTGCCGACACCCGAGAGTAACGCCAGCACGACGAGCTGCCAGTAGGCGGTGGCGAAGCCCATCGCGGCAATCGACGAGGTCATCAGCAAGCTTCCGCCGACGAGGAACGGCCGGGCACCATAGCGGTCGACGAAAAACCCCATCGGCGTCTGCAGCAGCCCGGCGGTGGCCGACATCACCGCGATGACCAAGCCGAGCTCGGCGAAGGAGACAGTAAAAGCCTGTTGCCAGGCGACGAACAGCGGCGGCAGGCAGAGCTGATAGAAATGCGACAGGAAGTGGCCCGAGCCGAGTAGCAGATTGACCCGGGTGTCGCGGCCGAAGGCAAACGATCGTGGCATCGCCGTATGGTGCTATGAAAAGCGGCAATCGGTCGAGCAGATAGACCCCAGAGGCCAGGTCGGACGCGCGCGGCTGCGTTGCCGAAATCGCGGAACGTCATAGCCGAGCCGACCGCCGGATACCCTGTTCCGACGCGCAAATAAGGTCTACACTGCTAAGCTACCGGTACGAACCGAGGAGGCCTCTCATGGCGGATTACAAGCTGATCTCGGCGGATTCGCATATCGTCGAGCCGCCCGGCATGTATACCGGGCGCATCGACCCGAAGTTCCGCGACCGGGCGCCCAAGATGGAGCGCCGCAAGACCCCGGCTGGCCGAGAATATGACGCCTGGGTCATCGACGGCATGCAAGTCGGCACGTTGGGTGCAGTGATGCAGGCCGGGCAACGTTTCGAGGATCCCTCGCAGATCGATTTTCTCGGCGTCTGGGAGGATGTCCGCAAGGGCGGTTACGACGCCCATGCGATGATCAGCGAAAACGAGGCGGACGGTGTTTGGGGCTCAGTCTTGCAGCCGAGCCAGGGCCTGTTCTGGTATCGCCTCCCCGACAGCGCGCTGCTATCCAGCATCTGCCATGCCTATAACGACTGGATCGCCGACTTCTGCAAGCCCTATCCCGAGCGTCTAAAGGGTATAGCGACCCTCAATGTCGACGATGTCGACGAGGCGTGCCAGGAACTCGAGCGGGTCGCCAAGATGGGGCTGGTCGGGGCCTTTATCCCGGTTGCGCCGTTGCCCGAAAGACCGTATCGCGACCCGGTGTATGATCGGCTGTGGGCGACGGCACAGGATCTAAACCAGCCTCTGCTGTTGCATATCGGGACCCCACGCGGCGGTGTTCCAGGATGTGAGTTCACCGCAGACATCACCGAGCTGACTGGCGCCGGCCGAGCAACCAGCGATTACTGGGTGCGCTACTCTCTGGGCGCGATGGTCTTCGCCGGCGTCTTCGATCGCTATCCGCGATTGAAGGTCGGTTCAGTCGAGCACGAAACCGCGTGGATCCCGCATTGGCTGAAGCAGATGGACTTCACCTATGTCGAGCGTCCCGTGTTCACTAAGGGCTGGAAGTCGAAGGAAGGAATGCTCCCCAGCGATTACTGGCGGCGTAACATGTTCGTCGAGTTCATGGAGGACGATCTTGGCGTCCGGATGCGAGACCTGATCGGCGTCGACAACATGCTGTGGGGCAGTGACTTCCCCCATGCCGAATCGACTTGGCCGAAGTCGCAGCAATTCCTTGACCGCATCTTCGACGGTGTCCCCGAGGGCGATCGGCGTAAAATAACGGCAGACAACGCAGCCAAGCTGTTCGGCTTCCGCCCGGACTAAATTTAAGGTGCCCTACCCGACCTTCTCCCCGCGCTGCGGGAAATGGGTCGGGCGATGATGCATCATTATGTCGGATGGGTTCGTCTCGGTGGCCAAGGCGGCGGAGCTCGCGCCGGGCGAGATGCGGTGCGTCGCTGTCAGCGGTGAACGCGTGGTTCTGGCGAACGTGGACGGGACGTTCTATGCGCTGAGTGACGTTTGCGGCCACCGCAATGCTCCGCTATCGCGCGGCAAACTTCAGGGCTACTTCATCGAGTGCCCTCTGCATTTTGCGCAGTTCGACGTGCGCACCGGGGAGCTGGTGAACGGGCCGGTTTCAACCCCGGTGGCGGTCTACGAGGTCCGGATTGAAGGCGATACTATCTACGTCAAACGCTAGAGGAATCCTTAGCTCTGCGGACGGTGGCGTTTGACTGCCTCGGGGTTGGTCGAGTCGGCGCCCATATAGATCCCGCGTTCCCAGCTCCGCTTCAGCGGGTCGATGACATTGAGCGACATCCGGCCGATGCGCTCGATCTCGATCTCGACAGTCTCGCCGTCCTGCAATGCGCCGAGCCCCTCGTGGTTGGTGCCGCAGGCGATTAGGTCGCCGGTATTCAAGGTCATGATCGTCGAGGCGAACTCGACGAGTTCCGGCACTCGGTGCTCCATATCGTCGGTATTGTAGTTGTGGCGCAGCTGGCCATCGTTCCAAAACCGCACGACCAGATCATTGGGCTCCGGGATCTCGTCGGCAGTAGCGATGCAGGGGCCGATCGGTGCGAAGGTGTCAAACGACTTGCCAAGCCAGCTGCCGGCCTTCCAGGTCCGCCTCCCCTCGCCGCGCGCTGACACGTCGATCAGACAGGTGTAGCCGAACACGGCTTTTCGCCAATCCGTCCGGCTGACCTTTTTTGTCGGCCCCTTGATGACGAGTGCCAGCTCGGCTTCGTGCATGAAGATCCAAGGCTCGCTGAACTCGGGCAATATGATCGTATCGCCCGGGCCGACCACCGCCTCCGGGTTCTTCAAGAACATGTTTAGCGGCCGCGCCTCGCGCTGCGCGTGCTCCCAGTAATTGGCGATGCAGCAGAGGATCTTGCCGGGCCGCGGCAGCGGTGCACGCAGTCGAATCGAGGAGAGCGGCAGGGCTTCACCGTGCGCTGCCAGCCGCTCCAGAGCTGGCCGTAGCCGATCGAACTCGTCGATCACTCCCTGCATCGTTAGCTGCGGCGTATGACCTCGCTCGACCGTGCCGACGAGGCTGACAACCCCGCGCTCGGTGAGCAGCCCGGGCGCCGGCTCGCCCCCTTCAGACGCCTGAAAGAGCACCAGCTTCATGATTGACTCCTACTCTTTCTCGTGTCGCTCGCGGTACAAAAATGCAGCGGGTTCTGCGCACGGCAACTATCGCGATCCTCGTGTTGTCTCCGATGGCATTTACGAGGACGAGCCTTTCGAGGCGGCGCGCATCGATTGGCGTGTGTCGATCAAGGGGCGCACTACCGAGAGCCTGCATCGGGGAGAATGGAGCTGTGTTCAGTGCCCGCGCTGCGAACTCTATCGCCACCGATATACTCTATGAATTTCTCCAGGTCGTCGGGGGCCATTATCGCCTTTAGTGTAAAGACATCGCGTGATGTATGGGCGATTCCGGAACAACAACCGCGGCCGGCTCTGTATCCTGCCTGCTTGACCGCGGCAGCCGTCTTGGCGTTATACAGCCCATAAGGATAAGCAAACTCTTCTACCGGAGTCTCAAGTTGGCTTTCAAGAATCGTTTTGCTATTGTATATTTGATCCCATAACTCCGCTGAATCTGTAATTTTATTGAGACGCGGGTGTGATCGAGAATGGCTACCTATCCTCATGCCGTCAGTCAGGAGTGTTTGCAACTGGGGCCACGAAATGAAACCGGGACGACCGATATAATTTGTTACGACAAAAAACGTTGCAGCGTAATGATATTTCTCAAGACTAGGCAACGCATTTTCGAATTGGGTCACCCATCCATCGTCAAACGAAATTATAATCGGCAAAGCTGGTAATTCTTTGCCATGTTCAAAAAAGTCCGCAAGATCAGAGAATGTGATCACATGATATCCGTTGTCTTGAAGATACTGCATTTGCTGAGCAAAGACTTCGGTAGTTACGGTTAGCCGACGAAGCCCAGGTGAACCTTCGGAAACCGATTGACTGATGTGGTGATATACCAAGATCGGCACTTTTGCCGTCCGTTTTTCCGAGGGTGTTAGTTGCTGGAAATCTGTGGCCGGTGTGGTGGGTGGTTTCGATTCTGCGGCGGTTGGGGTGATCTGCTGAGCTAGCGAGGACAGACGGGGGTCTGGTATTAGGGCGACGAGCACTAGGAGACCGGCGGCCCAGAGCCGCCCGGCGAACGCCGATCTGCCACACGTCATTGTCTCTCTTCCTTGCGTAGATCTTTTGGTTTCGGGCAAGCGCCGAGTTCGGCCATACAGAACTTCTTGTGCGAACGCACTAAGGCTCTTGCGTGGTGCCCGCTCAACACGCCGGACATCACCGGATCTCCGGGACTACCGGGGCGGAGGCGCAAATTTGGCGAGATGCCGCGCGACCGCGGCAAGATCACTCGGCGCGGCATCCACCCGGCGATTCTCCTCTATCAAGATCCGCACTGTGTCGCGGATCTGCTCCTCGGTGTGCGCTGACGTCAGAAAAAACCGCAAACGGGCGGCGCGCTCTGGTACCGCGGGGTGCAGGATGGGTTGAACATTGATGCCTTGCTGAAACATCGCTTGCGCGAGACGTCCGGCGTGGATCGAGCTTCTGGTGATGACCGGCACGATCGAGGCGCCGATCGAATTGCCGACATCGAGACCGCCCTGACGTGTGAGTTGCAGAAAAAGCATAGCCCGGTCGTTGAGCCTACGCACCCGCTCCGGCTCGCGCTCCAGCAATTCTAGGGCGGCGAGCGCCGCCGCAGCTGCGGCCGGCGCTATCCCAACCGAAAAGACAAAACCGGGTGCGGCGAGCTTCAGATACTCGATGAGATCCTTTCTTCCGGCAATATAACCGCCGCAGGAGACCAGACTTTTGCTGAGCGTCCCCATCCAAATGTCGACATCGCTCGGATCGACTCCAAAGCGATCAGCCGTGCCGAAGCCGCGCTCGCCCAACACGCCCAGTGCATGCGCTTCATCGACCATAAGCCAGGCGCGATGTCGTCGGGCGACAGCGACGAAAGCCGGTAGGTCGGGCACATCGCCATCCATGCTGTAATGGCCTTCAATGACGAGGAGCGCTCGCCCGGTGCGCGGGCGAGCGTCACGGAGCACCCGGTCGGCTGCTTCGTGGTCGAGATGGCGAAACGGGACCCGGCGCGCTCCGGACAGCATCGCTCCCTGTACGATGCTGTTGTGGATCAACGCATCGTGAACGATCACATCGTCGCGGCCGAGCAAATGTCCGATCACAGTGACGTTTGTCGAATGACCGCCGACCAAGACGACGCTGTCCTCGGTCCCATGAACCCTGGCCAGTGCCATTTCGAGATCGCGGTGAATCGACCGTTCGCCGGAAACCGGCCGGCTGGCCGAGACGCTGGTGCCGTACCGATCGATCGCGGCCTTCGCCGCCGCGGAAATCCGCGGGTGCCCGTTGAGCCCAATGTAATTGTACGAAGCGAAGTTGACGTAGGTTTTGTTGCCAATGAGGGTTTCGGCACCGGCGATCCCGTCATGCACGCGAAAATACGGATCAGTGATGCCGAGAAAATCCGCAGCTTCTCGGATCATGCGGATCTCTCGGAACCCCGCCAGTTCCGACACATCGAGCCTCGGGGCGGAGTTGCTGCCGGGATCCGGATCGAAGCGGCGCGGCGGGCGCTCAGCGGGTCGCACCAAAGGCGCGGACGACAGCTTCGCGATCAGCTGCGCCTTTGCCCGCGCCGACAAACCGAACAGGGGGCTGCTCCGGTCCAAATACTACTCCGCCGCTGCTCTATCAGAGTCCATCGGGGATCGCGCCCCGTCGACAACCTCATAGCGCGCAGTCAGGGCAATCACCTCGCCGTCCCGGGGTGCTGTCGAGACCGCCGCAACGAGCCGCGAAGCAATCGATGCGACGCTGGTGCCCTCTGTGAGCGAGACCAGCGGCAGATCAACCCGCAGCCGGTTCTCCAGCGCAAGGCGGAGTTCGACCGCCATCAATGAATCCATCCCCATTTCGGATAGCGGTCGTAATGGGTCAATGCCTTCCCCAGGAAGTCGCAATATCGTAGCTGCCTCCTCAGCAACGACCGTCTTCAGCATTGCCAGCGCCATTTCCGGATCTAACGAGGCAAGCCGCTCGCCAAGTGATTCGTCAACTGGAGAAGGAGACGCTTTGGCGTGGCTCTCCGCGAACAGCCGTGTCGCGAGAATTGGCAAAAATTGCCGAGCTTCGGACCAATTCGTATCGGCGAACGCAACAGCTGGCAGCCCGCTCGCGATCATTGCAGGGAGCCCGGCAAGAGCCTGTGCCGCCGGGATGGGCCTAGCGCCGAGCCGACGAGCGAGCGAATCCAGCAACGCCGGTCGCTCGGCCAGATAGCCGGCGTCCTCGATCGGACCCCAGGCGATAGCAAGCGCCGGCCTCCCTTCGGCCTGCCGTTGCCGGGCGAGTGCCTCGAGAGCCATATTTGCGGCGACATAGACACCCTGACCGGGCGCCCCCACCAGGGTCGTCGCCGATGAGAACAGTAGAAAAAGCTCGATCGGATCGTTGCGCGTCAATGAATCGAGAGCGATTGCCCCAGCGAGTTTAGGGTGCATGATGGTATTGACGCGGGCAAGCTCGATATCGGCGACAAGACCGTCTTCGATTGCCGAGGCTGCGTGGACAACGCCTCGCAGCGGCGGCTGGTTGGCACGGATCGCGTCGAGGATTGTTGCCAGCGACCCGCGATCGGCGACGTCTCCTTGATAGACACGAACCTCTGCGCCTGCAGATTCGAGTTCGTTTACTCTTGCCTCGCAGTCGGGAGTTGCCGAACCCCGACGACCAAGCAGCGCGATCGAGCCGGCACCATGCGCGACGAGCCAGCGAGCACACTCATACCCGAACCCTTCGATGCCGCCTGTGATTAGATAGGTCCCGTCGCGGCGCAAGACGATCTCGGGCGGCTTGCGCAAGCACACGCCGGAATTGGCATTGGGCACAAGGACGAGCTTGCCGATATGACCAGACGACTGCATCAGCCGAAAGGCGTCTTCGAACTCTCCGAAAGAGAATATGCGGTGCGCCAGCGGACGGATTTCACTATTGAAAAGTGCCGCAGAGACCTCGGTCAGCAACTGGCGGGCAAGGTCCGGTCGGCGTATCGGCAATTGGTCGATGTCGATCGCGAAGTACGAGATGTTCTGTCGGAGTGGGCGCAAGTGAATCCGTCGGTTAAGATAAAAATCTCGCTTCCCGAGTTCGAGAAATCTTCCAAACGGCTTGAGTACTTCGAGGCTCCGCTCCATCGCCTCGCCGCTCAACGAGTTGAGCACGATGTCGACCCCTTGCCCGCCGGTGAACTCGCGCACGGCGTCGCAAAAGGCGAGGTCTCGCGAATCGAGGACGCAATCGGCACCAGCCAATCGTAGGAATGCTCTTTTCACCTCCGATCCGGCTGTTGCGATCACCACTGCGCCACGTTGTTTGGCGTATTGAGTTGCGGCAAGGCCAACACCGCCGGAAGCGGTATGGATCAGGACATTCTCTCTCGGGGAGAGCTTTGCCAGATGGCCGAGCGCGTAGATCGCGGTAACAAACGCCACGGGGATCGTCGCGGCCTCGACAAAGCTTGTCTCCGGCGGGATAGGGGCGACCGCCTCGGCGATCGTCACCACGCTTGTGCTCAACGACCCCGGCGCGAATGCCATGACCCGGTCACCGACGGCCAAGCCGTCGATCCCCGGGCCGAGAGAACGGACGATACCGGCACATTCGAGCCCCAACGTTGGGCCTGCGAAACCGTCGCTCAGAGCCTCTTCCGGCAACAGCCCCATTGCCCACATAACGTCCCGAAAGTTGAGGCCCGCGGCATGCACCTCAATTTCGACCTGACCCTCATCGACCGGTTGCGGTGTCCGAACTTCCCAACCTAGCGCGTCGAGCCCTCCGATATGGGCCGTCCCGACGCTCAACATTTCCGAAGTCATTGCCCAGCGCGTCGGAAGACTACGGCGCAAGCGGGTAATGTGGCGGCCCTGCGGTGTCCAGACGATCTCGCTCTCGCCCGTTGCGGCCGCTAACTCGGCAGCGACGAGCCGTGCGCGCTCGCTGGGACCGACAGCACTCGGAAGGTCGAGTAGGCGAACCGACAGGCGCGGCATCTCGTTGACGAGTACGCGCCCTAAGCCCCAAAGAGCTGCGCCAACCGGACTGAAAGACCGGTGGGCGGGCGTGGCTTGTTGCGCTTCGCAAGTGACCACCCAAAGCACCGCATGGCGCTCGGCCGCGATTGTCGCGATTTCGGCCAGTGCGGCGATTTGTTGTGACACCTGCTCGATCGGGTCCCCGTCGCCGGGCTCTTCGGCAAGGAAAAGAACAATCCGCCGCTTTTCGTCGTCAGACGGCGGCGCGTCATCGCCCGCGATTGCGGCGTAGAGATCAAGCGACCACGCTATCGTGACGTCGTAGCCTGCCCCAATCAGGCGGTCTCTCAGAGTGGCGCGGAACGAAGTAGCTCGAGAGACGAGGCTCACTCGGGTCGGCTCGACTAAATCGCCGAGAATAGGTTCGGACCGCGACGGCGCGGAGCCCCAGAGTAAAGCACTCGGCCACGGCGCCGGGGTGGCGCTCGTCGCACCCGTGTATTCGAAGCCTGCTTCGGCTAGCTCGCTCCGCCAATCCTCGGCTGAACGCAACGCTGATGAACGGTATGCCCACGACAAGGGGCGCCACCAGCTTGCGCTCTGGCCGAAGACGACGTCCCAGAGTGCGTTGGGCTCGGCCTCCACCGCAACGAAGAATCCACCGGGAACAAGCAGATTCCGCAGGCCGGCCAGCGAAGTCGAATCGAGCCGCAGGCGCGCGCAGGCATTTATTGCCAAGATGATGTCAAAGGCAGCCCCATTTAGACTGTCATTGCCGTCCTGCGGTGACCATCGGCAAGCGGAAACCCCGACAAAAGATTTAGCTAGAGCGGAGAGCCGAGCCGCTTGTTCGGAGTCGGTACTCGTCGCCATGTAGGTGAGTGCGACCCCGGATCGCGCTAAACGGTTGAGGATACGGCGGGTTGCTCCACCACCACTCGCGCCGAGTTCGAGAATCCGCATCGGCTGGGCCTTCGGCCAAGCCGTCGCCAACTCGGCAAGCCCATCGCACAGCAATTCGATTTCAGGAGTGATCGCCGGCGAACCCTGAAGCAGCTGCTCCGTCATCGGCGAAAGCTGAGTGTCTGGCTCTCTGATGCCGTCTGCAAAAATTTTGGGTAGCTCCTCCACCGCAGCGGCGATAAGGGCGAGTTCCGCCACCAAGTCAGGCGCCTCGGCGAGCAACAAGCGCCAGACTTCCGGCACCTCGGGCAGATCGTGCGAGAGCTCGAGCCGCCATTCCGATTCAGTTTCGGTAGCAGCTCCGAAGCGTTTGAGCAGCTCTAGTAAGCACTCGACAATCCCGGCCGCATCGGTCGCTATCTGACCTGCCTCGGCGAGTTCGCTGATCGCGAACGGACGCCCAGGCTCAACAAGCTTTGCTAACGACCGGAACGTAACCGACCCGATCAAGGCATCGACCAGCAGTGCTTGTTCCTGTCGTACAGGGCTCGGCTTGCGGGCGTCAGCAAGCCGGGACAGAACGGCGGAGAAATCGGCGAGCTTGCGCGGCGCGCCGGGCTCGAAGAGCGGGACCGGTATCAGATCAACTCGAAGCGCGCGTTCCTCGACCGGACGCCGCCGGGTCAGCTCGACGCGACGAAACCAGCAATCGGCGAGTTCCGCGATGACGTCCCCTGTCTCGTCGGAGAGGACAATATCGGCGGATATGGATCGAACTCCGATCCGGGTGAGCTGTAGCCGGACGTGATGCGGAACCCGCCCAAACGGAGCCGAGAGCCGAACGCGTCCAAAACGCCACGGAAGAAAGCCGATACCCTGCATTTGATGCTGGCGATCCGCCAACAGCCCGAAAAGCCCTTGCAGCGCACCGTCGAGCAGGGCGGGGTGAAGCAGATAAAAGTCGAGATCTTGACAGACCGGCGAGGGATCGAGATAGGCGATGGCATTGTGCGGACCGGCGATTTCGACATGCGTCACGGTTCTGAAACGAAAGCCGTAATCGAGGCCGGCAAGATGCGCGTGTCGATAGAGGCTCTCGCTTTCGATCCGGCGCTGGGCCGACACGCTGCCGGCTAAGGAAATGATTCGGCAGGAATCGGTCGCAGATGAGATGCGCGCCACCGCGTAGACGGCCAAGGGCTCGTTTGACAACCGCGGACGGCTTGCAAGCTCCCAGTCCCCCTCATCGGACTGGAGCACCGTGCGCAACTCGCGCATCCTGCCCTTGTCGAACGGCATCGGACGGCGCAGTTCGACGTCGAAAACTTCGAGCGCCGGCGCGTCCGGCCATCGCCATCGCGCGGTCGCGAGGGCCATTTCCAGAATTGCTGCTGCCGGCAGCACTGCCACTCCCTCGATCGCATGATCGGAGATCCAAGGCAGCACCTGCTCGTCAAGATGATTGAGCCAGCATACCGTCGCACCGGGCTGGCGGAACCCGAGGAGCGGGTGGTCGAAAGTCGGATCGACGAGATCGTGAGTTTCAGTCGTTGGGGCGAACCAACACCTCTCTCGGTTCCAGGGGTACAGCGGGAGCCCACGAGGGTCGGACGGGCCGTCGAATGATGACGATGACGTCCAATCGTAGCCGGCGACGTGACAGTGTGCCGCAATCGCAGGGAACGGATCCTGGTCATCTTGCCCCCTGGAGAGACTGGCAAGCACGCGTCCCTGAACCTCGGCGGAGCGCAGGCCATCCGTGAGGTAAGATTGAAGAATGGCCCGCGGGCCGACCTCGAGAAAGATGCGATGCCCTTCACCGATAAGTTCGGCGACGGCGTCGGTGAAGCGCACCGGGTAGCGCACGTTGCGCCACCAATATTCGGCGTCGAGCGCTTCGCCTTCAATTTTATAGCCAGTTACTGTCGATACCAGCCGTGTCTCAGGCGGGCGCGAAGCAAGGCCGCCAAGATCCGCCAAGAGGTCCTCGCGGAAGGGGTCCATTGCTCGCGAGTGGAAGGCGAAATCCAAATCGAGAGAGCGGAACCCGATGTCGCGCTGTCGCAACTCGGCTTCCAGACGTTGGATTTCCTCGATTGAACCCGAAATCGTCACCGAGCGGGCGGCGTTGAGCGCGGCAATTTCGGCCGAGCTGTTCAATTCGGCGAGAATCGCGCAGGCAGCATCATGAGCGAGCGCGACCGCCACCATCCGTCCTGCGCCCTGAGTTTGCTGCTGATGGCGGCTGCGCACGACGACGACATGCCCTGCATCGGCAAGCGAAAGGGCGCCCGATCCCCACGCCGCGGCGATCTCCCCGACACTGTGCCCGAAATGGGCAGCGGCACGGATGCCGATGGCTGCCAACGCCCGAACGATGCCGACTTGGACGGTAAAAAGAAGCGGTTGCGCGACGTCGGCGCGCGCTAGCGTTTCGCTACCAATCCCGCCTTCGAGACCCTCGGCCACGGACCAGCCGAGTTCGGGCTGGAGCAAGCGGTCGACCTCCTCGACCGCGGCGCGAAAGGCTGCGTTGGTGCGCAGTGCATCGCGTCCCATTCCCGCGAACTGCGCGCCATTGCCGGAGAACACGAATACAAGCTTGTCCTCCCGAACTCCCGTCTCCGTGATCACTCCAGGTACGGAAGCGCCATCGAGAAAGTCGCCGAGCATTTCAGTGGTTGTGGCCGAATCTTTTCCTAGCGCTACGAGTCGATGGGAATGGTGATCGCGATTCCGGGCGGCGGCGCGAACCAGTACGGGTGCCCTCTCCTCGGGGGCCTCGGCGAGCGCGCCGCACCAACTCCGGACGAGTTCACGTAATGACACCTCGGTGCGCGCCGAGATGACCAGTGGGGGCATAATCTCCGGCAGCGTCGCCGCTTGGTCTCGGGACGGCGGGGCGGCAAGCACGACGTGGGCGTTTGTTCCGCCGAAACCAAATGAATTTACCCCCGCGTACCGCTGCTCGCGAGCCACCCCGATCGGCTCCGCACGACGTAATAACCTGAGGTTTAATTCTTCAAACGGGATCTTGGGGTTTGGCGTCTCGCAGTGCAGTGTCGGCGGCACGACACCCCGATCGAGGGCGAGCGCCGCTTTCATCAGCCCGGCCATTCCCGATGCCGGTTCTAGATGACCGATATTCGTTTTTACCGACCCGATCGGGAGCGGATCGGATCGGCTCTGGCCAAGAGAATGCCCGACGGCGGCGGCCTCGATTGGATCTCCAGCCGGGGTGCCGGTGCCGTGCATTTCGAAGAACGTAAGTTGTTCGGGAGCAACGCCTGCGTCCGCATAGACCGAACGCAGCAGGGATGCCTGTGCCGCCTCGCTAGGCAATGACAAGCCGATTGTGCGGCCGTCGGAGTTGACCCCTGTGCCGAGGATCACGGCGCGAACCGAATCTCTATCGGCGAGCGCATCCTCGAGGGGTCGAAGAATTACCACCCCGCCACCCTCGCCGCGGACATAGCCATCGGCACGTTCGTCGAACGCAAAACACCGTCCGCGGCGTGACAGCATCGAGGCGGAGCAGAACCCGAGATAGGGGTAGGGGGCGAGCAGCAGGTTGATGCCGCCAACGATCGCGGTCGCGACTCGCTTGCTGCGGATTGCCTCGCAGGCGTGATGCAGGGCGACGAGCGAAGACGAGCATGCGGTGTCGATCGTGAGGCTCGGGCCACGGAGATCGAATATATAAGAAATACGGTTGGCGAATACACTCAGCGTATTACCGGTCATAAAATAAGAATCGGTGCTCGCTGGATCTTCGAGCCTAAGATCCGAATAATCTGTCGTCGACGCTCCTATATATACCCCAGTGGTACTTCCCGCAATTTTGTTCGCCGGTATGCCGGCATCTTCGAATGCATGCCAAGTGAGTTCCAGCAGCAGCCGCTGCTGGGGATCCATTTGAGCCGCTTCGCGGGGAGAGATGCCGAAAAAGGACGGCTCGAACAGATCGATGCGATTGATCAGCCCCGCCGCCCAGGTGTAGCTCTTGCCTGGTTCGCTACGGTCTGGGTGATAAAAAAATTTGGTAGACCAGCGCTGCGGATCGACCTCGGACACCGCGTCCGCCCCGGAATCGAGCAAGCGCCAGAATCCCTCAAGATCCTCTGCCCCTGGAAACCGGCAGGATGCTCCGACGATCGCGATCGATCCGTCACTCATACCGCTAGAGCTTATTTAGGGTCCGTGGGGGCAAGATCGGCAACGAGTGGCAGCGCCACATAAGGTTCATTACACACAAGAAGAGCCAAATGCTAGGTTTGCCGTGATCCCCCATTGTCGCGGGGGGCGAATGTCTTTGAGCCGTCGAAAGGACGTCAACGAGGCCACAGGACGAGTCGGGATGGCTGACCGTACCGCCGCAGCTACGCGGCCGAGCGGTCGTGACGAGAATGTGGCACACTCACCTAATTCTGACTCGAATGGGTCAGGAGTTATTCCCCTCTCAAGAGTCATACGTGAAGCGTGGCCAGCGCTTCATAGACCAACCGATCGATTTCAATCCCCTCGCGCAATCCCCTCTCCCGGCTACGGAACGCTCGCTCCCCGGGGATGCGAATCTCATTCACCCCCGGCTGCCGCGGGGTGGCCTTGATCGTCTCGATAAGCTCGCCCAGCTGGTGCTTGAAATCATCGCGCTCAGCGAGCAGTCCGGGTTTGAACACTACAAACAAATACCCATCGTCGTCCTTATCCGGGCCGAGCGCCGAGCCGGCAAGCAGCCCGAACGCCTGCACGATCATGGCAAGCCCAAAACCCTTATAGCCCCCGAACGGTAGTAGCGCGCCAAGCCTCGCCAAGGTCGGATCGCGCGTAGGTTGGCCTTCGGAATCGATTGCCACCCCCTGTGGCAGGAGCTGCCCCATTCGCTCGCGATACATCAAGTCGGTGCCCATAAACGCCGAGGTTCCCATATCGAAGACAATTGGCCCGCGAGATGACGGTGGACTGAAGGCGATCGGGTTGGTACCGAGCGCCGGGCGAGTGCCGCCTGGCGGGGCGACGGTACGGGCGGAGCCCGCGGTGTGAATTCCGATAAGGTCGGCCTTGGCGATCATCTCGACATAATACGCGCTCCGACCGCTCATCCAGCTATTGGTGACCCCGATGATCGCAACACCGTGTGTTGCTGACTTGGCGATCGCCGCCCGGGCGACATGGTACATCGCCAGCATGCCGACGTTGTTGCCGCCGTCGTAGAGTGCCGACACCTCCGTCTCACGCAGTACCCTGACCGGCCGGCGCGGTTGTTTGAAGCGCCGGTGTTGAGGGATGTTGAGAAGCTTCGCGAGCCCGGAATACTCGTACCCACACAACGCCGCATCGATCGCATGATCGGCCAGGATGTGGGCTTCCTCGGCGTCATAGCCGATGCCACGCATCGCGCGCTCAGCATGGTCGCGCGCCTCGGCGACGCTCAGACGAATTCGGTCGGACGGCATTTCTCTCGCGACTCCCCCAGTCTGCGATGAGGCGTGTTGCGGCTACTCCTCCGCCTGTAGGGCCACGGCCTCTGGGCGCCAGCGCAGGACCGGCTTGCGCGCCGCGGCGGTCTCATCCAGGCGACGGCGTGGCGTCCAGCGTGGCGCTGCGTGAAAACGCTTCGCGTCGCCCGAGCGGGCCTTGGCAGCGAGCGTCTTCAGCATCCCGGCGAACTGGTCGAGTGAGGCCTTGCTCTCGGTTTCGGTAGGCTCGATTAGCAGAGCTCCGTGGACAACCAGCGGGAAGTACATCGTCATCGGATGATATCCCTCGTCGATCAACGCCTTGGCGAAGTCGAGCGTGGTGATGCCGGCTTCCTTCAAAAAGCGGTCGTCGAACAGCACTTCGTGCATGCAGAGACCAGGAAACGAAAGGCTGAGATCGCTCTCGAGCCGAGCGCGCAGGTAATTGGCATTGAGCACCGCGTCCTCGGCTACCTGTCGCAGTCCATCGGCACCGTGACTCATCATATAGGCGAGCGCGCGCGCGAACATGCCCATCTGTCCGTGGAATCCTTTTAACCTACCGATCGCTTGGTTTGCTTCGCCCTTCTTATGCTCGATCAGCTCAAGTCCGTCGGGACCGTGCACCAGCCACGGCAATGGTGCGTATGGGGCAAGACTCGCGGCCAGTGCTACCGGGCCGCTCCCCGGCCCGCCGCCGCCATGCGGGGTCGAAAAGGTCTTGTGCAGGTTCAGATGCATGCAATCGATGCCGAGATCCGCTGGCCGCACCCGCCCTACGATCGCGTTGAAGTTCGCACCATCGCAGTAAAAGAATGCACCGGCCGCGTGCACCGCGGCGGCGATTTCGAGAATCTCGTTCTCGAACAGTCCGCAAGTGTTCGGGTTGGTCACCATCAGCGCTGCGACATCAGTGTCGAGCTTGGCTTTGAGCGCGCCGACGTCAACTCGTCCCGTTAGATTGCCCGAGACCGAATCGACGGAGTAGCCGCACGCGGCGGCTGTCGCGGGGTTCGTACCGTGCGCCGATTCTGGCACAAGAACCCGGCTGCGACGCTCGCCGCGCGCCTCCAGCGCGGCACGGATCGACATGATGCCACAGAGTTCGCCATGCGCTCCCGCACCCGGGCTCAGGGCGATGGCCGGCATTCCAGTCAAGGTCTTGAGCCAGTGGGCCAAGGTGTCGACCAGCGCGAGCGCGCCCTGAATGGTCGACGCCGGTTGAAGAGGATGAATATCTGCAAAGCCCGGGAGCCGCGCCAGCTTCTCGTTGAGCCGCGGGTTGTGCTTCATCGTGCACGAACCGAGCGGATAAAGCCCGGTGTCGATTGCATAGTTCTTTTGCGACAGGCGGGTGAAATGACGCACCACCTGCGGCTCGCTAAGGCCGGGCAGGCCGATCGCTCCCTGCCTTTCGAGTCCGCCGAGACGCGCCGGAAACGGCGCAGCGTCGACAAGATCGACGCCGCAGCGACCTGGCGAACCCTGCTCGAATATCAGATTTTCTTCGATTTGCAGCCCGCGGTTACCGGTAGCTGTCTCGACTTCGATCGCCGGATCTTCGACGGCGCGGTTGCTTGCTGCTCGGCTCCAGTCGCTCACGAGAGCGCCTCCGTAAGCGCCCGTTCGAAGTGGTCCATATCTTCGCTCATAGCCGTCTCCGTTGCCGCCACCAAGAGAATTCCGGCCAACTCAGGCCGGCTGGGATAAAGGCGGCTGACCGGAATGCCGGCGAGCACACCTTTCTCGGCGAGCGCGTCGACGATCGCCGCGGCGGGACGCGGTAGCTGCAGCGCGAACTCGTTGAAGAAGGTCCGACTGAGAAGCCGCACATCCGGTATTCCCTCAAGCCGCTCGGCGAGCGATACGGCCGCGGCATGGTTCAAACGCGCAAGCCGGGTCAGCCCGGTCTCACCGAGTAGCGCCAGATGGATCGTAAAAGCGAGGGCGCAAAGTCCCGAGTTGGTGCAGATGTTGCTGGTAGCCTTTTCGCGTCGGATGTGCTGCTCGCGGGTCGACAAGGTCAGCACCCAGCCGCGCCGGCCGTCGACGTCGACGGTCTGGCCGGCGAGACGCCCCGGCATCTGGCGGACGAACTTGTCCCGGCTGGCAAACAAACCGAGATGGGGTCCGCCGAAATTGAGCGCGTTGCCGAGCGATTGACCCTCTGCTGCGACGATGTCCGCCCCCATTTCACCTGGCGGGACGATGGCGCCGAGCGAGAGGATTTCCGTTACCACGACGACCAGCAGCGCGCCGACGTCGTGGCAGTTTCGTGCAAGTTCGGAATAGTCGCGAATTTCACCGAAGAAGTCCGGGTTTTGCACGACGATGCAGGAAGTGTCGGGGCCGACGCGTCCGGTGAGATCCTCGTCTCCGCCGGGAGCCGGATCCGCCGCGGCAACCTCAAAGCCGACGAAGCGAGCATAGGTCTCGCACACCTCGCGGTAATGCGGATGGAGCGCGCCCGACAGCACCGCCTTTCGCCGCCGGGTTAGACGATTGGCCATCATCACGGCCTCGGCGCAGGCCGTCGCACCGTCATAGAGAGACGCGTTCGCAACCTCCGTTCCGGTCAGCAGGGCAACTTGGGTCTGGAATTCGAACAGATACTGCAGCGTTCCCTGCGCCATCTCGGGTTGATAGGGGGTATAGGAGGTCAGAAACTCGCCGCGTTGAATAAGATGGTCGACAGCGGCCGGGATGTGGTGCCGATAGGCACCGCCGCCGATGAAGAACGGCACCGAACCGGCCGCGACGTTGCGTGAGGCCATGCGCGACATGGCGCGCTCGACTTCGATCTCACCCATTGCCCGTGGCAGGTTGATCAGACCGTCGAACCGCGCTGCGCTAGGCACGTCTGCGAACAGCGCGTCGATCGAATCGACGCCGATCGCCGCCAGCATCTCGCGACGGTCCGGGTCCGTCAGCGGGAGATAGCGCATCAGCGCTGCTCCTCGATAAAGCGCCTATAACCCTCCTCGTCCATCAGGCTGTCTAGTTCTTTCGGGTCGTCGAGGCGGAGCTTGATGAACCAGCCGTCGCCCATCGGGTCGGCGTTGACCGGGGCGGGGTCAGCCACGAGCATCTCGTTGATCTCAGCAACCTCGCCCGAAACCGGCGCATAGACCTCGCTTGCCGCCTTGACCGATTCGACCACCGCCGCCTCTTTGCCTTTCTCGACCCGGTGTCCGATTTCCGGCAGCTCGACATAAACGACATCGCCGAGTTGTGACTGCGCATAGTCGGTGATGCCGACGATCGCGAGGTCGCCATCGAGCCGAACCCATTCATGATCTCTGGTGAAGCGAAAAGTGCTCATCGGCAACCTCCTCGGGCGGCATCAACCGCGGTGATAACGGTGCTGCATAAATGGCAGGCGCACGACACGTGCCGGGCGGGCGCTACCTCGCACGAGCAAGCCGAGCGGGGTGCCTGCTGCGGCATCGCGGCGATCGACATAGCCCATCGCGATCGGCCCACCGACAGAAGGTCCGAAGCCGCCGCTCGTCACGCGTCCCACCTTCGACCCGTCGGCGTTGAGGATCAGTGTATCCTCGCGCGCTGGCGCGCGGCCGTCAGGTTGGATGCCGACGCGGGAGCGCGATGACCCTTCGGTGAGCTGGCGGAGCACGACCGCTGCCCCTGGAAACCCCCCCTCGACGCGCCGTCGGTTGCCGATGGTCCAGGCAAGGGCGGCCTCGATCGGGGTTGTCGACTCGTCGATGTCATGCCCATACAGGCAGAGGCCGGCCTCGAGGCGTAGCGAATCGCGAGCGCCGAGGCCGATCGGCAGCACTTCCGGCTGGGCGAGAAGCAACTCGGCCACGGCCGCCGCATTAGCCGCCGGCAATGAGATCTCAAACCCGTCCTCGCCCGTATAGCCGGATCGGGTGACCAGGCATTTGCAGCCGGCCAGCGTCGTCTCCGTTGCGCTCATGAAGGCGAGAGGCTCGATACCTTCGCAAAAACGGGAAAGGATCGTAGCGGCAGCGGGCCCCTGAAGTGCCAGGAGCGCTCGATCCTCTAGCAGCTCGACTGTCGTGGGGCGGCCGAGACTGGTGCGCAGATGAGCGAGATCGGTCTCTTTGCACGCCGCGTTGACGACGAGAAAAAACCCGTCCTCGAGCCGCGTTGCCATCAGATCATCGAGGATGCCGCCCTGCTTGTTCAGCAATAGCGTATAGCGCATGCGAAACGGCATCAGCTCCTGCAGATCGCCGGGGACAAGGGTTTCGAGCGCTGTGACCGGGTCCCCTCCGGCGAGCCGCAGTTGGCCCATGTGTGAGACATCGAAGAGCCCGGCTTTAGAGCGTGTGTGAAGATGCTCTTTGAGAATGCCGGATGGGTATTGCACCGGCATCTCGTACCCGGCAAAGGGCATCATCTTGGCGCCCAGGCCGAGATGGAGAGAGTAGAGCGGTGTCCGCTTGAGCGGCGCCGCATCGGCAGGAAGGGTCACGAGACCTCCGACAGAGCGGACGCCGGCGCGTCCGACCGCTGCCCCCTCTGTCGTGGACCCTGAGAGATTCACCCGGCCCCCACCCTACCCTCCCCCGCGAGCGGGGGAGGGTAGGGTGGGGGCCGGGCTTACTCCTTCGGTGAGCGGGAGATCACCCGCTGCTTTCCAGAGCGCCCTTCCGCCCGCGGTCCTTTTGCCTGAGAGTTTCCGGGGCGGTTGCTCCTTCGGCGCCGCGCCTGCGCGCGACCTCTCCTGCGGGCGTGCATACAGCGCAGCTTGTTTAGCACCAGTAGGACCCGGTGGCCAGTCGCAAATACCCGGCGGTGATCGCCCGGCCTTCCCTGGTGCTTGCCTGTCAGGGCGAATTCGCTCCCTGTTCGCCCGATTTTCTTCCCTGTTCGCTCGCCTAGGGAATTTGGTGATTGACGAGTTGAAATATCAACGGCTTGGCGGCGCCTATCCGGTTCCGAAGGGCGCAGAAACCGAGTTTTCCCGGTATCTTCCCGCCCACCTGGGATTGGCCCGGCTCAGCGGCCGCGGAAATGCTTGTAGAAATCGACGACCTCGGGAGTTTGCTGGAATCCGATGTCGACGGTGAGGTCGGTCCCTTTGCGGCCGGCGAGTGGGATGGTCTCCTCAATATGATCGGTGACGCCGGCGCGCTTCCCAGTCGCGTCGAAGGCGATGCGCACCGGAAACTCCCGCTTGCCGAGGACCGATTGGTCCGGACCGGTGACCGCCACGAAATATTGGAAGTCCACCGAATCGGCCTTTGCCGCCGGGCCACGTTCGGCAACGACGACAACATCGAGCATCATGCGCATCGCGTCGCCGCTGTACTCACATTTGAGCTCGGCCTCGCTGAGCAGCCCGTAGAACGCGACGTTGTCGGGGCGACGTTCCGGAGCCGGGCCAAACACGGCGGTGTTGGCAAGCGGTCGCAGAATCACCGCGCTCGGACAGGCCGCTGCGCTTGATTTCGACGAGGAGGAAGAAATCCAGCCGCAACCGGAAAGCGCGAGGAGCCCGATCAGCACCGCACTCGGTGCGGTGCGCGCACCTCTCACAGGCTGGCGTGCGTACCGTCGCAGAACGGCTTGCCGCCGGTCGACTTGCAGCCGCAGAGCCAGACCTCCTCGCTCGCCGCCGCGGTGAACGGGACCGGGGTCAACCCAGTGCCTTGATGCGAGCCGTCGCAGAAGGGCTGGTTGGCGCTCCGGCCGCAAGCGCACCAGAAATACCTCTTGCCGGCCTCGACGGTGACGCCGTAGGGCTCCTTTTGCGCGGGTATCGGTTCGGCCATTGTTTCTTCCCTATCGTCGCCCTTGCTGGTATCCGCGCGCTCCGGCGGCGCGGGCGTCGGACTGTATGCGAGGCGCGCCCGAGGCACAAGCCAGGTCGAGGCAAGAGTGATGGCCGTCTACACCGATGTCTCTGATGATGATCTCAGAGCCTTCGCCGCGCTCTATGACATCGGCGAAGTGATGTCCTGCAAGGGGATTGCCGAGGGGGTCGAGAACTCGAATTTCCTGCTCACCACCGAGCGCGGCAATTTCATTCTGACCCTCTACGAAAAGCGGGTGGCACCCAGAGACCTGCCGTTTTTCATCGCTTTGATGGAGCATCTCGCGCGTCACGGCGTCGCCTGCCCGATACCGTTGCCGGGTCGGGACGGTATCGCTCTACGTGAGCTGTGCGGGCGGCCCGCCGCGATCGTGACGTTTCTCGCCGGGATGTGGCCGCGCCGAATCCAGCCTTTCCATTGCGCCGCTCTCGGCCGGGCGCTCGCCGCGCTGCATCGCGCTGGCGCCTCGTTCCGGATGACACGAGCGAACGATCTTGCCGTCGCCGGCTGGCGGAGTCTGTTCGAATCCTGTCGGGCCCGCGCCGCCGAGGTACAACCCGGCCTCGCAGAAGAACTGGCTGCCGAACTTGAGCTGCTCGAAGGCATATGGCCGCGCGACCTCCCCATGGGGATCATCCACGCCGACCTTTTTCCAGATAACGTCTTTTTCCGCGACCACGAGCTGTCCGGTCTGATTGACTTCTATTTCGCCTGCACCGACTTTCTCGCGTATGATGTGGCGATCTGTCTCAACGCTTGGTGCTTCGAAGCCGATGGCAGCCTAAACGTGACCAAAGCGCGACTGCTACTCGACGGTTACCGACTGGAGCGACCGCTTGCGCCGGTAGAGCTAGCCGCGCTGCCGGTGCTCGCGCGCGGGAGCGCGCTGCGCTTTCTGCTGACGCGGCTCTTTGATTGGCTTAATCAGCCGGCGGGGGCGTTGGTCCGGCCGAAGGACCCTCTGGAATATCTGCGTAAGCTGCGGTTCCACCGCGCCATTACCGGCCCGGGCGGTTACGGCCTTGATGTCTGAGCTGTCGGAAGTCGAAGTCTTTACCGATGGTGCCTGTCGCGGTAACCCGGGTCCCGGAGGGTGGGCTGCTATCCTGCGCTATCGCGGGACAACAAGGGAATTGAGCGGCTTCGAGCCCGACACGACCAACAACCGCATGGAGATAATGGCAGCGATCGCAGGATTGGACGCCCTGAGGCGTCCCTGCCGGGTGAGGCTCTACAGCGACAGCCAGTATCTGCGCGACGGCATAACCAAGTGGATCAACGGCTGGAAGTGTCGGGGCTGGCTTACGGCCGACAAGCAGCCGGTGAAGAATATTGATCTGTGGCAACGCCTCGACGCTGTCGCAGCTCGACATCACGTCACCTGGATCTGGGTACGCGGTCATTCCGGTCATCCCGAAAATGAACGGGCCGATTTGCTGGCGCGCGCCCGCGTTGCCGAAGCAGGTCGGAAAAACCAGACCATCCTTACCCCGACCGCATCCGAGACGCGCCGGGCCGCAGGAGCCCACATTGGTCGCGCACAGCGCGGAACTCGCAGAGCAGTTAATGTCGACCCACCCGCGGAGCGGCGCCCGCCCCTCGACCTTTGCGGAGAAAAGGGCTCTGCCGTCCAGCGGGTGCCATGAAACTCGCGCTCGGAGAAATGGCGCCCGAAAGCCGCGTCGACGGAGGCTGCGGCGGGAAAGGCGCCCTTTACAGCGCTTTGAGGACCGACTCGGCGCTGGAGACTTCTACTTGGCCCGGCTGCGCTTCGACGTTGAGTGACTTGACCACGCCATTGTCGACCACCATCGCATAGCGCTTTGAGCGCATGCCGAGTCCGCCTTTAGTCAGATCGAGCTCAAGGCCAAGGGCACGCGCGAAATCGCCGCTGCCGTCGGCCAGCATTCTGACCTTTCCTTCGGTCCTCTGTTCTTTCCCCCAGGCTCCCATCACGAACGCATCGTTGACCGCCACGCAGGCGATCTCATCGACCCCCTTCGCCTTGATCTCGGCAGCTTTGTCGACATAGCCCGGCAGGTGTCGCTGTGAGCAAGCCGGCGTAAAGGCGCCCGGGACAGCGATCAGGACAACCCTTTTGCCGCGAAAGATCTCATCGGTGGTGAACTCCTTCACCCCTTCCGGGGTCAGTTGCTTCAGCGTCACCGATGGTATCTTGTCACCGACGCTGATGGTCATGGTATTCCCTCCGGTGGTGTGCGAGACCAAGAGCCTGGGACGCGGCTTACGTTCCCGAGGGTCAGGGGTCCGGTGCGAGACCGATAGCATAGAGCCGGTGCCTGGGCAAACACGACCGCGCACGGAGCGGCAGCGCGTTCTCGTGCATAGGGAGGCAACCAACTCCGTGTAATAGGCGTATAAAAGGGGGGGAATTGACAGGGTGCGGTCGGCGGTCGGAGGGTGCGATGAAGTCACTTGCAGGCCAGCTCTTGCTGGCGATGCCACAGATGCCTGACCCTCGGTTCGCCCGTTCCGTCATCTATCTTTGTGCGCACAGCGATGACGCCGGGGCGATGGGTTTCGTTATCAACAAGCGGCTGGGCTCGCTGACCATGGGTGAGCTGTTTGCACAGCTTGATATCGAACCGAGCGGTGCGGCCAACTCGCGTCCGGTGCACTTTGGCGGCCCGGTCGAAGCAGGCCGAGGTTTTGTGCTCCACACGGCCGACTATCGGGAGGAAGCCACTCTCCATGTCGACGGGAATATTTCGGTCACGGCGACGCTCGAGGTCCTGCGCGCCATCAGCAGAGATCGGGGACCGCGGCAAAGCCTCTTCGCCCTCGGCTATGCCGGCTGGGCACCAGGTCAGCTTGACGCGGAGATCCAAGCCAACGGCTGGCTTTCTGTCGCGGCGGATGACGATATCGTGTTCGCTTCAGATCACGACGGGAAATGGAATCGTGCGCTTGGCAAGCTCGGCATCGATCTGTCCATGTTGTCGAGCGAAGCGGGGCATGCGTAGCAGTTGCCAACAATTTCCTCACGCGCGCTCAAAGACGGGGAGTCACGCCTTGCGACGCGAGCACATGAGATCCGTCACGCATAGTATTTTGCTTGCATAAACCGGTTGCGGACGAGCTCTCGGCGCGCAATGTCTCAAGAACCTATGGTGTTGGGCACATTCTCCAGATGGCGTCCACCCCAATCCTCGCGCAGGATCGCGAAGAGCAGGTGGTCCTGCCATCTTCCTTCAATGCACAGGTATTGCCGGGCGTAGCCCTCTTGCTGGAAACCGGCCCGGACCAGCAGCGAACGGCTGGGGGTATTATTAGGCAGGCAAGCGGCTTCAACGCGATGGAGGTGAAGTCGCTCGAAGGCGAAGGCGAGCACGAGAGGAAGTGCCGCGGTCATATAGCCTTGCTGAGCGAAGGGCTCGCCGATCCAATAGCCGAGGCTGGCGGTCTCGGACACGCCCCGCCGCAGATTGGAGAGGCCGACTCCGCCAATCAGTGTTTCGTCGTTGGTAAAGATGAACAAGTTGTAGGCTTGGTCGGTCCGCCAGTCTTCGGTATAGCGGGCCACTCGGGCACGGAAACTCGTCCGATTTAGCGCGTCGACGGGCCAGCTTGGCTCCCACGGTGCAAGAAAATGCCGGGAGCGACCGCGCAGGCTCGCCCAGTCCTCGTAATCGCTGCGCTCGGGCGAACGCAAGAAGACACGCTCACCGGCCAAACGAAACGGCTCGGCGCGAGTAAGAAAGATGCGAGGAAAGGATTTGCGTTGTGGCGCCATTGCCTAGCGCATCACGCGGCAAAGCGATCTCGGACGCTCTCGAAGGCTTCGAGCGCACTCAGCGGCCCTAGCGCGGCAAGTGTTGGCTGGGCCGCGCGCCAGCGAGCGACAACACGGCGGATCGCGGCATCGTCGACCGCTTCGATGCGCCCGACGATCTCAAGCGGATCGAATGGTGCGCCGTGGATCAGAAGATGCTGCGCCAGCTGCTCGCATCGCGTGGAGGTGCTCTCGAGCGACATCAACAGACCCGCCTTCATCTGAGCCTTGGCGCGGTTTAGCTCGGCTGGAGTCAGTCCGTCTTCGAGACGGATAACCTCCTCGCACAGCACAGGCACCAGTTCGGCCGCCTCGGCTTCACCGGTACCGGCATAGATCCCAAACAGCCCGCCGTCGCGGTAGCAATGGACAAACGAATGGATCGTATAAACCAGACCCCGCTTCTCGCGAATCTCCTGGAACAAGCGCGACGACATGCCACCGCCGAAGGCCGTCGCCAACACGGAGGCGGCGTAATAATCCGCATCGCCCAACACGACCCCGGGGAAGCCCAACACAAGATGCAGCTGTTCGAGATCGCGCTCCTCGCGCCGGTCGCCGCCAGCATAGCACGCCGGCTCCGTCGTGGCGGAACCTGCGGTCGGCAGGCCCCCGAGAAGCTGGTCGGCGAGCCCCGTGATCCGGTCGTGATCGAGATGCCCTGCCGCCGCGAATACCATGCGCTGTGAGCCGTAATGGTCACGAAGATAGGCGATAACCGCCTCGCGTTCGAGCTGGCGGATAATTTCTGGCCTTCCCAGTACCGGCCGGCCCATCGCCTGGTTCGGATACGCGCACTCCTGGAAATGGTCGAACACGATGTCGTCGGGGGTGTCATTTGCCTGGCCGATTTCTTGCAAGATCACAGCGCGCTCGCGCTCGATCTCCTCCGGCTCGAAGGTCGAGTTCTGCAAGATGTCCGAAAGGATATCGAGCGCAAGCGCGACGTCTTCCTTGAGCACTTTCGCGTAAAACGCCGTGCTTTCGCGGGAGGTGTACGCATTGAGATGGCCGCCCACCGCTTCAATCTCCTCGGCGATAGCTCGGGCGCTGCGCCGCTCAGTTCCCTTGAAGGCCATATGCTCGAGGAAATGCGCAACTCCATTGATCTCAGGCGGCTCGTGCCGAGTGCCGACATCGACCCAAATGCCGAGCGAAACCGTGTCGACGGTGTCGATCCGATCGGTGGCGACCCGCAATCCATTGGCCAAACGGGAAAGCTGCGTTGTCATTCTGTGATCCGATCAGGAGTTTCGGGCGCGCCCCGTACGGGCGCGAATGAACTCTTTTACCGCGCTCAGATCATTGGGCAAAACTACCAGCCGCTCGGGCCGCTCCAGCAGGTCGCGGAGCGCGTCAGGCAAGGCCGGACGAATGCCGCTTGCGCGCTCGACCACGTCAGGAAACTTCGCCGGATGCGCGCAGGCCAGAGCGATCATCGGTGTGCTGCGGTTACCTGTGCCCATTTCAGCTCGCGCGGCGGCCACGGCGACCGCGGTGTGGGGATCGATAAGCGCACCTGATCGGGCATAAGTCTCGGCGATGGTATCCATCGTCTGAGTGTCGTCGACCCTGCTGGCGGAAAACAAGCGGCGTGCCATGCGCCATGCTTGGTCATCCTCGGGCATGCTGCCGTTCTGGCGAAACAGCCGCATTGCCTCGCCGACGGCAGCACCGTTGTGGCCCTTCAGCTCGAACAGCAGACGCTCGAAATTGCTGGCCACCTGGATATCCATGCTCGGACTGAGGGTTGACTCGACTGGGGCGAGTGTCATCCGCCCGGTCGCAAAATAACGTGCGAGGATGTCGTTGCGGTTGGTGCCGATGACCAACTGGTCGATCGGGAGCCCCAGACGGCGCGCGATATGCCCAGCATAGACATTGCCGAAATTGCCGGTGGGTACACTGAACGAGATCGAGCGCGCCGGAGCGCCGAGCGCAACTCCAGCAGCGATATAATATACAGTCTGGGCGGCAATCCGCGCCCAGTTGATCGAATTGACCGCCGAGAGATTGAGTACTCGACGCAGCTTTGTGTCAGCGAACAGGGCTTTGACGAGATCCTGGCAGTCGTCGAACGTGCCCTCGATGGCGATCGCGTGCGTATTTCGCGAATCGATCGTTGTCATCTGGCGGCGCTGAAGCTCGGAAACCCGATTGTGTGGAAACAGCATAAATATGTCGATCGCTTCTCGGTCGCGGCACGCCTCGAGCGCGGCAGAACCGGTGTCTCCCGAAGTTGCGCCGACGACAGTGACGCGCTCATGCCGCCGCGCCAATACCGCGTCGAACATCCGCCCGACGAGCTGCAACGCGAGATCCTTGAAAGCGAATGTCGGCCCATGAAACAACTCGAGCAGCCACAGCCGCTCGTCGATCTGAATCAGTGGCGCCACCAGGGCCTGGCGGAACCCACTATAGGCCGCCGCGGTGAGCCGTCGCAGCTCATCGGTGGCAAAGGTTTCCCCGGTGAAGTGCGAAACGACACGAGCCGCAAGCTCAATATATGGCAGGCCGGCATAGTCCCGAATAGTCGCCGCGCTTAGGGCAGGCGGCCGGTCGGGTACATAGAGCCCGCCGTCCTCTGCGAGGCCGGCCAAAAGCGCTTCGGTGAACGAGAGGGTGGATGGCGAGGGGCGGGGATCGCGGGTGCTGAGGTAACGCACTTCGGTCACGTCCAGTCAGGCGCCGACCCTAACGCCGTTCCTGCACCCCCCGCAACCGGATGCGGGCGCCATCCTGGAAATTCGCTTTCTGGAAGGAACAGCACGTCTTGATTTATCCACTCCGATGAATCACTTTGGAACGTAGAAGGTCCCGTCTTGCGAGCGCCAAGAGATCCGGTAATATCGCTCGACCGTGTAAAGTATGTCATCAGTAAAACGACTGAATTTCCGTTGGCGATGCAGAATGTGACAGGAAGAGGCCTCCGGATCATCACAAATGTCGGCGCGAAGCTGCACCACGGCGAACTCCTTCGAAGCAATACGTCGGATCAGCTGATCATCGTCAAGTCTACCGGCGAGGATGTATTGGCGCGAATTGAAAGGATCGATCGTAAATGGTTGCCCTGCGCGATAGCACAGAAGTAAACTCTCGCACATCGCGGGTCCGTGCGTCTTCGATATGTACTCCGCCTCAGCCAAAAAGGACTGCTCGGCTTGGCGGTCGATATCGAGCAAACCACCGGCATGATAAACTTGCGCAAAGGCCTGCGGGCTCCTTGCTAGGATGGGTTGGGTAAGCAACAGGGGCGACAAGGTCAGCACGAGCTTAGTCACTCGCTCGTGAGCGGGCGCTGCGACGATCATTCGATTGCGCAGCTCGTGGAGCATGACCCCTGCAGCGATAGCGAGAAACACCGCGGCATCCTGAAACATGTTGTACGAGGCTCCCTCAAAGCCCGAGAAGATCGTCGCGGAAATAATAGACGCGATACCATAAGCGCCGAGAAGGCGACGGTCGCGTGATAAAATTGCTCTCGCAAATAATACAATGAACGACATTGGGAATTCGATCAGACGCAAATACTTAGACAAATGATAACGCGCGCTATGCCATGCAAAAAGACGAGGTGATAGGAGATGTTCAATAAAGCTCCCACCTGCAATGAGGTGTGTGAGCCCAAGGCAGCCCGCCGCCGCACCGGCACAGCAGGCAAACCAGAACAGAAGCAAGCGCGGCGAGCGGATTACAAGGTCAAATGTGATCGCCAGCGGGATCGCTACAATGTTATGTTTGACGAAACCGCCGAGCACGACGAGGAAGGCCGTACGCAATAGGCTAAGCTGATCGGGCGGTCTGGAAATGTAACTGACAAGGCCACCAAGCATTATCGCCTCGCCAAAAGTTTGAGGATCGTCGGCCGCGACCCATGCGGGAGCAATAAGGTAACAAAAACCGAGAGCACAGCCTCCGCCGAAGACCGCATCGACCCGGTCGCCCCCAAAACGCAGGATTGCAGCTCCAGCCAATACGCCCACCGCGACAAACGACATCAGCGCGATGATCCGCCCACTCAGTAAAAGGTTGTGGATAATGGAATTAACACCAGCAACCGCCAAGAATGAGAAGATCGGATAATTATTCACGCGCCAATAGTTGTCATCGTAGATGAGTTCGTGAGCGATAAGTCGCTGAGCATTGTAGACGTTCCATCCCTCGTTGTAATTTCTTTCGAAGATGAAAGCGATCGAAAGCAGGTTTCCGGCAGTTAGCGTGATTGCGCAAATTAAGACGAGCCCGGCAAAGATGGGAAGAAACCGAGCCGCGCTTGGAGATAACGATGGTCCGACAGCGACCGTCGAAATGCGAAGATCCCGAGCCTCCGCTTGAAAGGTCATAAAATCTCTACTCCGTTGTTCCGGAATCGCCCCGGTAAGCTCAAACTTGTCGCCTCGCTGAGTAAGACGAGATGCTGGGCTGACGAACGCGCAGCCAAGGTCGCGGGGTGGGCGAGGTTTTCATCACGCGAGGTGTCGCAGCAAGCGCGTTGAGTGGCTCAGTACGGCGAGAGAGGCTGGCGCAGCTTCCGATTGCGCATTTCACTGGAACGGGAGGGCAAGCTTTGGGGGGCCGAGGCCACGGCTGCTGATGCGATAATCCCGAGATCCCATTCTTTCAAGACGCTTAGAATTTATCGCCGCTCCCAACGCCATTGCAACAGAATGCGGCGCGGGGTGTGAGAAGTTGCAAACCGGCTTCACCGCGAGCCCGTCGCATGGCCTTCGGGCGAAGCATACTCCGCCAGATGTTGTGTTGTCGCGAGTCGCTCGATACTCACCTGGTCGATCGCAGGCAACAAAAAACGGAGACAATATTCCGTTCCGGTAGAGCGATTTGGCCGATGGCACGTTCGGCGTGCCGGATCAATATCGGCTTCATGGCCAGAAGATCCTGCTCGTGCGTTGCTTGCTCGAGTATGCCACATCCTGCCAACAAGGCTGCGCTTATCGGGAATCAGACCTGCTCTGCGGTGAAGCAGCCCCTAGCGTCGCTGATGGTCTCGACCGGCGCATGGGTTGATAGCGAGATCGAGAGTGAAGGCGTGATCCGAGACTGACGGAGCGCGCACATAATTCGTCCTTGGCCCGATGCAGAGCCGAAAAGCAGCTCACGCACGGGCCTCGCGACGCGCTGGACAGCGCCAGCGTAACGCCTATCCTGGGGCGGTAAAACTACAGCGTTGGAGACTGGGCGGTCGCGATGCATAGCAGGATCAATACGCTGGTCCTCGCATTTCCGAGCGGGCGATGAACGATACCGACCAAACGATCACGGTCAAAGTCCATGCTGCGATCACCGACATACCGGCGACCGCCTGGGATGCATGCGCTGGGGACGCTAATCCGACCGTCTGCCACGCCTTCTTGAATGCGCTCGAGGAAAGCGGCTCGACGACGGCTCGCACGGGCTGGACGCCGCAGCATCTCTCTATCGCCGGTTTAGACGCCGCGGTCGTCGGAGTGGTGCCGTTGTACGCAAAGACTCATTCCTACGGCGAATACGTCTTCGATTACGGGTGGGCGGATGCTTTCGAACGAGCCGGCGGTCGATACTATCCCAAGTTGCTCGCCGCGGTACCTTTCACCCCGGTACCCGGACCGCGACTGATGTTGCATCCTGGCGCACCAACGGAGACGCGGGCGCACCTGACCGCGGCGATGATTGAACTGGCCAAGCGGCGCCGGATTTCCTCGCTGCACGTCAACTTCCCCGAACAGACCGATATGGAAGCACTGAGCGAGGCTGGGTTTCTACTACGCCTCGGCCAGCAGTTTCACTGGACGAACGACGGCTATCGCGATTTCGACGATTTCCTTGCGGCACTGAACTCGCGGAAGCGTAAGGCAGTAAAAAAAGAGCGCCGTGAGGCACTCGCGCCGGGGCTCGAAATCGAGGTGCTTACCGGAGCCGATTTGAAGCCTCGTCATTGGGACGCGTTTTATGAATTCTATCTTGCGACGTCGGACCGCAAGTGGGGCTCAGCTTACCTCAATCGCCGCTTTTTTGCATTGATCGGCGAGCGGATGCCCAAGAAGATCGTTCTCGTCATGGCGCGATGCGGCGCCAATTATGTCGCGGGCGCGTTCAACCTGCTTGGTAAGGAGACGATCTACGGGCGCAATTGGGGCAGCTATGGCGACTACAAATTCCTCCACTTCGAATGCTGCTATTATCAAGCGATCGAGTTCGCGATCACACGCGGATTGAAGCGCGTCGAAGCGGGCGCGCAGGGGCCGCATAAGATCCAGCGCGGCTATCTCCCTACCTCGACTTACAGCGCCCATTGGATCCCCGACCCGGCCTTTCGGCGTGCAGTCGCGCAATTCCTCGCCCGCGAACGCGATATGGTCGAGCGTAAGATTGAGGGCCTCTCGGAGTTTTCGCCCTTCCGCCGCGAGGAGGCTTCAGGTTGATCTACTTGGGGACGGTGCTAGGGCTCAGCTTACATGCTATTCGACCAACTCGGGCTCGCTTGGTGCCGGCGCCGCCATCCGCTCCTCGAAGGAGAAGGCCAGCCCGTCCTCCTCCGACTTGCGCGTGACCCGGACGATCCCGCCTTTCGCGAGCCGCCCGAACAGCAACTCATCCGCAAGCGGCTTTTTGATGTGCTCCTGAATGACGCGGGCCAGCGGGCGGGCGCCGAACAGCGGATCATAGCCCTTTTCTGCAAGCCAAGCGCGCGCGCTGGCGTCGAGCTCGATCGTGACGGTTCGATCGGCTAGCTGCTCTTCGAGCTGGAGCACAAATTTGTCTACTACCCGACAAATCGTCTCGGTCGACAGAGCAGAGAACGAGATCGTTGTATCGAGCCGGTTGCGAAACTCGGGTGAGAACATGCGGTTGATCGCCTCGTGATCGTCCCCTTCGCGGACACCGCTGCCAAAGCCGATCGCGGGCCGAGCGAGGTCGGACGCGCCGGCATTCGTTGTCATGATCAGAATGACGTTGCGGAAGTCGACGATCTTGCCGTTGTGATCGGTCAGCTTTCCGTAATCCATGACTTGCAACAAGATGTTAAAGAGATCAGGATGCGCCTTCTCGATCTCGTCGAGGAGCAGCACACTGTGGGGGTGCTGGTCGATCGCGTCGGTTAGCAGCCCGCCCTGGTCAAAGCCGACATAACCGGGAGGTGCGCCGATCAGCCGTGACACAGTGTGCCGTTCCATATATTCGGACATATCGAAGCGTGTGATCTCGATGCCGAGCGTGCGAGCGAGCTGGCGCGCCACCTCGGTTTTGCCGACGCCGGTCGGACCGGAGAACAAGTAGCTGCCGATCGGCTTCTCCGGATCGCGCAAGCCGGCGCGCGCCAGCTTGATCGCGGAAACCAATGCTTCGATAGCCGCGTCTTGCCCGAATACCATCGTCTTCAAGTCACGCTGCAGGTTCTTGAGCACTTCGCGGTCGTCGCGCGACACGGTCTTGGGCGGGATCCGTGCCATCGTGGCGATGACTGCCTCGACCTCCCTCGCGGTGATAGTCTTGCGGCGGCGATTCTCGGGGACGAGCATTTGGGCCGCACCCGTCTCATCGATAACGTCAATCGCCTTGTCTGGCAGCTTGCGGTCTCCGATGTAGCGGTGCGACAGCTCGACCGCGGCACGCAACGCATCGGTCGTGTAGCGGACCTTGTGATGCCGCTCGTAATAGGGTTTCAGGCCACGCAGGATCTTGACGGAATCCTCAACCGTAGGCTCGTTGACGTCGATCTTCTGAAAACGTCGAACGAGCGCACGATCCTTCTCGAAATAATTGCGGTATTCCTTGTAGGTGGTCGATCCGATACAGCGGATCACCCCGCCCGCAAGCGCCGGTTTCAACAGGTTCGAGGCATCCATGGCGCCGCCGCTTGTTGCGCCTGCGCCGATCACCGTGTGGATCTCGTCGATAAACAAGATAGTGCCAGGTTGAGCCTCGAGCTCCGCCAGCACTGCCTTGAGCCGTTCTTCGAAATCGCCGCGATAGCGAGTGCCCGCCAGGAGGGCACCCATATCGAGGGCGTAGATCGTCGAGTTGAGCAGTACTTCAGGCACTTCACGCTGTACAATGCGCCGCGCCAAGCCCTCGGCGATCGCGGTCTTGCCAACACCCGGCTCGCCGACATAGAGCGGATTGTTCTTGGCCCGCCGGCACAAGATCTGGATCGTGCGTTCGACCTCCGCCTCGCGGCCGATCAGCGGATCGATTCTGCCGCCTTTTGCCTTCTTGTTGAGGTTGACACAATAGGTATCAAGCGCGTCATGATTTCGCTTCTGCGACTTTTCGACGCGCTCGTCCTCGTCAGTTCCCTGTACGCGGCGGGTCTCCGAGCGCCCGGGCGCTTTGGCAATGCCGTGCGAAATGTAATTGACCGCATCGAACCGGGTCATGTCCTGTTCTTGTAGGTAATATACCGCGTGGCTTTCGCGCTCGGCGAACATCGCTACGAGCACGTTTCCCCCGGTTACTTCCTCGCGGCCCGAGGATTGGACGTGAATCGCTGCGCGCTGCAATACGCGCTGAAAGCTCGCTGTCGGCTTTGGGTCGTCAGCGTGGGCAGCCACGAGGTTCCCGAGCTCATTATCGACATAGTTCAGGACGTCGCGGCGCAGCCGATCGAGATCGACGCCGCAAGCGCGTAACACAGCGACCGCGTCCTGATCCTCGGTCAGCGCCAGCAGCAGATGTTCGAGCGTGGCATATTCGTGCCGACGCTCACTGGCATGGGCGAGAGCCCGATGCAGCGACTTTTCGAGATTGCGTGACAACACGCCCGCCTATCCTTCCTTGCCACCCCGGCGGTGATAGCTCCGGGACTAGTCCTTTTCCAGCGTACACTGCAGAGGATGCTGGTGCTGCCTGGCGAAATCCATGACTTGGGTCACCTTCGTCTCGGCCACCTCGTAGGTGTAGACGCCACATACCCCTACCCCCCGTCGATGCACGAGCAGCATGATGCGGGTTGCCTCCTCGCGGTTCTTGTTAAAAAACCGCTCAAGAATGTGGACGACGAATTCCATCGGCGTATAGTCGTCGTTCAACATTAATACCTTGTACATCGACGGCTTCTTCGTCTTGGGGGTCGCCTTGACGACCACACCTGTACCCGGCCCGTCCGCGCCGCGATTTCCGTTGTCGCTCATTTCGGCCCGAGGAATAATGCTGTTCGCTGGCTTGATGATATTGGCTTTCGGTCCCTCCGCAAACGCCTTTTCCTCTGACCGGGCAAAGCTCTTGGCCCTGCCGATTATTCACCCCGATAAGGCCGGCTCAGCAGGCCGTCGATCATCGCATCGATCGACGCCCCACGACCCAGTATCGCCTCCACGGCTTCACTAATGGGCATCTCGATTCCAAGCTGGGTCGCCAAACCCGCGACGGCGGCAGCGGTCGCCACGCCCTCGACAACGGAGCGCCGGCGGGCAAGCGCAGCACCGAGATTCTGACCTTTGCCGAGCGCAACTCCGAGCGCGTAGTTGCGGGACTGGGTGGCAGTACAGGTCAGCACGAGATCGCCGATACCCGAGAGGCCCACAAAGGTTTCCGCACGGCCGCCCTTGGCGAGCCCCAGCCGGATCATCTCGGCGAGTCCGCGGGTGATCAGGGAGGCGCGGGCATTCTCGCCCAATCCGCGGCCTTGAACGGTTCCGCAAGCAATTGCCAGCACATTCTTCACGGCGCCGCCAATTTCGGCTCCGGTCGGATCGCTCGACAAATAAGGCCGGAACCTGCTACTGCCGAGCGCCATCGTGAAGTCGCGAGCCAGCCGCCCGTTGTGGCTGGCGATCGTGACTGCTGTAGGCAAACCGCGGGCAACCTCGGCGGCGAAGGTCGGTCCCGACAGCACGGCGAAAGGCGAATTGGGTAGAAGTTCGGTCGAAACCTCGGACATTGTCTTTAGAGAGCCCGCCTCGATCCCTTTCGAGCAGTGCAACACCGGCATTCCTTTCGGCAGACCAGGCCGAAGCGCGCCGATCACGCCGCGGAGGAACTGAGCTGGCACGACGAGCAGCGCTGCTTCGGCAGTGGTCGACGCGGCATTGATGTCGTTCGTCGCGACGATCGCCGGATCGAGCACTATATCGGGCAGGAAGAATGGGTTTTCATGCCGCTCGTTAATTGCGGCAACGACCTCGTTGTTACGCGCCCACATCATCACGTTCGAGCCAGCGCGCCGGGCGACGATGGCGAGAGCAGTCCCCCAGGCGCCACCCCCGATAATCGCCAATCGCTTCACTCAGCCGATCTCATCTACGCCGCCGTGTGACCTCCGCTCCCGGCCGCTGAGATGCGTCGGTGTCGAGCGACCAACGCGGGTGGGGCGCCGCATCGAGATGATTGACCGGACCGAGAAGTAACCTTTCGATCCCCGCCCACGCGATCATTGCCGCGTTATCGGTGCACAGCGCCGGGGGTGGAGCGACGAACCGCAGCCCTGCACCTTCCCCAAGCACGGCAAGGCGTCTTCGTAGTTGGTCGTTGGCCGCGACGCCTCCCGCTGCGACTAGGGTGGTGCCCTCCGGATGGTGGCGGCGAAACCAGTCGACGGCATTCGCTGTTCTATCGACCAGCGCATCGCAAATGGCGAGTTGGACAGACGCGGCGAGATCGGCCGTATCCCCAAAATCAAAGCCGCCACCTGCGATCAGACAGCGCACCGCCGTCTTGAGTCCGGAAAACGAGAAGTTGCAACCAGGCCTGCCCTTGAGTGGTCGGGGCAAGACAAAGCGGTACGCGTCACCACCGCTAGCAGCGCGCTCGATTGCAGGTCCGCCGGGATATCCGAGCCCGATGAGCTTCGCGGTCTTGTCGAACGCTTCTCCGGCCGAGTCATCGAGCGTCGTGCCTAGGCGGGTGTAACGCCCGATCCCGGCGCATACAAGGAGCTGACAGTGCCCGCCGGAAACCAGCAGAAGAAGATAAGGGAAATCGACGCCATTAGTCAGCCGGGATGTCAACGCGTGACCTTCGAGGTGGTTGACCGCGATAAAGGGCTTTCCGGCACCCCAGGCAATCCCCTTCCCCATCATCGTGCCGACAATCAGACCACCGATAAGACCGGGGCCCGCGGCAGCGGCTACTCCGTCGAGTTCAGCCAGCGTGACGTTGGCGTCGGCGAGCGCGCGGTCGATCACGACATCGAGATGATCGAGATGTGCCCGGGCGGCAATCTCGGGTACGACCCCCCCAAAAGGCGCATGTTCGGCGACCTGCGCTCGAAGTTGATTGGATAGTATTCTTGGGCCTTGATGCGTCGCTGCAACGATTGCTGCGGCGGTTTCGTCGCAACTCGTTTCAATGCCGAGAACGATCATCGAACCAAGCCGGCGATACTCGCGACCACGACCCCCAGCTGGTATGCTGCCGGGTTCGCGATCAGCCAGGCGGCGCGACCTCGTAGGTCTTGAGCGTCTTTTCGGTCGCAGCGTCGATCTCTAGAAGCTTGACGGAATATCCCCACAACACCGCGGCGTGACGCAACACGGCGCGGCTGCTCTTTTCCTCGAGCAAGACCCCGTCATGGACGTAGTGCGCAAGAACAAGGCAGCGATCGCCTCTGAGATCGACATCGACGACCTGAATGTCAGGCTCACGGCGGGACAGGTCATATTGCCGGGACAAAGCGCTGCGAATTTTGCGATAGCCGACATCGTCATGGATCGCCTCGACTCGAAGAGCCGGCTTGGTGCTGTCGTCCGAGACTTGAAACAAGCGGAAGCGGCGGATAAGCGCTGGGCTCAAATACTGCAGCACAAAGCTCTCATCGCGATAGTTCGCCCAGGCATGACGCAACACGCCATAGCCGTCTCCCCCGCCCGCAATGTCAGGAAACCACTCCTGGTCCTCTTCCGTCGGATCTTCGCAGATGCGATGAATATCGCTCATCATAGCGAAGCCAAGCGCGTAAGGGTTGAACCCGCTGAACCGCGGGTCGTCGAAATCTGGTTGAAAGATGACGCTTGAGTGCGAATGCAGAAACTCCAGCATCGATCCTTCCGTGATCAGGCCCTTCTCGTGTAGTCGCCGCATAATCTCATAATGTACAAAGGTCGCGCATCCCTCGTTCATCAGCTGCAGCTGTTTTTGCGGGTAAAAGTATTGCGCAATCAACCGGACAATACGCACCAACTCGCGTTGCCAGTCCTCAAGCCGCGGAGCCCGCTTCTCGATAAGATACAACAAATTCTCCTCGGGTAAGCCGAGATCCCGCTTGATCTCCTGCAGACGTACTTCGGTGCCGTCGGGATCCTCTTTGTCTTTTCCGGCGCCGGGTACGGTGCGCCATAAATCGTTGTAGGTCGCCTCGGAATGCGCCCGCCATTCCTCGGCGCGCCGCTGTTCCTCCGCAAGGTTGGGCTTGCTGCGATGGGCGTAACGGTTGACCCCATGGTCTTTTAGCGCGTGCGCGGCGTCCAAAACGCGCTCGACCGCCTCGACGCCGTATCGCTCCTCGCATTTGGCAACATAGTCACGCGCGAAGCTCAGATAATCAAGAATACCGTTTGCATCGGTCCACTGCCGGAACAGATAGTTGTTTTTGAAGAAATGATTATGGCCGAATGCGGCGTGAGCGATGACAAGGGTCTGCATCGTCATGGAATTTTCTTCCATGATGTAACAGATGCAAGGATTGGAGTTGATGACGATTTCGTAGGCGAGCCCCTGTAGGCCGCGGCGGTAGAGCGTCTCATGAAACGCAAAGCGCTTACCGAAGCTCCAATGACGATACATCAACGGTAAGCCGACCGAGGCGTAGGCGTCGAGCATTTGCTCGGAAGTGATCACCTCGATCTGGACGGGATAAACGTCGAGGCCGAGGTCATCGAGGGCGATCCGCTCAACCGCATCATAGACTTGGCGCAGTGCCGTGAAATCCCAGTTGGGGCCGGTGAAGAGCGGCGCCGAGGCCTCGAGCCGTACCGCCTCCGTCAAGCGTGTGTCAGGCACGAACGCCCCCTTTTGCAAACAATTCGTGGAATACCGAGAAGATTTGCGAAGGGTCGCCGACGCGGCGCATCGCGAAGTGCGGATGCGCGGGCGCGACCTCGCTGTAGGCTCGCCAAAGATCGCTGTCGCGCGACAAGCCTGTCAGACTACCTCCCATACCGTCGCCAACCTCGACATAGGCGAAGTATTGACAGAGCGGAAGCACCTCTCCACCAAGCAACGCCACGCAACGACCACTGTCCGCGCCGTAATTATCGCCGTCCGAGGCTTGTGCCGCATAGATGTTCCATCGGTCGGTAGAGTACCGGGCCCGCGCGATCTCAATCATCTTCTCGAGTGCAGTCGAAACAACGGTGCCGCCAGTTTCTCGGCTGTAGAAAAAAGTTTCTTCGTCTACCTCCTCCGCTGTACTCGTATGGCGGATGAAGACGATATCGACATGCCGGTAGCGCCGGATCAGAAAGACATGTAACAGCATGAAGAATCGCTTGGCGAGGTCTTTCATCGCTTCAGTCATTGATCCCGACACATCCATCAGGCAGAACATCACCGCTTCGGTGTTCGGGCGGGGTACGCGCTCGAAACGGTTGTAACGGACGTCAAGTGGGTCGATATAGGGAATTATCTTGCTGCGGTGCTCGAGCCGTTCGAGTTCGCGCGCGAGCCTGTCGGCCTCTCCGTCGGCGCCGCGGGCGTGCGCGTTCTCGATTGCCTCGCGGATCGCTTCGAGTTCCCACTGCTTGGGTCGCCGCAACGAAATGCGTCGAGCCATGCTGTTGCGCATCGTGCGCCGCACGCTGAGATTGGCCGGGCTGCCAGTGACGGTATAGCCGGCGCGTTGCAGATCGAACGCGAACGTCTCCTTGAGACTCTTCTTCACGAGATCGGGCAGCTCGAGATCCTCGAAGAACATGTCAAGGAATTCTTCTTTGGATAGCGTGAACTCGAACGCGTCCTCGCCGGACCCGTCCGGGCTACCCTGCGACCCGCTGCGTCCTTCACCGCCGTTTGGCCGCGGGATTTCGTCGCCTCTGAGATACTCCTTGTTGCCTGGAACGACATGCTCGGCGCGGCCGGTGCGACGGCTATGGTGAAAAATCGGCTCGGTGATTCCGCGGGTCGGGATCGCCACCTTCTCGCCCTGACTGACATCGGCGACCTTGCGCTTGCGCAATGCTTCCTGCACCGCCGATTTGACTTCCGCCCGGGCACGCCCAAGGAACCGCTGGCGATTGCTGAGGCTCTTGCCCTTGGGGTTGGGCCGCCGGTCGACGATGTTCATCGGCTGTCCTCCAGACCGGACGGGCGACTTGCTCGCCTAACCGGCCTTGTTCACCCGCATATACCATTCGACAAGACGGCGAACCTGCCGCTCGGTATAGCCGCGCGACACCATTCGCTCCAGAAAGTCGGCGTGCTTCCTTTCGGTCTCGGAATCCTTCTTGGAACCAAAGCTGATGACCGGCAGCAGATCCTCGACTTGTGAAAACATGCGCCGCTCGATCACCTCGCGCAACTTCTCGTAGGAGGTCCACGACGGATTGTTCCCTGCGTTGTTGGCCCGAGCACGCAGCGCGAATTTCACGACCTCGTTCCGGAAGTCTTTTGGGTTTGCGATCCCCGCCGGCTTCTCGATTTTCGAAAGCTCTTGGTTCAACAGCTCGCGGTTCATCAGCTGCCCGGTGTCGGGATCCTTGTAATCGGAATCCTCAATCCAGGCATCAGCATAGGCGACATACCGGTCGAACAGGTTCTGGCCATAATCCGAATACGATTCGAGGTAGGCCTTCTGAATCTCGTGTCCGATGAACTCGGCGTAGCGCGGCGCGAGTTCGGCTTTGATGAAGTTGAGATATTTTTTCTCGGCATCGTCGGGGAACTGCTCGCGCCAGATGGCCTGCTCGAGCACATACATCAGATGAACAGGATCAGCGGCGACCTCTTGCGTATCGAAATTGAAGGTGCTCGACAAAACCTTGAAGGCGAAGCGGGTAGAGATGCCGTCCATTCCCTCATCTACCCCCGCCGCGTCCCGGTATTCCTGGACGGATTTCGCGCGCGGATCGGTATCCTTCAGGCTTTCACCGTCATAGACTCGCATCTTGGAATACAAGTTTGAGTTCTCGTGTGGTTTCACTCGCGAAAGTGTACTAAAACGCGAAAGGATATCGAGAGTTGAGGGTGCGCACGGTGCGTTTGCTAACTCGCTGTTCGCCAGCAGCTTTTCATATATCTTTCGCTCTTCGGTCGCGCGCAGACAATACGGGACCTTGATGACGGAAATTCGATCGATAAAAGCCTCATTGTTGCGATTATTCTTAAAGGACTGCCATTCTGCCTCATTCGAATGTGCAAGAACGATGCCCTGGTAGGGGATGCCGCCGATGTTCTCGGAGCCGACATAATTGCCTTCCTGCGTCGCTGTCAGCAGCGGGTGCAGCATCTTGATCGGTGCCTTGAACATCTCGACGAATTCCATAAGCCCTTGCGTTGTGCGATTCAGGCCGCCGGAATAGGAGTAGGCGTCGGGATCGTTCTGGCTGAAAAACTCGAGCTTCCGGATATCGACCTTGCCGACGAGGCTCGAGACGTCCTGGTTGTTCTCATCGCCTGGTTCGGTCTTGGCGATGCAGATCTGTCTTAACCGCGAGGGCTGCAGGCGGACGACCGTGAACTTGGCGATATCACCACCAAACTCCTCGAGCCGTTTGACGGCCCAGGGAGAGATCGTGCCAGTCAGGCGTCGTAGCGGAATCCCGTAAGCCTTCTCGAGTTCGGGCCCAAGCGTCATTGGATCAAAGAGGCCGAGCGGGCTTTCGAACACGGGGCTGATCTCGTTGCCTGCCTTCAAAACATAGACCGGCTCTTTCTCCATCAGTTGCTTCAAACGCTCGGCGAGCGAGGATTTGCCGCCGCCGACGGGGCCAAGCAAATAAATTATCTGCTTGCGCTCCTCGAGCCCCTGTGCAGCGTGGCGGAAGAAGCCGACGATTCGCTCGATCGTCTCTTCCATGCCGTAGAAATCCGAAAACTCGGGGTACACCTTGATCGTACGGTTCATGAAGATACGGCCGAGTCGCGGGTCCTGGCTCGTATCAACCATTACCGGCTCTCCGATCGCGCGCAACATCCGTTCGGCTGCACCGGCATAGTAAGCCGGATCATCGGAGCACTTGCCAAGGTAGTCTTCGAGGGAGAGTTCGACCTCTCGCCGGTTCTCGTACAACCTCGAATAGAGTCCAAAGATCCCGTCGTCAAATCTCATTTCTCACCTCAACCGCTGCCTATTTTCAACTCGCGTTACCCCTTAAGATAGAACAGCGAGCTGCGGCAGATGTTTCACCAGTTCTTTGTAATCAGTTGTAAATCCTGGTACATTGTTGTTACGCACGCAGGCGCCTGAGCAACCTGCGATTTCCAAGTTCACGCAAGCCTCCTGCCGCACAAGCACGCGCCAACACCGGTGCTTTCCGCCGATGACTTCGTAACAACACTTTGTGGCGAGAGTGCGGATATCGGCGGCCCGGAAGCCGTACGATAATCGCTGCGGAGGGGGCTTTTCTGATGCATCTTCCTCTCACGAGAATATCAACATATTGTGGCACCGCCCTCCTTTTCGCTCAGTATATATTAAACCAAGGGAAATCCCAATGAAAATATGAGTTAACATAACGTACTGCGCCAAGCGCGGGTTCCGGGCTACCTTCGGCGGCGCTTCAAAGAGCAGCGCCGCGGCGTTCTGCCGCAGTACGGGGGCATTTTCTTTTCGGAGGGACGCGTACCGTGATCGTAGTAGCGCCCGTAGCGCGGCGCACTAGCGGACGACCCATCTGAACTTATGGAGGCCTCTGCTTACGCGTTTGCGGGCTGCTAGTCGACTCATAGGAGCGGCCTCTAGAACTGGTGATCGGTCTTAGCAAAAACTTGGGTGCAAATCGTCCCGCGCCTAGACTCGTCGACAATGCACGGGTGGCATACCGGGAATCGAAGCGCAGGGGGTCTGCCCGGCCATCATCTCCGCTCTCAAGCCAAAAGGCCGAAGACAGATGACTTTCGCAGGAACAATCGTTCTGAACTGTTATAGCAATAATGTGATTTTGTCAAGCAAAAGCATTCCGATCGAGATCGACCATCGTCGTGATCCATTTCACGGTTGGCAAGCTGCCTTCAGCTCTGTCCCTCCCGCGGTTCTCCGAACCGTTCAAGCCCTGAGCCACGCGTCGGCGAGGAGTTCCCCGTTTACGCCTGCATCTGGAATACCGCTGTCCCGCCGTAAGCTGGCCATTTAATCTACAATCCTGTGTTGTGTCGAATTTCCCGAACTTCGGACCCAGATATCTACCTTCTTCCGGTGTGAAAAGAGCAGTGTCCATATTATTTGCTGCTAAATTCCAAAGCAGCAACTACAAATAATAGATACGCGGCAATTACAAGATCATTTGTATCGGTCTTCGATCGTTCCGAGCGGCGATCTCTCCGATCTCAGCGAGCAACTGCACAAGGAGCGTAGGCCATCTTAAGTTCAAATTGCCCGCTGGAATCATCATGAACGACAACGCCATCAGCGCGTGGTTGAAAGCCGGTGCTCCGAAGCTCGGTCCGTGGGGTACCTGCTACGCTGCAAGAGAATGGCGGGGTGTGATGGTGCGAGAGTATGCTCGCTCATTCAGGCTAGCAGAGGAGCGCTTGATGAATAAAGCCTACCCCGATGCTCATGCTGCGCTCGCCGGCCTCTTGCGGGACGGCATGACAATCATGTCGGGAGGGTTCGGCCTTTGCGGTATACCGGAGATACTAATTGCAGCGATCAGAGCCTCCGGCGTGACCGGGCTGACTATAATCTCCAACAATGCCGGCATAGATGGCGCGGGGCTCGGATTGCTGCTCGAAAGCCGACAAATTCGGAAGATGATCTCATCTTATGTTGGAGAGAACCAGCTTTTCGCCGACCTTTACCTTAAGAGAGAACTCGAGATCGAGTTCAATCCGCAAGGGACTCTGGCGGAGCGGATCCGCGCAGGTGGAGCCGGAATACCGGCATTCTTCACGAAGACGGGTGTCGGGACATCGGTCGCGGAAGGCAAGGAAATCCGCGAGTTCGATAGCGAGAGCTACGTGATGGAGCGCGGCCTCGTCGCCGATCTCGCGGTCATCCACGCCTGGAAGGCCGATCGCGAAGGCAATCTCGTCTATCGCAAAACCGCACGCAACTTCAATCCGGTGATGGCAACCGCCGGCCGGGTCACCGTCGCGGAGGTCGAGCATCTCGTAGAATCGGGAGCGATCGATCCCGATCATATCCACACGCCGGGCATTTTTGTCGACCGGATCATCCAGGCGACATCCCTTGAAAAGCGCATCGAGCAACGCACTGTGCGCAAGCGCGGCAATTGAGGCGGGCGACTAAAAAGGAGCGAGCAACATGTCCTGGTCACGCGACGAGATGGCCCGGCGTGCCGCGGCGGAGCTGAGGGACGGCTTCTATGTCAATCTCGGTATCGGCATCCCCACCCTTGTGTCGAACTTTATCCCTCCAGGCATTACCGTTCAGCTGCAGAGTGAGAATGGTATGCTCGGCATGGGACCCTTCCCATTCGAAGGGGAAGAGGATCCGGACCTAATCAATGCCGGCAAGCAGACGATCACCGAGCTGCCGACGACAAGCTATTTCGACAGCGCGCAATCCTTCGGGATGATCCGTGGAGGGCATATTGACGTTTCGATTCTCGGAGCGATGCAGGTGTCCGAGAACGGTGATCTCGCAAACTGGATGATCCCGGGCCGGATGGTGAAGGGGATGGGCGGGGCCATGGATCTCGTTGCCGGCGTTAAGCGGGTCATCGTGTTGATGGAGCATACTGCACGCAATGAACCAAAACTGCTGCGCCGCTGCACGTTGCCTTTGACCGGCAAGGGCGTAGTCGACATGGTGATCACTGATCTCGGCGTCTTCACGATCGATCGGGGAGGAATGACGCTGACGGAGCAGGCGCCCGGTGTGTCACTCGAGGAGATACGACAGAAGACCGAGGCATCTTTCGCCGTGCGCTCTGGTCTCGGTTGAGCCTAAGTAAAAGAGCCGGCAAAGCCGGCTCTTTTGGTAAGGTCACGTCAAGGTTCTTACCAGCCATGTAACTGCATGTACCAAAATGTATCAGCTTTGCGACAAAAGCGCAAGCGAATTTTGCGTTTCCCGTCTGGACCGCACGGATAGCGGTGCTCCGCCCACAAATCGGTGGTCGCGGCGGCAATTGGATCGAACAGTGTGGACCCAACGAAAGCTCGGGCTAAAAAAGCTGTGCCCCTGCTGACTGCCCAGCCGGCGGACGCCAGGCGAAGAGCGCCGCGGCCGCTGTTAGGGTGGTTGCGTCGCGGTGCCGCGTTGTCGGTCAAGCCCGAGAGGCCGGCCGTGCCTTCACAGCGCGATCTGCGCCTCGATTTTTTTCGCGGGCTCGCTTTGATTTTTATCTTCATCGATCATATTCCGGAAAACTTCCTCAGCTATTTCACGCTTCAGTCATTCCAGTTCTATGATGCTGCGGAAGTCTTCATCTTCATCTCAGGGTATACCGCGGCCCTTGTCTACGGTAGGACGCTCGCGTTACAAGGCCCATTGTATGCGACTGCGCAGATTCTGCGCCGAGCATGGCAACTCTATGTCGCGCATATTTTCCTCTTTATGATCTTCATTGCCGAAGTTTCTTATACGGTAACAACCTTCAACAATCCCATGTACAACGACGAAATGCGGGTTGCCGACTTTCTCGAAGAGCCGCACGTTGCCATCGTCAAGGCGCTTCTGCTCGAGTTTCAGCCCACTTTTCTTGATATTCTACCCCTTTACATCCTGCTTTTGGTCATTTTCCCATTGATCCTGTTCGGATTGCGACTACACCCGCTGGTGGTGCTAATACCGTCGCTCCTTCTCTACGCCGCCGTGCAGGCTACTGACCTGTCCGTTCCGGCCTATCCGGAAGGGCATGTCTGGTATTTCAACCCTCTTTCTTGGCAGTTCGTGTTCACAGCCGGCGCGGCTCTTGGGCTGCGCGGGACGATCATTCAGCGCGGTTCACCGCTCGCGGGCACGTGGCTGCTGATGGCGATGGTGATTGCCGCAGTGGGGGTTATCATAAAGCTGAGCTGGACGATCCATGGGGTTTGGGACCCGTTTCCCGGCCTCTTCTTGAGGGAACTGTGGCCAGTCAATAAGAACAATCTATCACCGACCCGGCTTTTGCCCTTTTTCGCCATGGTGTTCGTTATCGGCAATTTAGTATCTAAGGAAGCTGCATTCTTGCGTTCCTCAGTGGCCAAACCTTTAATTCTTTGCGGCCAACAGTCGTTGGAAATTTTTTGTTTAGGTATCCTGCTCTCGGCACTCGGCCATTTTGTTTTGTCAGAATATAACTCAACAATTATGACCCAGGCCGCTGTAAATGTCGCCGGTGTTGTTGCGTTGTGTTTGACAGCAAAGATGATTGACTGGTATAAAACTATGGGTAGAATATCGCGATCTGCCGCAGCTACGAACAGTCGCGGGAATGTGATCAGCCCATGATGCGGCGATGCTTGGCCGGCGGCTTACTGGGGCGAGCGCTTCATCTGACGGGTGCGCTTGCGGCCGTTGCAATCGCATTCGTGTCCCCGTCCGCCCTCGGCGGAGAAGCGCAATGCGATGTTCCACCCGAGTTGATACACGTCGAGGTCACCTTGCCGCATCTGAGCGACAGACTGCGGGCAAGGGACCCGGTCAAGATCGTTGCCATCGGTGGAGCCTCGACCACTGGCGCAGCTGCGGGCTCGTCCGAGCTTGCCTATCCACATCGGTTGCAGGAAATACTCGACCGCTGGTATCCGGATGCCCCCATAAACGTAGTAAACAAGGGGGTCCCGCGACAAACCGCCGAGCAGATGCTGGAGCGCTTTCCAAGCGACGTCATCGCCGAGGACCCGGTTCTGGTGATTTGGGAGACCGGCACGACCGATGCCGTCCGCGGGGTCGAAATCGATGATTTCGCGGCGGCATTGCAAGGTGGGATCGACCAACTCAGGGCACGCAGCGTCGACATCCTTTTCATTGATATGCAATTCTCTCACAGCACGGCGACCGTTATCGACTTCGAGCGTTATTTGAGCACCCTACATCGGGTCGGCGAGGTTAACGAATTGTATGTCTTCCCGCGATTCGAGATGATGCGGTACTGGAGCGAGCAGAACGTGTTCAATTTCGACGAAGTGCCAAAGGGCGAGCGGGCAAGCCTTGCAGCAAGCGTTTACGAATGCGTCGGCCGCAAGCTGGCGGAAGCGATCCGATTGGCCCTCCAATGAGGCATCATCTCTCGATAGGACGGCTTGCTGCCGCTTTTGCCGGCATGCTCGCGTCGGTTGGTTCGGCCTTGGCCGAGCAACCAGCGAAGGTCGGCCTCCCTAGCTGCGCGGTGTCTCCGGCATTATCCGAGATTGGGGCGGCGCTCGATCGCAGCGCCGGTCGAATCGATCAAGGGAATCCGTTAACCATCGTCGCAGTGGGCTCCTCTTCGACGCAAGGCATCGGCGCAAGTGCTCCCTTCATGAGTTATCCCAGCCGCCTCGAGAGGGAGCTGAGGGATCGTTTTCCGGCGGTTGATATCCGAGTTCTAAATCGCGGCGTTGGCGGCCAGGATGTCGGGGAAGAGCTGAGCCGTCTCGATCGTGATGTCATCGCGGAGCATCCCGATCTGGTTATCTGGCAAGTCGGCACGAATGCAGTCCTGAGGCGTGACGATTTAACCGCCGACGAACAATTGATCCGAAGAGGCGTCTCCCTGATGCAGGAGGACGGGATCGATCTCGTCCTGATGGATCTGCAATACGCGCGGCGGGTTCTCGCGCGCCCAGCTTGGGGCGAGATGGAGCGGATTATCCGGGAGATCGCCGATAGCAGCCACGTCGGCCTGTTTCACCGTTTCGAGATCATGCAGGAATGGGATCGTACTCAGCAACTCGCGCCTGCGGCGATGATCGGTCCTGATGGGCTCCATATGACGGATGCGAGCTATGGCTGTCTCGCCGGCCAGCTCGCCGAGGCGCTGGCGTGGAATTGGTGGTCGCACGGGAAGATCGCAAAGTCTTTGCGCCGCAACCCCGATGCCGTGTCGAGGCTTTCTCAGCCAGCAACCGGACCCCTTTCGACCGCTCTGCGACCGCCGTAATCCTTTGGCCAATCCAAGTGAGATCGGGGGCCTCGGCAGCTGTCTTAAGGTATGGGTGTTAAGGGTCCGACGCGGCTCGCCGGGCCAAAAAAGTCCTTGCAATCGGTAACGCCTCCGTCCGAAATTGATAGAAGGCTGGGGTGCCGCCCAGCCCGCGCGGAGGATCGCGCGGCGAGAGCGGCTGAGATCAAACCCACTGAACCTGGCCGGGCGAGCCCGGCGAAGGGAGTCCGCTATTACCCCGTCTGTCACCGTTTTGTCGTCTCTTCCGAAAACCGTCGTCATAGGCGCCGGCGTGATGGGGCTCAGCATCGCGTGGCGTCTCGCGCAGTCCGGTTGTCAGGTCACGGTTTATGATCGCGGTGAGGCCGGGCGGGGCGCGAGCTGGGCGGCAGCAGGGATGCTGGCGGCCGGGGTCGAGACCGAGCCTGGCGAGGAGAGGCTGCTCGCACTGACGCTCGAAAGTCGGAGGCTGTGGCCCGATTTTCGGCGCGAACTCGAGGCCGTGTCCGGGATCTCGATCGGCTACCGCGACGAGGGCACGATGGTCGTCGCGTTGACCCGCGACGATGCCGAGCAGCTCCGCTTCACCTATGAGTTCCAAAAGAGCCTGGGCCTCGATCTCGACTGGCTGTCGGGGGCCGAAGCGCGGCGCCGCGAACCGCATTTGCGCCCCAGCATTCCGGGAGCGGTGCTGAGCTTGCGCGACCACCAGGTGGAAAACCGGCTTCTCAGCCGTGCTCTTGCCGAAGCAGTGCGCCGGGCCGGCGCCACGCTCTGTGAGAACTGCGCGGTGCGGGAAGTAGAACTCGCCTGCGGGCGCGCTTGCGGTGTGGTGACCGATCGCGGCCGCGATGAGGCCGACGCCGTCGTCCTGGCGGCCGGGGCTTGGTCGCGGGAAATCCGTGGCATTCCACGCTCCCACCTGCCTCCGGTGCGCCCGATCAAGGGTCAAATGCTGGCGCTGCGCATGGATCCGAAAACGCCGTTGCTGCGTCACGTGATGTGGCTACCGCGCGGTGGATATCTGGTGCCGCGCCTGGATGGACGCTTGGTAGTCGGAGGCACCGTCGAAGAGCGGGGCTTCGAGGCCTCGGTGACGGCCGGTGGCCTCCTGGCACTGATCGAGGGCGCCTGGCGCGCGGTACCGGCGATTGAGGAGCTGCCAGTTGTCGAAACCTGGGTAGGTTTCCGCCCGGGTTCGCGCGACGATGCGCCGATGCTCGGCCCGAGCGGGATCGACCGGCTGGTAATGGCGACCGGGCACCATCGCAACGGGATCTTGCTCACTCCCGTAACCGCCCGGTCGATCAGCGCCTATGTGTTGACAGGCCGGCTGCCGGAGAGTGTGCAGCCGTTTACACCGGAACGTTTCCTCAATGCTCCGCTCCACGCCGCTGAGAGGTCCGACCCCGTGGGCGCAATGGAGGCACGATGACGCGGATGCGGATCAACGGTGTCGAAGAAGAAATCGCCGCGACGACCGTGGCCGAACTGCTCCTCGCCCGCGGTGTCGACCCGGCGGCGCGCTTTCTCGCCATTGCCGTCAACGGCGCAGTCGTGCGCCGCGCCGAATGGCCCTCCAGGGAGCTTTCACCCGGCGATACGGTCGAGATCGTCCGCCCGCTCCAGGGCGGCTGACGCAATCGTTGCAGGAAATCGTTCCATGACTGATCCACTTGTCATAGCCGGCACAACGCTGAAGTCGCGGCTCTTCGTCGGCACCGCCGGCTACCCGAACCAGCAGGTGCTGCTCGACTGCCTCGATGCGAGCGGTGCCGAGATCGTTACGGTCTCAATCCGGCGGATCAGCTTGGAAGGCTATGCCGAGAGCCTCGTGGATCTGCTCGGCGGGCACTATCGGCTGCTCCCGAACACGGCGGGCTGCGCCACCGTGCGCGATGCTGTTCTGACCGCCGAGCTCGCCCGCGAGGCCCTTGATACGCAATGGGTGAAGCTCGAGCTGATCGGCGACCGCGAAACACTCTATCCCGATGTCGAGCAGCTCGTCCGCGCCGCCGAGGAATTGGTGCACACGGGATTCACGGTGCTCCCCTACTGCAACGAGGATCCGGTCACCTGTCAAAAGCTGGCCGATGTCGGATGCGCCGCGGTGATGCCATTGGGGTCACTGATCGGCTCCGGAATGGGTATCGCGAACCCGGCTGCGATCGAGCTAATTTGCTCGCGCAGCTCGGTCCCGGTGGTGCTCGATGCCGGCATCGGCACGGCTTCGGATGCAGCGCTAGCGATGGAGCTTGGCTGTGATGCGGTATTGGCCAATACCGCGATCGCCAAGTCGCATGATCCGCTGCGCATGGCGGCGGCGATGCGTGCTGGGGTCGAAGGGGGGCGTCTCGCGCGGCTTGCGGGGCGTATTCCGAAACGACGTTTCGCGGAGCCGTCGAGCCCGCAACTCGGTCTCGTCGGTGCCTGAGAGGCCGTCCGGTTCGGCTTACCGAGCGGCTTGGTGTAGGCGCGGTCGCTCGACATGATTTTTGCCGTCCCACTCTATGACGACAATCCGACCGCTCGGGACCCGATCGTCACCTATCTGGTGATCGGTCTATGCGTCGGCGCTTTCTTCTGGCAGCTCGGGCAAGACGAGCGTGCGGTCCTCTACACATACGGGATGATCCCGGCCCGTCTGTTCGGCCTGTGGCATCTGCGGTCCGCCTATCAGGTCGTGCCGGCTTGGACGACGCTGGTGACTAGCATGTTCCTGCACGGAGGCTGGTTCCACCTGATCGGCAACATGTTGTTCCTGTGGATCTTCGGTAACAATATCGAGGACGTGCTTGGGCATGGGCGGTTCCTCTTTTTCTATCTCTGCTGCGGCGTCGTAGCTGCCTTGACCCAGGCCTTTTCGAGTTACGCAGCGCACGTGCCGATGGTCGGGGCGAGCGGCGCCATCGCCGGGGTCCTTGGTGCTTATCTGTTGCTCTATCCCAGTGCAAACGTTCACGTTTTCGTGTGGATCGTGATCTTCTTTCGTATTATCAACATACCAGCTTGGATACTGCTCGGTCTGTGGTTCGCGGCGCAGCTCTTAAGCGGGCTAGCGAGGTCACCCGGAACCCCGGGGGTGGCGTTCTGGGCACATGTTGGGGGTTTTGTCACCGGAATTATCTTCGTCATCCTGTTGCGTCCCCGGAGTCTGGCGCTGCTACAGCCGCCCCGTAGTCGCGTCTTCGCGGCAGTAACCCCGAGCGCATTCACGGGCCGCCGAACGTTTCATCGCGGCTCGGTACCCTCGGTCGGCCGCCCGTATCGCAGGAGGCCGGGGTCCTGGGATTGAGGCGCGCGCCTTCTATGGAGCTCGGGCTTCGGTTAGGACCGCCGGTCGCGCGACTTGTTGCAGCAGAAAGAGCCACTTTTCGACCCGCTTCCGGTTCTTTTGGAAGTCGTATTCGCCATACCTCGAACGGCTTTACATGGCGATGCTTGAGCGTTTGGGCCCAAAAGGTATCAGCTCTACTGCTACGATATTGGGGAACCTAAAGACTGGCGAATGTTGGATGTACACGTAGCGCCCGGCCCCGCGATCGGCGATTGCGCGCACGACGCGGGCCTCGCGTGATCATTTCTATCCAATATTCGCGTAACCGGTCCCACGACATGTCGAAAACTGGGCTCGCAATGGCTTCGGCCGCCTAGCAATAACCGGGCGGACAAGCGAGAAAGCTGGTTTTCGGCAGCGGCGAGACCAGCTCGGAAATGCTCACGGCCTCCTGCGGCCCGACTCGATCCTCGGCACCGCTGCCCATATAAATTCGCAATGCGAGTCCCGGCAGCAGGATTGCCAGCGCGATTGAGATCAGCGGCATCCTGAAGGATCGCCCGATGCTCACCCTTCCTCCCCGTAACCGAATAGAGCTTGGCTGGAGGCTGGAACCTACTATGCCATAAGATCCCTCGCTTCAAGGGGACCAGACATGACCAAAAAAACGGTAAGGCAGGCGCTGGGTTCTGCGCAAGAGCCAGAAGAGGAGGCGATGCCTCCGGTCTATGCGCCGGAAGGCTTGGCCGAGGGAATTCGCATACTTGCCGCCGAACCGGTCTTCGCAGAGATATTGGAGCGTGCCGGGCCGCCGAGGTTTCGCCGTCGCCGCAACGGGTTCGGCACGCTGCTCCACATCATTCTCGAGCAGCAAGTATCCATAGATGCCGCCGCGGCGATGCACAACCGGCTTCTCGGGCTCTGCCGGCCGCTGGTCCCCGCTACTTTTCTCGCGCTCGACGACAACACCCTGCGCTCCTGTGGCTTCAGCCGCCAAAAGATGGGCTATGCTCGCGATCTCGCTAAGATGATCGACAGCGGCAAGTTCGATTTCACCAGGCTCGGCGCCGCCGAGGACGAGGCTGCTCTCGCGGAGTTGCTGTCTATTAGGGGAATCGGGCGGTGGAGCGCCGATGTCTATCTGCTCTTCGCGCTCGGACGCCCCGACATTTGGCCCGCCGGCGACCTTGGCCTACGGGCCGCAATCGGCGATCATATCGGGCTCGATGCGCGGCTGGACGAGGTCGAGGTGCGCCGCCTCGGCGAAGCATGGCGCCCTTGGCGGTCGGTCGCCGCCTGTCTTTTCTGGCAGTCCTATCTCCACGCCCGCGGCCGGACTGCGCCGCTCCTCCCAGCTGAGCTCTGTGCCTGAGGTTTGGGCCCTGGCATCATGCATCTGCAGCAGCAATCTGCGGGACAGCGTAATGGCTGCCAATTTTCCTGACGGCTTTTTGTGGGGTGCCTCGACTGCGGCCTACCAGATCGAGGGCGCCGTAGCCGAGGACGGGCGCGGACCGTCGATTTGGGATACGTTCAGCCATCGTCCCGGCACGGTCCTCGGCGATGACAACGGCGACATCGCTTGCGACCATTATCATCGCTGGCCGCAGGACGTGGCGCTGATGAGCGAGCTCGGCATCCGCGCTTATCGCCTGTCCACGGCTTGGCCGCGCATTCTACCCGAGGGAAAGGGCCGACCGAACGAAAAGGGGCTGGAATTCTACGATCGCCTTATCGACGCGATTTTGGCCGCCAACATTGAACCCTGGATCTGTCTTTATCACTGGGACCTGCCGCAGGGGCTCGAGGATCGGGGCGGCTGGCAGAACAGGGATGTCGCCTCCTGGTTCGCCGACTATGCGCATTTGACCGTCCGGAAGCTTGGGGACCGGGTAAAGCACTGGGCGACATTCAACGAGCCGAATGCTGCGAGCGTCAAGGGCTATTGCGATGGCGACCATGCTCCCGGCATCCGCGGAAGGATGACCGCGCTGAGGGCGATCCACGTCATGAACCTCGCGCATGGGCGGGGTGTCGAGGCGATGCGGTCGGAGCGTGCGGATCTGTTGGTCGGGAATATCTACAACTTTCACCCCCGAGAGCCGGCTAGCGAGCACGAGGAAGACGAGGTCGCCGCCGTGATGCTCGATGCGCTATGGAACCGCTCGTTTCCCGATCCGCAGATCCACGGGCGCTATCCCGAGCCGTTCGCCGCCGAGCTCGAACAGCTGATAGAGCCGGGTGACCTCGACGTCATCAAACAGAAACCGGATTATTTTGCGATCAACCATTACACGCGAACTCAGGTGCGCCACGATCCCGACCATCCCTTTCAGGTCGGCGTCGTGCCGCCGCCGCACGGGACCTCGGTTACCGCGATGGGCTGGGAGATAGCCCCCGATGCCTTCCGCTCGGTGCTGATCGATGTCAAAGAGCGCTATAGCGGCGATTTGCCAATTTACGTTCTCGAGAACGGGGCCGCGTTCCCCGACCAGATCGAGGCCGACGATCGGATCCGCGATGAGTCGCGCATCGCGTATCTCCGCGATTATCTCGGGGCGGTGCTCGACGCGATCGAGGCCGGAGTCCCGGTGCACGGCTATTTCGTATGGTCGCTGCTCGACAATTTCGAATGGGCGCTCGGCTACAGCAAACGGTTCGGCCTCGTCCACGTGGACTACGCCACGCTCGAGAGACGGCCGAAGGACTCGTTCCATTTCTATGCCGAGCTCGCCCAGGGCGCTGCGCTCGAGAGAGAATAAGGGGCGGCAAGCGCCCTCGTCTAATCTAATCGAGGCGGGGCGTCCGGCAATTGCGGGTTTCGTCTGCAACTAAAACTTGTGTGATCGATCGGTGTTTGCTGCATCTGCAGCAAATCTGCAGCAAAACATCTCGTTAAGATTGTAACTTTCGCTCAGACCGGTGAACCCTGGGACAGCTCGTTTCAATGAACGCTGATCAGCTATCTGCATCTCCTTTGTGTGCCCGCCTTCCGTTCCGGGCATCGAACGGAGGCATGATAAAATATGATTGAGACAATCTTGGGATGATGATTGCCGCAATGCAGCTGGACCGCCATGCTATCCATTCTGGTTGCCCAATCGTGGGGAGCCACGGGGTGAATCAAAGCTCTCCAGCGGCCGCGAGCGCACGGATCCGGTCGGCGGTCCGGCAAGCGATGGCCTGGATCGTCAGCGACGGATTGACACCGCCGACGGTCGGGAATACCGAGCCGTCGCATATCCACAGATTGGGAATGTCCCAGCTGCGGCAATTGCCATCGACGACGCTGGTGCGCGGGTCATCGCCCATGCGGGCGGTTCCATGCAGATGACAGGTGTCGTTGTTCTGGTCCCATAGATCGCGCGCGCCGCCGGCGGCGAGGCATTCATGCATCCGCTGCTGCGCGTGGCGGATCAGCCGCTTATCGTTGTCTCCGTAAGAGAACGTCACGCGCGGGATTTTGAGACCCAACTCGTCGGTCTCGTCGGTGAGCGTCACGGTGTTGCGCTCGTCGGGCAAGACCTCGCCGACGAGCTTGAGCGCAGCCTGATGGTTGTACTTCGCCATCTCTTCGCGCAACGCCGTGCCCCACAGGCCGCGCTCGCCGCTGACGATGCCGGCAAAGATCAGCGGCAGTGGGCCGTCGCTCATAAAACAATAGCCGCCAAAGAAATCCTTGTCTTGATCCTGATAGTTCCAGTGCTCGGTTATCGCGAGCGACGGCGGCCCCTTATACCAGCGAATTTCTTCTTCCATCGTGCCGTAGACCGCCTGATTGGCCTGCACCATCAGATTGCGCCCGACTAAACCGGAGCTGTTGGCCAGGCCGTCGGGGTGGCGAAGGTCGGCCGAATTCAGCAGGAGCCGCGGAGTTTCGATCGCGTAGCCGGCGACGACGACGTTGCGCGCCCGCTGAAAGCGCCAGCGGCCCTCGCGATGATAATGCACGCCGGTCACGAGGCCCGTCTTTGCATCGGTCTCGATCCTTCCGACCATCGCGAGATCGCGGATCTCCGCGCCGGCGGCGACGGCCCTCGGGATCCAGGTGATTAGGGCGCTCTGCTTTGCATTGGTCGCACAGCCGACGACGCAGAACCCGCGATAAACGCAAGGATGCGACAGACCGCGGGGTGCGGAGATCGTTGCGAGCGGCGTCGGCGCCCATTGGATCCCGACCTTACGGGCGCCGTTCGCCAGGACCAGCGCCGCCGCGTTCAATTCGTGCGCGCGATATGGATAGCGGGGTCGTTTGGGTCCCCAGGGGTAGTTGACAGGGCCGGATATCTTCAGCGCCTGTTCAACCTCACCGTAGTAATCCCACATCTCGCGCCAATCGACCGGCCAGTCGGCACCATAGCCAAGCTGGCTTTTCGATTTGAACCATTCCGGCCGGAAGCGCAGCGACACCATCGCAAAATGCACGGTGCTGCCGCCGACCGAACGACCGCTGTTGTTGGCGCCGAGCTGCAACGCGTCGGCGCCGTCGCAGATCCGCTCGCCGGTCCAATACAGTTTGTGCTGGTGCAACTCGTCCGAGGCGAAATCCTCGAGCGGTCGCCACCACGGACCGGCGTCGAGGCCGACCACGGAAAACCCGGCCTCGGCGAGCCGGCAGGCTAGGGTGCCGCCGCCGGCACCGGTGCCGACGATGGCGAAATCGACCGCCTCGTTGTCGCGGTATTCGCGCATCGGGACCCATCCGCCGACCCGGAAAACATCGGGCGCGCGGCCGTTTTTACCTCGCGCGGCGTGTTGCGGGTCACCCGGCACGGGCATTCTCCCGTGCGGCATCGACCTCGCGCCCGGGCTTGGCCTCGGCCGCTTCCCAAGGGTCGCGGCGGTCGAAATCCATACGGACATAGCCCCGTGGGCTGGCTGGGCCGCCAAAGCCGATCTCGTTCCAGGCGGTCGGGTGGGCGTAATAGAGGGTGGCGATGTCCGGCAGCAGCCGCTTGGCGAAGAAGATCGTCGGTGGCATGCCGTCCCAGCCGCCGTCGCAGAGCGCCCCCTCCTGGACCGCGCGCAGCAAAGCATCCTGCTCGGCCGTATCAAGCGCGGCGAAGCCGACATTGTGCCGGCGCCGGGCCTCGGCATCGATCGCGTGGAGCCCGCGCTGCCATGCCTCGCGTAGCGGCGGCAGGCGATAATCGCGGTAGCCGTCGCCGCGGTTCTCGAACAGCTTCGTGTCCACCATCGCTGCCAGCGGAACCGGCGGGCGTGTCCGGGGCTGGGGAACGATGCGGTCGCAGATCGCCTCCAGAACCAGCCATTCTTCCTGCGAGAGGTAACGCGGTTCGCGCGACAAGGCGAGGCGCTCGTCGATGACCTGGCGCGTCTTCTCATTCCATGACGGCGTGCGCCGTTTGGCGAGGACATCGTAGCCAGGATACTGCTCGCTCATGGCACTCGCGCGATCAAATCAAGTGCGCCGAGCCCAGCGGTGGCCAGCGCCGTGAAGGCCGGCGGAGCCGGCAGCGGCGGGCCGTTCAAGAGGTTTTGTGACCAGTTGCGCCAACCGCCCATGTTGCGCTGAATGCCGTAGGCATGGAATGCGGAGCCGATAAACCCGACCGCCACCAATAGTCGCAACGACCAACGCGCCGGTGCCGCCAAACATGGCTTGACCGTGGCACCGGCGAGCAGCGCCGCGGCGACCGGAGGCAGGGTCACCGGGATTACCATCGCAGGATTGTGGAAAGCACCGCGAAAATGCATCAGGCCCGCTTCGCCTGCGGTGCCGAGGAGACCGGCGGCGGTGAGCCAGGCGGCGGCGCGGCGCGGCATGACGCCACAAATCGCCGGGCCACCCTGGCGTATACGTTCCGCGAGCAGACCAAATAACCCGGACAGCGACAGCGCTGCTGGCGCGCCGAACGGCGCCGCGTAAAACAGGTTCAACCAGCCGATGCCACCCGGCCGTTTGGTGATATTGTAAAGGTGAAATCCCAGGCCAGCGGCGCCGTTGACGACCGCCAGCTGATGGCTGGCTTCGCGGCGAACATCGGCGCCTGCGTTTCGAGCGACCATTCCCTGAAGGCCCGCAACCAATGCTTGCGCCGAAATCGCGAGAGGCAGGTACATCGCCTTGTTGTGAAACGAGCCGCGGTAGTGCTCGACCGCGCTATCCGCCAACACCGCTCCCGCCAGCAAGGAGGAGGCGAGGTTGATCTTCTGCGCCGCCTGGGCCTGCGGTGAGGTCGGCTGTGGCGGCGGGAGGGCAGGTTTGTTGAGATGCCGCCGCTGTGCGTTCGCCAGAACCGCAAGCGCACCCGCGGCGGCTAGCGCCGCAAAGCCGAACCCGGTCGATGTCTGGGTATTTGCCAACTCTCTTTATCCGATGCGGAAGCGCTCTGCGTCGCTTTTTTTGAAGGCGAGACCAAATCCTGGACGCGAAAAATCGGGCGCAATCTCGCCGTTGCGGGGCTCTGGAGTGCCGTCAAACAGCATGCGCTCGATGCGCACATGGTCGTGGAACCATTCGAGGTGACGCAGCCGCGGCGCAGCACAAGCGGCATGCAGATGCAGGGCAGGGGCGCAATGCCCCGACAGATCGATGTGCCGCGCCTCGCACAATGCCGCGACCTGCATAAAGCCGGTGATACCGCCGCAGCGGGTCACGTCGGCCTGCAACACATCGACCGAGGGCAGCAGGAGCAGGCGATGGAAATCGTCGAGGTTGTAGCCATACTCACCGGCAGCGATATCCATCCCAGAGGGGGCCTGCGCCCGCATCAGCGCCAGTCCTTCGATATCGTCCGAGCTAACCGGCTCTTCGAACCATCTGACATCGTATTCGGGAATGTGTTCGGCCAAGGCCAGCGCCTGTCTCGCCGAAAACGCGCCGTTGGCATCGACGAACAGGGCGGCGTCACCAATCGCGCCGCGCGCTACCGCGACACGTTCGGGGTCGCGCGCCGGGTCGCTGCCGATTTTCATTTTCACCCAACGACAGCCGTCGTTCCCGACCCAGCCGGACAGCTGGTCGCGCAGTTGCTTGTCGGTATAGGTGGTGAAGCCGCCGCTGCCGTAAATCGGGACGGTGTTGCGGCAGCAACCGAGCAGCGCCGCCACTGAAGTCCCGAGAAGCTTGGCCTTCAGATCCCACAGCGCGGCATCGACGGCAGAGATCGCGGTCGCCACTAGCCCGCTGCGCCCGAGATTTCGGATATTGCGCCACAGCGCGCCATTGGCGCCAGCAATGTCGAAGGCCGAATGTTCAGAGATCACTGAACGAAGCTTGCCCTCAATCAGCCGTACGATCGATCCATCGGCGTAGGTGTAGCCGAGGCCGGTCTGGTCGCCGGCTTCGATCTCGACCACCACCAGAACCGTGCGGTCCCATTTGAGCGTTCCGTCCGCCTCGGGTGCGTCGGTCGGAATTTCATAAGCGGCCGCAGCAACTCGCGTAAGCGGCGCCTCGCACGGCATCACTTGTCCGATTTCCCGGGGAGGATCGACGACAGTACCTGGCGCGCCGTGCCGGCGATGACCCCACCTTCCTCGGGATCGCCCTTGATCAGCGCCTCGGCAAACGCCTTTGCTTGCTTCAGCGTGATGTGCGGGGGCAACGGCGGCACCTCGGGGTCGGTCTTGAATTCGACGACGACCGGCCGATCTGCCGCGAGCGCCTCCTCCCAAGCCGGACCGACTCGATCTGGGTTGTCGACAAAGATCCCCTTCAGGCCAAGCAGCTCGGCGAACTTGTGGTAGGGCACGTTGGGGATGCGTTGCGAAGCGTTGAATTTCGGGTCGCCTTCCATGACCCGCTGCTCCCAGGTGACCTGATTCAGATCCTCATTGTTGAAAACACCGCAGATCCAGCGAGGGGTCTTCCACTGCCGCCAGTATTTGGCGACGGTGATCAGCTCGGCCATGTTGTTCATCTGCATGGCTCCGTCCCCAACCAGCGTTATGACCGGCCGATCAGGATGGGCAAACTTGGCAGCGATCGCGTACGGCACCGCTGCACCCATCGAGGCGAGACCGCCCGACAGCGAGCACATCATGCCGCGTCTGATCTTCAGGTCGCGTGCATACCAATTGGCGCAGGAACCCGAATCACTGGTGATGATGGACCGCTCCGGAAGGCGTGGTGATAATTCCCAAGCAACACGCTGCGGATTGATCGGGTTGGCCGGCTGCATTGCGCGGTCTTCGAGTGTCTTCCACCATTTTGCGGTCCAGCCCTCGATGCGCTTGCGCCAGCCGTGGTCCGAACGCTCCCGCAGAAGAGGCAGCAGTGCGCGCAAGGTTTCGGCCGCGTCGCCGACGAGGTTGACCTCCATCGGATAGCGAAGGCTGAGCATCTCCGGTTCGATGTCGATCTGGACCGCTCGCGCCTGTCCCTCTTTGGGCAGGAATTCCGAGTAGGGGAAGCCCGAGCCGATCATCAGCAAGGTGTCGCACTCGTTCATCAGATCCCAGCTCGGCTTGGTTCCGAGCAGGCCGATCGACCCCGTGACCCAAGGCAGGTCGTCGGGTAGAGCGGCCTTGCCGAGCAGCGCCTTGGCGACGCCAGCGCCAAGCCGGTCGGCCACGGCAATGACCTCGTCGGTGGCTTTGAGTGCCCCGGCACCGACGAGGATAGCGACCTTCTTGCCGGTGTTCAGCGCGTCGGCTGCCTTGCGCAGCTCCTGATCGTACGGGATGACCTTGGGCGGCTGGTAACCGATGCCTGAATGCAATGTGCCGTGTGCCCGCGGCGGCTCCTCGTATTCGAGCTCTTGCAGGTCATTAGGGAACACCATCGCGGTCACCCGCCGCCGGGCGGTCGCGATACGCACCGCACGGTCGGTCATGTGGCGCACCTGCGCCGGCATCATCGCAGTCTGGACGAACGCGCCGGCAACGTCCTTCAGCATCGCCGGGAGATCGACCTCCTGCTGGTAATGACCGCCTAGCGCCATCCGCGCCTGTTGGCCGGTGATGGCCAGCACCGGCATGTGGTCGAGCCGCGCGTCATAAAGTCCAGTGACCAGATGGGCCGCACCAGGTCCCGATGTGGCGATACAGACCCCGAGCTCGCCGGTGAACTTGGCATGCGCCGAGGCCATGAACGCGGCCATCTCTTCATGCCGGACCTGGATGAATTCGATCTTGCCTTCGGCTCGCTGCAAGGCGCCGAACACGCCGTTGATGCCGTCGCCGGGATAGCCGTAAATCCGTCTCACGCCCCACTGATGAAGACGGTCGATAAAAAAGTCGCCGACGGTCATGGCCATAGGGTCCGGTCCTCGCCGTGAGAGTTGATCGGAAAGCCAGACGAAACCACTGGCCTTGCTGCTCCGTTTAACGTCGCGTCGGCTTGAGCGGTTCCCCAGCCGTCGGAGCGACCGAAAGGTGAGCAAGAGGATCGAAGACTACGCCTTGATTGGCGACCGCCGCAGCGCAGCATTGGTCGCAAGCGACGGTGCGATCGACTGGCTGTGCTGGCCGCATTTCGACAGCGACGCTTGCTTTGCCGCCTTGCTCGGAGACGCGCGTCATGGAAGTTGGCGCATCGCCCCTCGGGACACGCCGCACCGCACATGGCGACGCTACCGCGACGACACGTTGATTCTCGAGACCCGCCATGAAACAACGGCTGGTGTCGTCTGTGTCGCCGATCTCATGCCGATCGGCACCGCGCACCAAGCGGTTATTCGCCAGATTACCGGCGAAGCCGGCGAGGTCCCTATGGCGCTGGATTTGGCATTGCGTTTCGACTACGGCAGCATTCCGCCGCGGCTGCGGGCCGAGCCGCGCTCGGTGCGCGGCGTCGTCGGGCCGGACCTCGTGGTGTTCCGATCGCCGATCGATGTCGTCTGCGAAGACAACAGGATCGTCTGCGAGTTTGCGGTCCGGGTCGGCGAGAGCATCACCTTCTTGCTGCAATACGGCCTTTCATACGGGCCGGAGCCACCGGCGATCGATGCAACGGCCGCGATCGTCGCAATCGCGAGCTACTGGCAGAAATGGGCGAATCGGTTCACCACCCCGACTGACTGGCCAGAGGCGGTTAGGCGCTCATTGATCACCTTGCAGGCGCTGACCGATGCGGAGACCGGCGGGGTCATCGCCGCGCCGACCACCTCGCTGCCCGAGCTCCCTTGCGGCGACAAGAACTGGGACTACCGATACACTTGGCTGCGCGACTCGACTTTCGCACTGTCGGCCTTTCTCAATGCCGATTATTACGGGGAGGCGCGCGCCTGGCGCGACTGGCTGCTGCGCGCCGCCGCCGGGGTTCCGGAAAAACTGCAGACGATGTTCCGGGTGGATGGGTCGCGGCATATCGGCCACCGCGACGTTCCCTGGCTTATAGGATATGAAGGAGCAACGCCAGTACGGGTCGGCAACCCCGCAGCAGAGCAGTTCCAACTCGACATCTATGGCGAGGTCCTTGACTCGCTGCATCTGTGCGAACGGTCAGGGCTTGATGACCGGCCCTCGCAGATGTCGACTGAGGCGGCGATTGTCGCGCATCTCGAAGAAGTGTGCGGCTGCCCAGATCAGGGCATCTGGGAGTCGCGAGGGCCACCTCAGCACTTCACCTATTCGAAGGTGATGGCCTGGGTCGGGATCGATCGCTTTCTAAAGCTCGCGCAAATTCGAAAAATACCGGACGCAGCTTATCGTCGCCACGACCTCGAACGGCTGCGCCGCGATCTTCATCGCCGGATCTGTCGCGAGGGTTTCAACCCCGCACGCGGCAGCTTCGTCCAGTCGTTCGGATCGAAGATGCTCGACGCCAGTCTGCTGTTGCTCCCGCTAGTCGGGTTCCTGCCGATCGATGACGCGCGGATTGCCGGCACGATCGCGGCGATCGAACGAAAATTGGTCGAAGACGGGCTGGTTCGGCGGTGGAGTCGCGCCGATGGCCCGGACGAAGGCGCCTTTATCGCTTGCACCTGCTGGCTCGCCGATTGTCTCGAAATGCAGGGACGGACGACCGAGGCCCGCGCTTATTTCGAACGGGTGCTGGCGCTGGGCAATGATGTCGGCCTGCTGTCTGAAGAGTGGCATGTAGGGCAGCGCCGGATGTTGGGAAACTTTCCGCAAGCGCTGAGACACATAGCGTTGATCAACACCGCGCTGCGTCTTTGCGGGCCGGTGCTGCAACGCGGCGGCGAGTAAAGTCAAGGGCGCCGATATGCCAACCGAAATCGGTTGGTCCGTAATCGCGCTGCGTCTGGCGCTGACCGCCGTTGCGAGCGCGGCAATCGGCATCAATCGCGGCGAGCTGGATCGGCCGGTCGGGTTACGGACGACGATGCTGGTCGCGCTCGCCGCCGCAATCGCGATGATCCAGGTCAATCTGTTGCTGCCGACCGCCGGAAAACCGAGCAGCTCGTTCGTCATGCTCGATCTGATGAGGCTGCCGCTGGGGGTGCTGTCGGGGATGGGTTTCTTCGGGGCGGGCGCCATCGTGCGCCGCGATGATCTGGTGCAGGGCGTTACCACCGCGGCGACCCTCTGGTATGTCACGATGATGGGGCTGTGCTTTGGCGGCGGCCAACTCGGACTTGGCTTGGCAGCGCTGGGCCTCGCCCTTGTCGTGCTGTGGTGCCTCAAATGGGTCGAACTCCGCTACATCGACCGGGAGCACCGCGCCGAGCTAGTTTGTGCCTTTGAGGCCGGCCCGGCCATCGAGCATCGCATTACGCCGCGATTCATCACCGCAGGGTTTGCCATGTATTCGTGTTCGGCCTCCTTCAGCGATCAAGGTCAGACCTGCACGTTGCACTACGAGGTTCGGTGGCACGCCTCGCAACCGGTGCAAAAAGCACTGGATCTGGTGCACGAGCTCGGCGGAGCGCCCGGGGTCGTCAGAATCGAGTAGCGGTCGGTCGCTCGTAACCGGCAGACAATCTGCAAGGACACGTAGCAGGTGCCTCGCTGTTCTGCGTCTTTGCCGGTGCCGGGTTTTTCTGGCTGGCGATGCTGTTCTTCCTGACCTGGGCGGATTACCTGACGCGCTACAACTTCGCCTCGACCTGATCCCGCGGGCGGGTCAGAAACGCCGTCAGACCGACGCAACCGAGACCCAGCAGGCCGAGAGTCAGCGCGCCGCGATGGCGGGAAGCCACCGCCTGATACGATACGTCGCGGGCGCAGCTGTCGAAGCGACCATGGGCACCGTAATCGCCGTCTGCAGTCTTGAACAGGTTTGCCGGCGCATCGCTGGGAACCGGCTCGTTGGTCAGCTGGCCGCTATAGCCGGTTCGAGCCAGATAATGATCGAGCAGCCCCGGTGCCAGCTTGTTGGCGAGGATCGTAAACACCGTCGGCAACCCGATCCAGACCTCACGCCGATCCGGATTGAGTGCGGCTTCGACGATCGCGCGCGCCGGCACCTCAGGCTGAAAGATTGGCGGCATCGGCTGCGGCCGTTTGCCGAGCTTGTTGAGCGCCCAATCGAATTGCGGGGTGTTGACCGCCGGCAGATGCACCATGACGAGCCGAACCGAACTTCCGTCATGGATCAGCTCGGTGCGGACCGCGTCGGTAAAACCGCGCACCGCGTATTTCGCGCCGCAGTAGACCGATTGCAGCGGGATTGCCCGATAGGCAAGCGCCGAGCCCACATTGACGATGGTGCCACGGTCGCGCTTTCGCATGCGCGAAAGCGCCGTCATCGTCCCGTACACCTGTCCGAGGTAGGTAACTTCGGTGGCTCGACGGAACTCCTCCGGGGTAACCCGGTCGATTGGCGCAAAGATAGTCGCCATCGCGTTGTTGACCCATACATCGATTGGTCCAAACTCCGTTTCGATCCGGGTGGCAGCGGCCTCGACCGCGTCGGCGTCGGCGACATCCGCAATGATCGGCAAGGCCCTCGCGCCTCGGCCGCGAATTTCTTCGGCAGCCGCGTCGAGCCGCGCCGCGTTGCGAGCAAGAAGCGCGACATCCCAACCAAGACGCGCAAACTCTAGTGCCGTCGCTCGTCCGACACCTGCACTGGCTCCGGTGACGACAGCAATCAAATGTGTCCTCCTATGAGCTGTAAGAGCTGCACCCTTCCCTGGGACACTCTCCGGCTGTAGCGCAGTTCCGCGGTCGACCAACTAGGACGAGGCGGCGAGATCGATCAGCGCGATCCCGAGCTCGGGACGTTTCCTGCGCCGCAAGTGTGCGGGCGTCTCAACGAGGGTCACTTCGAGGGTGGGTCGTACAAATCCTTCGAGGAGATGCCCGCCCCGAGTCGAACCATCGTCCAAGCCGAGCACGACATGAATATGCAGACTGGGCTCGCCATCATCGTCGATGGCGATATCACCAAGCGCGCTCAGCACTTCACATTGCTGGGCTATTGAAATCTTGCGATAATTATTACGGGCGAGATCGAACCAACCGACCGTCGCCCCGGAGAATGCGCCGAGGGCAGTTAGCGACGCCGCGCCAAGCCGTTTTGTCTTGGCAAAATCGGAGATGATTGCGAACGCCTCTTCGCCCGGATCGAGAATCACGACGAAGGTCCTCTGACCAGCGCTTTCGGCGATGAGTTTCGATTGCATGGGCGGCTCCCAAGGCCTCTTCAGCTGAACGGTGGATAGTGCAACCGGTTCCTTCGTACTCTCGGCCGGAACCTTCCACCGCCGACTGACATTTGCTGGGTAATCGATGGCAGTCGCCGAGGCGGTACGACCCGTTCGAAATGAAGGTGGAATGTGACTGGTACTGCAGTCGGCGCGGAATCAAGAGCGTAATCGGGAACCTATCCGGTGATCACCGGTGTTGCACTGTCGAAACCCATATTGGCCGGAGGAGGATCAAACATATGACGTGCGGCTCTAACAAGCTCTTTGCTTTAATCTTCGGCGCCGCGCTCCTCTCTAGCTGTGCGTTGCCGCGTTTGGTGGTGGCCCAGGGCGTCAACAGTCTGCCTGACGGTCCGGTCGCCTGTGACGCGTTTCAGCGCGGTAGTCATGGGTCCTGGACTGTGTTGCGCCAGGCGACACTCTACCCCAATGGTGTCCCCTTGAGCTTGGCGCCCGGGCAGAGCTTCGCTCCGAACCAGATGTTCGAAGGCTTCGAGATCACCGCAATTCTCGACCGCGATTGCGGAAACCAATGAAATAGGTTCGGAATGATTTCGCGACTGGAGATGTTCGCGAGGGAGAAGCGTGCCCGCAAGCGTTGCTGGCTCGCGATAATATGGAGGAAGTCAGTGAGATACGAAGCCCTTATGGCCGGAACTATCGCGTTGGCGATGAGCGCACCGGCTCTGGCACAAACCCAGACCACGCTTTACCCCAACCCCGTACCGTCTGCTGCAGCAACATCATCTGACGTTGTTGCCCAGAGCTACCCAGTGCCGCCGCCGCCCTATCCACCGGCGCCGCCGCCGACTTACCCTTCCGTTGACACGCCACCGGCACCGCCACCTGTGTCATCGCCGGCCACCTTCGCACCTAACCCACCGCCGCCTCCCGAGGTCGAAGTGCCGCCGCCCGCTCCGTCGCCGACCTATGCGTGGGAGCCGGGTCACTGGTACTGGAACGGTTTGCAATACCATTGGCAGCCGGGGAAGTACATCGCGAAACCGACGGCAACAGCGACCTACAAGCCGAGGCATTGGGAGCAGCGTCCCGAGGGGTGGGTATGGGTGGCTAGCGAGTGGAGCTCCCGCACCCAAGGCTCAGGCGAGTGAGAATGGCGGGGCTTTTGCCCCGCGACGCCCCCCGGCTGTTTTCAGAAGTAAGCGAGTGTAAACTGCGAAAATAGAGCGGGACCGCTCGATCGGGCGGTCCCGCTACGCTGTCGATTAGACAGGCGGTATCCAGTAATCGTCGACCTTGTCCCTGTAGGCTCGATCGGACCAATCTGGCGGGTTGCTCATCGTATAGTGCGGCGACCGCTCGAGGCGCAGGCGATTGAGATCCACGCAATATCCGCCAAGGCTAGTGTTGTAAGCCAGTGCGCGCCATGGCAGCGGATGATAGCTCTCGCCGATACCGAGGAAACCGCCAAACGACATAACAGCATATTCCACATGGCCGAAGAGCTTATCGATCATTAGGTGATGGATGGAACCGAGATGCTGGCCTTCGCCATTGTAGACGGCGGTTCCGTCGACCTTCTCCGATGAAATCAGCTGGTTGGTCTCGTTGGCCTCGACCGGCCGGTCGGCCATTTTGACTGTGTCGCTTTGCATGCTGCGCTCCTTTAATAGAGTTAAACCTGAAAGCTAAACGGGTTGGAGTGAACTCTGGTTCCAGGGCGCAATACTTGCGAGGACTAATTATGTCTGGTGAGGCTGCGCAACGGCGCCATGCTCGTGTTGCTGGTCACAGGCATTGCCGTTTTGATCGGATAACGAGCGCGCAGCTTCGGATCCGACGGAGAGCGGCATGAGTTCGATCGCAATCGGAGAATATTGGCGCAAGGTTTGGGCGGCGAACTCCGCCTCCTCGTCGGTGGCCGCACGGACCGACACCACCGTTTCTCCATTACGGATGAATTTTGCGAAGGTCTCTCGGACATTGCCAAAGATCAGCGGGTCCACCGACAACGCCTCGAGTTCGGGAGCCGCGACGGGCAGCACAGGGGCTGCGGGTTTCAGCACCGTCACCGCAATTTTGGTGCCCGGCACTCCATCGGTCTTCAGCCGATTGCGAGCATCTTCGGCAATGCCGCACGAGCGGAACAATCCAACGACAAGTCGCAGCTCCATCTACACCTCCCGACGCATTTTCTTCGGCTGGGACCCGCAAACCTCCCGGTGCGCGTTGGTCTGCACCGGGAGTCGCTGCAGGCAGCGACCTTCCGCGACGTTATCGAGCCGCCGTTTCCGAGAGCCGGCGCGACAGGTCGAGGGCCATTTTCTGATGTTCCTCGATGGTCGGCAGGATTTTATGCGCAAACTGCTTCAGCTGAGGGTCATGGCCCGAACTATCTTCTTGGCGAAAGAGCTTCACAGCCTGATCGTGATCCTCGACCATGCCCCGCATGTATTGCTGGTCGAAGGCTTTCCCGTGCATACTTTGTAGCTGCTCGTGAATTTTTTGATGATCTGTGTCGAGCGTCTTCGGCAGCTCCGCGCCGGCCTCAGCGGCGATTGCGGCCAGCTCGGTGTTCGCCGTTGTATGGTCCCGCACCATCTTTTCCGCGAAACGTTTGACCTCCGGATTTTCCGATTTTTCTGCCATTTTGCTGAGCGCGACCTCGGCCATCCCGCCAGCAGCGGCCTCTGTAATAAAGCTTGTATCTTGCTGGTCCAACGTATTTCGCGGAAGGGTTGTGGCGGCTGGGCCGGCGGCCAGGTTGGGATGGCTCGTCTGCGCGAATGACGTGGATGCGACAAGCAATCCAACGCCGACGGCAGTGTTAGTCAAGAGACGAAGCACAGCGGTTCCTCCGAAATTCGGGATATAGCCTTTCCAACAGAAGGGAACGCTTGCAGTTCCGTCCTTTAAATTGGTTCCGCCGAAACATGGCGGGTTACAGCTGCTCTGCACTCGGCGAAGGTATTTGACGCGCCAGCCGGCGCTGAAATCGTGCGTGCCGCCGGATCGCGCGCAGCCGGGCACGCACCCGCCGCGCGATGCGCGCACCTTTGGCGGGCGCGATCTGGCCGCAGGCAATAGCCGCCAGAACGGTAGGCAACAGCTGCTCGAAATCCTCGACCGTGCGTAACGATGACGGGTCGATTCCGAGACGCTCGGCCGGGTCGATCGCAGCAAGCGGCGGCGGCAATAGTTGCGCGGCGAAGGGCCGCAACAGATGAGGCTTCCGGTCGAGCAGATTCGACAGCGCCTGCGCGCTCAGCCGCCGGGCCACGAGATCGGGCACGCGTCGCTTCGGATTGCGGATGCCGCGTGGCCGGCCGCACGGGTTGCCGGAGCTTCCGTGCGCGAAGCGCCCGCGCGCATCGCGCGCGAGACAAAAAGGGATCAGGACCAAGTTGTTGAGATTCTTGAATTCCGCTTCCGGCAAGCAGCGGAGAGGAGGACGGCAAACGTGGATCGGCAACAATTTCCGGCATGGGCGACGTTCCAGCAATGCGATTTTGGGAGAGAGCGACGCATTATATGTTCGTGATACGTTCTAGTCAATAGGCGCCGTCGATGGCGCGAGCGATTCGCTAATGTCGAAGCGCTGCCGGTCGCGGCTGGACCGAAGTGCCAGCTCAGTCGACTATCAGCGCCACCTATTCCAAAACTTCCGTGAATCGGACAACTGCTTGCCTGTCTTTTCGGCGGCGGCAATGCAGGACGCGATCTGCTGGTGCTCCTGGCCGGCGATAAATCCCATCGCAAGGGCCTTTTCCGCCTGTTTTCTCGAACGCTTTCGGGGATGCGCTATTGTCACGGCAAGACGCTTGTGGACTTCGATGTCATTCAGCGTGCCGAGCGATCCCTGCAAAGTCTTGAGGATGCTGCTGAAGCGCTTGCGCTGTACGGTCTGTTTTTGACTATTGAACAGACCGGCGAAGAATTCGCTCGCATAGCGCAGCTTCTTGACGGCGATGCGGAGCTTGTGCCGGCGGCGATTGTCAAGCGCCTCAACATGCTTGATTTTCTTCAGTATCTTCTTTGAGCGCTTGTCCAGACGCTCGGCCGCGAATTCGACGGCTGGCCTTTCTCGGCGCGCAACCGTCATCGGCTCAGAGGTCTTCAACCAATCGCCATTGGTGAGCCAAAGCGCGGTGCGCAGACCGACTGCCCGATAGCGATCGCTGTCGATTGCCGATTTTGCCTTCTGGAGCCCTGCACCCCGTTTTGCTTCCAGATCGCTTTCGAGCACGTCGATTTCGGTGGTGATCGGCGGGACACGACGCTGTGTGTTGACGCGCTGCTCGATGAGCACATCGAAGTCGCGCGCCGGTCCCAATTGATCGGTAAGCCACTTCAGTTCCGTCTTGATCGCCTCGGTTTCCGGACCTGGCGGTAATTCCTTGAACACCGATATTGCCGCTCTTAGCCGACGCAGGCCGACGCGCATCTGATGGATGCCCTCCGTGTTGCCCTCGCGGACGGCTCTCTCATTGGCTGCAGCATGATCAAGGCAGGACAATGCGATGGTCTGGAAAGCGGCCGCCATCGATATCTCGGGATCGAGGTCGATCGCGCTGCGGCGAACAGCTTTCGCGGCCTGACCGGCACTGAGCGCATAGCCGCGCTCCGGTTTTGACTGCGCCGCATAGGCAACAGGAGTCGATTGGGCTAATCGCTCGGCAATCGTCGCTAGAGCGGCGCGATCGCCGCTCTTCAGTTCGAGCTCTATTTCGCTGACCGGTTCGTCGGATTCGCGGGCCTTGATATGTCCACGATCCACCGCGAGCTCGAGTTCGGCGTCACCCGAATGAATCGGAAATGTGGTGCGCTCGACCACGGTCTCAAAAACCGGCTTCAGCTTTCGCCGTACCTTTCTGGTTGCCAGAGGTTCCAGCGCGGTGTCCTTTGCGAGCTTCAGATTGGGCGCGTCGCTGGCAATTTCCTCTTCCCATTCGTCCCGGCCAAACGCGCCGCGGGCGCCTTTTTTCAAGGCTTTGATGGTCTGCAGGCGATTCTCCCCGGCGTGTCGGACGCGGAGCGCCAAGCCATGCTCGCGAAGCTTGGATTTCTCCGTATCGAAATATACGGTGACGAGCTTTTCGCATTTGACCGGGCCGTGCGAAATCTCGCGGAGCCACGGCAAACGTGCGACTTCGTCGATCGCGGATGGTGGGACCTCCAGCTTCAGCTCGACTTCGCGGCCCATTTCTAACCCTCTTCCGGCTGGTTATTGTCCCCGAGGGTGCCTAGTCGGACACCGGACGGCCGAACAGGCGCCGCAACTCGGTCTTGGCCGCTTCCAGCACCCGCTTGCGCGATGCCGGCAGGTTTTTGCCGGCTCGGTTGATGTAAAAGTTCAGCATCGACATCGCCGACTGGAACGGGCTCGCTTTACGGCGATGACTTTGCTCCGCCGAATGCTTCAGCGACGCGGCGATGCGTTTCGCGCTGCGCGACTTGAAGATGTCTTGTTCGAGATCGAGCGCGTCGCTGGTTTCCGTTACCTCGCCCGACCATTTGCGCTCGGACTGTTGCCTCGCCATAATTCCTCCTCTAGTAACATGAGAACTACCGCGGACGAGGCTGCGTTCCCGACGGAGGTGCCGATTCACTCTGAGTCCGAAAGGCGGCGGGTTCCGGAACCTCTTATTACAGGCCGGCGTTAGGACGCCAGCATCTGATTTTCGTACAGAGTGCCGTGCCAGAGCTGGGCCCTGTAGACGGCGACATTATTTGGAGATTTGCGATGGCTTTCCCCATCGGTGGCTTCACTCCCAATCGCAGGGGAGTGTTGCGGTCGACTGCGGCGCTGGTCGCGACCGCCGCCGGGACGTCGTCTTTTGTCAGCAGACCCGCTCATGCGGCCAGCGAGGCGGGCGCTGGCGCGAACCCGCAGACAGTGTTGACCAGCCAGAAGACCATCGGTTTTATGCTGGCCCATGAACAGTTCACTGTGCCACAGCTGACCGATTTCGGAACCGCGGCGGCCAGGGCCGGTTTCGGCCTTTTGGCGACGAGTAACCACTTCCAGCCCTGGCAGGCCAACGAGGCGCATGCGGGGGAAGCGTGGGTCACGCTGGGCGCGCTGGGCGGACAGACAGAGCCGGCATGGATCGGCACGACGGTGACATGCCCGACACTGCGCTATCACCCGGCTGTTGTTGCCGAGGCCTTTGCCACACTCGCCCAGCTTTATCCCGGCAGGGTGTTTCTCGGCGTCGGCTCCGGAGAAGCGCTTAACGAGCAGGCGGCGACCGGCGATTGGCCGCCTTGGACCGAGCGATGGGAGCGACTGGTCGAAGCCATCGAGATCATTCGGGCCATATGGTCGGGGCAACCCGTCAGCTATCGCGGCAAATACTATACGGTGGACGGCAGGCTCTATGATCCACCGCCGCGACCAATTCCGCTGTTGACCGCCGCCAACGGCAAGAAGTCGATGCGGCTCGCCGGGCTGCACGGCGATGGGCTAGTCACCGATCCGCTAACCTGGCAGCGCTTCAAACCGGAATGGGAGGCGGGCGCGAAGGAGGCCGGCAAGAACACCACCGACATGCGGTGCTGATCGAACAGTTCGTCATCGTCGGCGACGAGAATGATGCGGCGAAGGCGGCGGCACTGCGGCGCTTCCTGCCGAAAGGCTTCAAGACCTACTACAACATGCCCGACCCTGAGGCGATCGAGCAACGCGCCGGTGCAGAGCTGCCGCTCGAGAAGGTGTTCGCCGATTGGCCGGTCGGCACAGACCCGGCAATCCATATTGCCGCGCTGCAGAAGCTGTTCGATAGCGGCGCGACGATCGTCAATGTTCACTCGGGCCAACCAGATCAGCAGAAAGTGATCGATTTCTATCGTCGTTCCGTGCTGCCGGAGTTTGCTCGCGCAGCAAGCGGCACCGCGCAGTAGCCTCTTTTTTACGAGACGCTTCGTGCCGATTTGCGCGGTATGCGGCAACAAGTACGATAAGCCCTTTCAAGTGTGGCGCAATGGTCGGTTGATGACCTTCGACCGGGTCGAATGCGCGATGCAGGCCATGGCGCCGGCTTTCGCCTGTTGTGGCGGCCCCGTAATGGGTCGCGGTATCGAGGTCGACGGCGAGAATTCTGTAGCCTGAACTGCGCTGCTCAAGGAAGGGTCTCGGCGAGCGGGCTTAAGTAAGAAAGTCCCGACAGCGACGATGGGCTACCAAGTCGCGAAATCCTAATTCGCGACTTGCATCGACACGCGTGTTGCTCTCAAGGTTCAGTAGGTCGCTCTTTTGTGCGACTTCAATGGAACGACGCGAGCCCCAGCCGGTGTCAGGTTCAAGAGAACGGCTGAGGCATTAAAGCATGTGGCCGAAACCGCGAAACTCTTGCCGAGCGCGGCATGTTCTGATGCTCCTCGGCTTTCAGAGTCATCGCTGTCTCGCATCATCCGCCCGCCACTAACTGCCGATGGCCCTGAAACGTTCCTGCGGCGGGCGACCTCGGCCCACGGAACCACCGGTTGTCAAAAGCTTAGCCGCTTGATGCACCTTCCAGCGCGTAGTGGCGGCAATGTTCCAGATAAGCCGCTTCATGGCAGGCTACCAAATCGACGATATTGGACCATAACCAAGAAGGGGCGTCCAAGGCCGACAAGTGATCACAAGCGAGCCCCTTCCGCCATTCCTCGCGAGTGGCCTGATCCATTTGCCGAGCGTGCGCCTTGCCTACAACAGCCGCCAGATACCTTGCGGCTTTCATCGCTTCTTCCCGCGTCAGTTGCGCGATTTCCAGCTTGAGGTCCTGGGGCAGCAGCTCGCGTATGAACACTGGTCTATCGAGAATGCGAGCTGCAATCATGCGCTCGCCGAGTGCCGGCGACAGTTGCCGGGTGCCGGAAACGACGCGCACCGCATCGTCCGACGGCAACTGGTTCTTTCCAAGGCATGGAGCTGTCGGCGGCACCGCCGCCTTGATGTCCATCAGGCACAGCGAACGTCCATCTTCGAAGGGCTTGCCGACCCTGAGGAGCACCGCGAACCTTAAGCGGCCGAGCGAGCTGCACCCTTTGACCCAGTAGGCGGCATCAAGCACTTCGATATGTGCTTGATCCTTCCGATAGCTTAAACAGGTAGCGAGCCGGCGAACCTCATCTGTCGCAACCAGCGCTTCGATTTGGCGCCTCTCGTCATCAGATAAAGGCCAGAATGCTTTGCCGAGAGGAATGTTCGGCCGAGCATCCTTTAAGCGCTCTTTAGCGAGCTGCGCCCAGGTCCTCTTTACGGCCTTGCGCATGACAAGCTGGACGCATTCAGGCTTTTCCGGAAAGTCGGGCCCATCGCGGCCGAGGGCCTCCTGGTATCCCTGCGTCAGCTGCTCGATCATCTTCGCCGTGATCACACCGGGCAAATCCGAGCCGCGAGCCGCCATGGCAAGGGACAAGCCGAGGCGAATTAGATCGTGTGCAGGATTGCCGATGATGCTCTGATCTAGATCGCGTATCTGAACCGCAATCTTGCCGTCGGTGTCAGCGAGCGGACCCAAGTTCCCAAGGTGGCAGTCACCGCAAATCCACACCGGGGGCCCTTCCGGGACACTGCCCCGATCCGCAGTGGCGAGCCATTCGTAAAATTTGAGCGTATTGCCGCGCACGTAAGCATGGGAAGAGCTGGCCATTTTTAAGTTGCGCTTCTGAATTAAAACGGTCGAGCGTTCAGAAAAACTCGCATACTTCGGTTTGTTCTTCATATTGGAAGCAACCTTCGGACCGACCATGAACTCCACTTTAGGTGCATACCAACAACATTAACTTCGCCAGCTCGGGACCAGTGTTCCACTAAAGTCGGTAAACTCCCTAACGGCACGAGTCCCAGGGTAGTCGGCTATGCACCTCTTCCACCAGGTGTCCGACAGCGACGTGCCGTGCGAGCTCCTGGCTGTCTGCGTCATGAGGCTGCTCGACTCCCAAACGGGTGCTGAGGCAGTCAAGCATTCGAATGATCTGGGTCGCCCGCCGTTCGGTGAGCAGGTTGACTTGGAGATCCAAATGATCCCGACGGTCGGCGATAATGGCCATCCGGTTCTGCTTCATCAGCACAAACGCCGCGATCAAGACTGCCTCCAGCGAGGTGATGGAAGACAACAAGGGATAGGGGAACGGATCAAAATGAGCGATTCCCGGTATTTTACCCATATTAACAACGGCCCAGGCCGCTAATGCGGCAAGTTGAAAAATGACAAAGGAGATTGTGCCGACAAAGCCAGCGAGCGTGTCCGCGATAAGCTCGCTGTTGGATCGAGGCTGAACTGCTTCATTCTCGATGCCAATGACTTTGTCCGTAGTTTCACCTACGAATGCCGGAACGCGCTTCTTAGACGGTCGCTTCATCTATGGATCCAGTGTGCGGAGTCGCTCTAACACGCCTAGCCGTCTCAGTTGCAAGCGCAGGTGGATAAGAACTGCGCCTAACGCACGTCATCCTAGTCGAAAACAATTGCGGGCCAGGTTTTGGTTCCCCGTATTAGAAAAGAATTGGAGTTCCAGGGAGCGCGATTTCCGCGAGGCTGTAAGAGCCGGGCTTCATAGGAATCGGTTTTATCCGCCGGCTATGGCTATTTGGCGCTCTTAGCCGACGCAGGCCGACGCGCATCTGATGGATGCCCTCCGTGTTGCCCTCGCGGACGGCGTCGTTCCGTGCTGCCGGAGCTTGCTCGCGCAGCAAGCGGTACCGCGCACTAACCTCGTTTTTTACGAGACGCGTCGTGCGGATTTGCGCGGTATGCGGCGACAAGTACGATAAGCCCTTTGAAGTGTGGCGCAATGGCCGGCTGATGACTTTCGACCGGCTCGAATGCGCGATTCCGGCCATGGCGCCGGCTTGCGCGCATTGTGGCCGCTATGTGATCGGCCACGGCGTCGAGGTTGGCGGGGAGATGTTCTGCTGCGCGAGCTGTGCTGATAATCGAAGCCGCTTACGAGACCAGGCTTGACTCTGGTGTATACGACCAGCACGCCAAGCTGCCTCTACCTGCGCTTCGCCGTGCAGCGGTCCAAATCCCTTGGCGGCGGCGTGCTGACCACCTTAAAAGTTGATGATCGTACGCACGCCGCCGATCAGCGCATTCTTGATCCGGCTCGGCGGCATCAGCGGATTAGGGATGCCGCCGCCGGGATTGATGACGTACTGCAGATCAGGCTGCACCAGCCATCCGGGTCTTAGCTGGATCTGGTAGGTGAGCTCGACGACCGTCTCGCTCGATCGCAGCGGGTACGGCTGACCAGTAAATGCCGCCGTCTCGGCGGCGAGGGCGCGCGCCGCCGCGCCGATCCGGGCGTAAGCAACAGCGACGCCCGTTGTATCGCCCGTCTGATCGAATAGGTTTTTGGATGGGCTTTTGTAAGTGATGCCGCCATCGAGGTAGGCAGCAACAAGATTGCGGTCGCCGGGCGCGCCCATCGCGCGGGCAAAACCGGCAAACCCGTCCGGTCCGCCGCCAAACAAAGGCTGATCGACAACCCCGTAAATGCTGGCGTTGCCTCTATGCTGCCGAGGCATCCCATTGCTCAACGGGCTAGCCAGCGAAACCCCGAGAGTGTCGACCGCCTGGTCGGCGAACAGTTCGGAGTTGTACCACACGCCGAGTCGATAGGTTCCGTTCTTCGGTGAGTTGTCGGGGTTGTAGCGGGCCTGGTACAACGCCAAAATTCCATCATCGAGGCGAAAATTTGTGCCCGAAGCATCGCGCTGCTGCGGATTGCCGGGTCCCGGTCCAGCAGGACTGCCATTGAAGACTCCAGCAAGGAACGTCCACTCGTCACTTGCATCGATCCTGAAGCGCAGCGCGGGTGTCGCCAACGGATAGGCCGGCCCGCCCGAGGGCAAATCCTCGGCAGGGAGCGTGGGCCAGCCAAAGGCGGAATTGACAAAGGGCTTGGCCCCGGTGGTAATCAGGAACTCCGTCCCGGCGGCTTGCTGACCGATCCGGATACGCAGCCAATCCCCAATATGCTGCTCGTACCACAGCTCGAACAGGCGTGTCGTGGCGGTCGCTTCGATCCCGCTGATCGTGTTCAAATTGTCGATATTATTTGCAGTCAGCCCTTTGCCGTGGATCTGGAAGCCGCGAACAAAGAAATTGCCTCGCCAGTGAAATCGCGGCCGGAAATCATAGGCCAAACTGAAATCGGTAAGACCCTCAAAAATCAGACCCTGCCTAATCCCTCCGCTGACATTGCCGAGCGTCTCCTCGATGTCGGTAACAGCCGGAATTATTCCGCTCTTGACAAGCTCGGAACGCAGTCCCCCGACGTCCCCCAGAAGCAATTTTGTCGGATCAGCGTTAGGCGGTAGAGGGGCGGGCGTTTCGGCGGGAACGTCCTCTGCCATCGCGGGAGCAGTCAGCCATAGCGTGGCCACAAATATCGCGGGAGCCGCGGCCCTAACTATTCCAGCCACGACCAGATCATCGCGACGACCGTGACTGCCATTGTTGTAGTGGCCAGCCAACCCATGATCTGCAACACTCGCGGCAGTGTGAACCTCGCCATGACCGAGCGACGCATCGTCAAGAACATCATTGCGACCATCACCGGGGCCGCGACGACGCCGTTCAGCACCGCACTCCAATAGAGTGCCTTGATCGGGTCTATCGGCGAGAAATTCAGCGCCACTGCCAGCACCATTCCCAGGGCGATCGTAGCATAGAACTCTTTGGCGCGCCGCGGCGCGCGTGCCAGGCCCACGCGCCATGAGAGCGTCTCGCCGAGCGCGTAGGCAGCCGAGCCCGCCAGGGCCGGCAGGGCCAGCATGCCGGTGCCGATGATACCCGCAGCGAAAACCGCAAAAGTCAGCGGACCAGCCACCACGCGCAGCGCCTCGGCCGCCTGTGCCGAGGTCTGGATCTCGGTCACTCCTTTGGCATGCAAGGCCGCCGCGGTGGTGATGATGATGCACAGGGCGACAAAGTTGGAGATCCCCATGCCAATATACGTATCGATGCGGATGCGATTGAATTCCCTCTCAGCCTGTCCGGGAGCGCGGACCAGCGGGCGCGCGCCGGGGTCTTCTTTTGTGTCCTCGACCTCCTGGCCGGCCTGCCAGAAAAACAGGTAGGGGCTAATCGTGGTGCCGAAGACGGCGACGATCGCCATTAAATAATCGGCCTTGATCGATAGCGGGGGCCAGACGATCGCCCAGCCCACCTTATCCCACGCCACATCGACGACGAAAGCGCAGATCACGTAAGTAAACAACGCGAGGCATCCCCATTTGAGAAACGAGGTATATCGCTCATAGCGGGCAAAAATCTGCAGTCCCGAGGAGAGTATCGCGAACAATACGACATAGATCAGATCGGGGCCGCCGACCATCAACTTCAGCGCCGCGCCCATCGCCCCAAGATCCGCACCCAGATTTATCAGGTTGGCAATCAGCAACAGCAGCACGACGGTGCCGGCAAGCCATGCCGAATAGTACCGTCGGAGATTACCGGCGATGCCAAGACCTGTAACACGGCCGATCCGCGCGCTGATCTCCTGAATCGCCACCATCAGCGGGTAGCTGAATACCAGCGTCCAGGCGAGGCCGTACCCGAACTGCGCGCCGACCTGCGAATATGTGGCGATGCCACTGGGGTCGTCATCGGCTGCTCCGGTCACCAAGCCCGGCCCCAGTGCCTGGAACAGCCTCGGTCGACTGGATTGGCTGGTCTCGTCGCGTATCGCGTGTTCTGTCACGCCATGCTCCCTGCGGGTACGTGGGGTTTGCCCGGATGTTCCAGCGAGGCTAACCGGTCCCGTTTGTCCCGTTTGCCCTGATTAGCCTCGCTGTATCGCTCGCGACTTGCGCGAGGCGGCGGCTCTGTCTGTCATGGCAACGAGTTAGGCCGAGACCCGATCGGTTTTGCAGCGGAAATCGCGGATATGTCGAAGTCTCAAACTGTTTCGACAATCAGCTCTTCTTTCCGGCGCTGGAACTGCGTCGCCATGTTTTCGAGTTCGTCCTTGTCGAACTCGTCGCGCGCGCAGCTAAAGCCAGTGCTTTCCTCTTCATCGACGTGATGATCCACCAGCTCACGCAATACGTTCAAATGCGCTGTCCACTGTTCGCTCATCTTATTTTCGTCAGCCGACATCTTCTGAAGCTGCTGTTCGACCAGCTGATGCTCGCTGGCGCCCTCATTGGCGAAGCGCCGTGACGCTTCGCGCTCGGACGCTTCGAGCCGGCGGTAGAGCACCTCCTGTTCGGCATGGGAATGAGCCAACAGCTTACTCTTCATTTCCCTGAACAGCCGATCCCGCTGCGATTGCTCCTCGGCGTCGATGATGGCGTCGATCAGCGAGCCGACTTCGTTGTGGTCATCATGGAGATCCTGCAGGATACCTTCTGCGATGCCGAGCATTTCTCTTATCATAGTTATGACCCTTTGGTTCGAACACAACTGTTAAGTAAACACAAGTAGCCGACGCCAGTTTCTCCGCGCTGCAAAAAAATTAGGATCCCCAATCCGCCGCCGATATCGACGATACGCTTCGCTAGCTATTCGAGCCCAACTAAAAGACCTCGCCGGAGCCCGGCACGTGCGGGACGCAATATCCTCCGAGTTCAAGCCAGCTGACGACGGCGTTGTACAAGGTCAAAAATAACCAATACCTAAACAGCGACTTTTTAACCGGTGAGGTCATCGCTCTTTCTCTTTAGAAGAAAACAATGTGTATTGGTAGTTTGTCATTTCTTTAATTGGCCGGCAAATGCTGGTTGTTTCATTGCTGATGACCAGCGTCATCCGCGTTCTCAGCGATCGCAGGCGGTCCAAGTCTCGCGGAACGCAATTTCCATAAAGGTGTTGATGTCGAAGACATGTGCGTTCGCGATATCGCACGGAGGTGTTCAAGCTTGGACAGGCGTTTTATTCGTTAATCGGGACCCGGGCGATACGATCGGCTCCCATTGCTACGGTGCAGCCTGCGGGGGTGAGAATGCGGATCGAGTATGCCGCTACCAATTGATTGCTCAGCCTGTGGCGGTGGGCAGGCGCGGTCAAAACTGCCGCGACCGACTAATCAGGGTCGCTTGCCGGCATTTATGGACCGGTCGTACGTTTGAGAGGGCGAACCGGTTGCTTCCACGCCTGCCTGGATCGACAACGCCCTGAATGGGGCACGTCGCCGCTCCTCCTCAATTCGCTTTCGGCAGCGAGCCGTATGGACCTCACAAAAAAAATCAAAATTGCCCTCGACGAGACGCGGATGCTGATCCTCGGTGCACAAATCCTGCTCGGCTTTCAGTTTCGCGGGGTTTTCGACAATGGCTACGACCAGCTTCCGAACCATCTGCGGTATTTGGATGGGATTGCTCTCTTTCCCATGATTTGTGTTGTTGCGCTATTGATTACACCCGGACCGTATCACCGTATCGTCGAAGACGGCGAGGATAATAACTATTTCCACAGTCTAGTGACGGTTATTATCAATCTGGCACTTCTGCCGTTTGCGATTGCTCTGGGACTTGATGTGATTATCACGTCGGAGCGCATTTTGGGCGAAATGGCGGGATCTGGCGCTGGAATTGCGGTCGCTGCAGTGGCGATCGCTTTCTGGTACGGATTCCCACAACTACGAAAATGGCACAACGCCGAGCGGGAACGCACGATGCAATTTTGCGATACCGAAAAGCCGTCGAGTACGCCTCTCGATGTGAAAATAGAGCAAATGCTTACCGAAGCACGCGTCATTCTCCCGGGCGCGCAGGCGTTGTTTGGCTTCCAGCTTGCCATTGTTTTCACGCAGTCGTTCGGGCAGCTTGCAACGACATCGATGCTCATCCATGCGACAAGCCTTCTTTTAGTCGCCCTTGCTGTAGTTCTGCTGATGGCTCCGGCCGCGTACCATAGGATCGTTTACGATGGAGAGGTGTCGGCAGACATGCACCGAGTTGGCAGTGTGCTGGTAACGGTGGCAACCATCCCGCTGGCGCTTGGACTTGCAGGCGACACCTACGTTGTGATCAGAAAAGTCACGGCTTCGCCAACTGCTGGGATCGTCGCCGCCAGTGCGGCCTTCACCTTGTTAATCGGCCTCTGGCACGCTTACCCTCTGGTTGCTGCTTCTATCCGGCGCCGTCATCAGTGAGCGTGCTGACCTCAGCTCTCGACCAATTGGGCGCATCGGTGCAGCCGGAGCATCGATGAGGCACAACTAGTGGTCAAAATCTAACGCTTGGCACCGGGTCCGAAGGTCTGCTGATACCGCACAGCGGCGGTTCGAGTTCGTGGCGCTGGCGGTCACTTGTGCGCCGATTCCGGCCGTTCGACGCCCAGTGTACCCACTGGCGGCGCGTGAGCCGAAAAGTACCTCTTTGGGGTCAGCCCACCTGGGCGTGGCGGTGTTCAAATCCAACGCAGATCGCGGATCGGCCGCAATTAGTTGTCTTTCGCACCGCAGCAGAAGCTGAAGCAGCCCATGACGCGATCAAAGCCACGCTCGCCAATGCTGTCGAGGCGGGTTCGGCGAGTCGTGATCCTTGAGCGTGGGCTCGCGGGCTCGGTATGGAAAGCATTTTACGAGCTCTACGCCCGCCCGGCCGTGGGGCGGAAGGCGGGCTGATACTAACAGGTGTGCTTGGTGTTGAACGGCTTAAAGTGCCCGCTGCCGACCCGGTGGGCTAGCCGACTTAGGAGCAATGACAATGCCAATCATCCCTCAGGCGCAGCTTACGGTCATCGCCGAATTCCCGAAGCAATACTTCCTAGAGAATCTTGCAGTTCGTTCCGACTGCTCGATCCTGGTCACGGCGTTTAACAAGAAGGAACTATGGTACGTCCCGAGCCCAAATGGGGATCTACCCGTTACGCCCTTGCTGATGCACACCTTCGACCTCATGACGCTCTGCGTGGTTGAGACAGACCTTGACGTCTTCCTCATCGGCACGTCGGACGTCTACGGGACGCGCGAGTCGAAGCTCTATCGCTTGAATCTGCGGTCATGGAGCCTGGGCGAGAGCATCGAACCACACCTCGTGCTCGAGTTCCCGGAGCCGAAGGTCGGGCTAAACGGCGGTTGTCTGATCGCGCCGGGCGTTCTCCTCATCGCTGGGGCCGCGAACCTGATTTGGCGCGTGGACCTGCCCAAGAACGGTGGCGGGGCCTCCGCGCGCGTCTGGCTGCAGCATGACAACATGAAGAACAGGCCGGGCGAGAAGAAGCCCGAGCAGCCAGGCGTCAACGGCATACGCTACGCAGCACACACGCATCATCTCTACTACACCTCGACCTCCCAGCAGCTCATGATGCGCGTCAGGGTCGATCCAATGTCGCTGGAACCGGCTGCCCTGCCGGAATTTATCGCCGGCGGGCGCGAGTGGGACGATTTCATCATCGACGAGGATGCCGGGGTCGCCTACGTGACCACGCACCGCGATAATACAATTGATCGCGTGAGGTTGGAGCCGGACGGAAATCGCGAGGGTAGGACCGTCGTTGCCGGCGAGCCCTTCTCTGAGCTGCTCGTCGGACCATCGAGCGGCGCATGGGGGCGTGGCCCGGGAGATTACGGGCGAACGGCGTATTTCACGACCGACGGCGGTACTGCCCAGCCGCCAGACGGCGTTGTCAGGACTGCGAAACTGTTGCGCGTCGTCCTACCTTCAACGTCATGATGGGACCGTCTTGAGTCAGCAGCGTCGGGGATTCGTCACGATCACTCGCAAGCGCCAGACGTGCGCCTTGGCGACCGTCGGGCTTGTTGGTATCGAAGGGCTGCTAGGGGCATAATGGAATCTCAATGGATGCCGACACGGGTGAGCGCCCTCGCAGGCACGAATATCGCGTAGGATACGCGAAACCATCGATTGCCAAGGATCTCCTCTATGGTACCGGATGGACTGACGATTTGTGCAAGCAGCCGCGCGCCCGATGAGACCTTGAGACGGCTGGAGGATGCGATCACAAGCCATGGCATGACCGTCTTCGCCCGTATCGATCACGCCGCTGCGGCGGCCGAGGTTGGGCCGGGATTGCGTCCGACCACGGTCCTGATCTTCGGCAGCCCGCGAGCGGGAACGCCACTGATGCAGGCAGCGCAAACCATGGGGATAGATCTGCCGCTTAAAATGCTGGTTTGGCAGGATGCCAAAAGCAAAACTTGGATCGCTTACAATGATCCCGCGTGGCTTGCAAAACGCCATGGTGTCGAAGCGGCCGCTGCGGTCGCCGCTATGACAAGTGGTCTGGCCGCCATTGCACAAGAGGCGGGGGTCGCAGCAGGATAATTCAAAACTGCGGGAGCTTCGGTTCGTTTGTCGTGAACCTATCACTCCCTCTCCTACTACTCGGCGGGCGGACCCCAACGGGCGACCAGCAAATCCGTGACTTCTGTTTACTGGTTCGCCGAACGGCAGGAAAAAGGGGCATGAAGAGCAGCTCCCGCCGGGAAGGCTGAGGGTCTGCTATGAGTCGGGCTCCAGCCGTAGCCGCAGGGTCCCAAGTGTCAGATTTTGACCACGAGGGACGCGACCAGTTCGCAAGATAGTGCCTTTCTCACTCGCTTCAACTTGATAGGAGAACCGTGCGCGGTACAAGGTCAGCAAAGCCTCATGTGTCTTGTCGGATGAACCGCACAGCGCATCGGTCGCGAGAACGACTCGATATCCAAAATCGACGGCACCAAGAACTGCCGCCAAAACGCAAACGTCGGTTTCTGCGCCGGTGGTTACCAACGTGTCGACCCGGCGCTTGCGCAACAGCCGCAGCAAGCCCGGCTCGACAAAGGGGGAGTAAACGTGTTTGTCGACGACTGCTGCCGGCGGCACCAATCGCGCTAAAGAAGGGACGAGTTCGAGAACCCGCGGCTCGATGCCTCCGAGCGTCATTTCTTCCCATCGGTGGAAATATCGCTGCCATGTTCCGGGCATATCCTCCGGCCTGGTCGGCGGAATGAAGCGCGTGAACACGCTGTGACGCCCCGCAATCTCCTCGATCGCGGCAGCACCCGCGCCATCCACGGGGTATGCCGCGGCGTCGGTTCGGCGAAGACATTCTGCATGTCGATGCACAGGTGAACCGCGCGCCTAGATATCGGACCAAAAGACCAGCTCATCCGATTTCGTTCCCCGCGGCGGAGAATCCAGCGCTCGGTGTCGACCGTGTGCCGCGATTGCCATGGAAGAGGCATGCCCTATCCAAAAAGTTTCTGCGGCTTGCTCCTGGATTGGCCATGCAGGCTTGAACGACGGCGAACTCCATCGGTTCCTGATCGCCAGCTTAATGAGCACGCCGTCCGGTCAAAGCATGGAGTGTTGGTCTCCATAGGGTAGCCCGCAACGACCGCGGAACTTGATGGCGAGCCCAATGGTTAGCAGCGTAACTTGGGCAGCAATCCCTTTGTTGCGCCCAGCTCCGGCATGGGAGGAATAATCGGATGGAACTCGACGAATTGCACGAGGGCGTAAGCCAGAGTCGAAATCTCGAAGGAACCCGAGAGCTGGTCGGGGATATGACCAGCCAGGCGCGCGAAACCACCGCACAACAAAGGCGGGCAACCGCTCTGCGAATCGGAAGTGTCGCGACCGCCGGCCATCATGCGGCCGACGATCTCGAAAAGCATTTTCCCCAAGTTGCACGCTACATCCATGATGCCGCGGCCGGCTTCGAGCACATCTCGAGCTTTCTGCGCGACCCCAATCTCGATGAAGTGGCGACTTTCATCGGCAATTTGGGTCGCAAGCAACCTGCCGCGGTTGTCGCAGGTGTTTTCTTGGTTGCCGTGGGACTGTCGTGGTTGCTGAGAAGCTCTGCCGACGACTCGGCCGGCATCGCTGCCGATGATCGTGAGAGAAGTGGCTATGGCGTACACTGAGACCAATCGTCCGATCTCGGCGATCTTTGTCGATCTGGTGAACCAATTTACCGCGTTGCTGCGCAAAGAGGGCCAGCTCGCTCGAGCCGAGATGTCGGAAAAGATCGGCGAGATCGGTATGGCGCTCGGTCTTGTCGTCGGGGGGGCGGTGCTGCTGATCCCCGCCTTTGTAATTCTGCTCCAGGCGGCGGTTGCCGGCTTGGCCGCGGCCGGTCTCGCGGTGGGGTGGGCGAGCCTAATCGTGGGCGGAGTAGTGCTGGTGATCGGGCTCGCACTGCTCGCCATCGGCGTCAGTCGCCTGAAGGCAGGGCGCCTTGTTCCGAGCAAGACGATCGAGCGGCTGCAGCGCGATGCGGCCGTAGCCACTCAGCAAATGAGGTACGACCATGGAATCCCAGAGCGCGCGGCTTGAGCGAGAAGCCGAAGAGACCCGCTGGCAACTATCGGGAACGCTTGATGAGCTCCGCGGCCGGATGACCCCGGGACGAGTGGTCGATCAGGTGATCGACTATTCGCGGGACAGCCCGGCGGCCGAGTTCCTGCGCAACCTCGGGCGGGAAGCGCGGGAGAACCCGATGCCGCTCGTCCTGATCGGGATCGGCATCGCCTGGTTGTTGGTTGCGAGCAACCGGACTTCGCGTGCGGCAATCGCTGCCGCGGCGGATACAGTGGCCCGGAAAGCAGAGGACATCGGCAATGCGACGAGTGCCGTCGTGAGCAGGACCAGTGAATGGGGACAGCAGACGACAGCCCGCTTGGCAGACCGAGCGAGCGATATGGCGAGCACAGTCGGCGATACGACTGCCGAACTCGTCGACCGTGCTCGCGACGCGACCGGCGGACTGGCCGAAAAAGCCCGATCGGCTTCCACCGGTACCGTCGCCATATTCGAGCGGGCAAAACGGTCGTTTACCGGCGCGTCAGCGGACGCCGCGGCGCCCACGGGCAGCGGCGACCGGGCGGCAAGCAGCACCTCTCACCAAGAGGACGCCTGCGCCGATGATCGCCGATGATGCGTCTCGGCCGACTAGCGTCATTGCGGCGCAGCCTGAGCGTGAGCCGTTATGGGCGATCGGACTGAGCGCTATGCTCGTCGCGGCCGGTCGCGCCCACCGCCGAGCTGATCCCCATCTGGGAGGCGGTCGCATGCGGCTCGACGATGGACGCGGTCGGCTCGCGCAGGGGCCCTCCGAGATCCCGGCGCGGGGCTGGAAAGATATTTTACTACGCGTTTATTACGGGATTTCGGATGGCCGAATCCTAGCGAACGCTGCAGGTGTGACGTATTACGCGCTGCTTGCGCTATTTCCGGGCATTGCCGCTCTGGTCTCGATTTACGGGCTCTTTGCAGACCCCAGCACGATCGTCAGCCATGTCGACACGATGGCCGGGTTCGCGCCAGGCGGCGCCATCGACGTCATTCGCGACCAATTGACCCGTCTCTCCGCTCAAGGCAACCCGACGCTCGGAGTTAGCTTTTTAATCGGGCTCGTGATCTCATTGTGGAGCGCCAACTCGGGGATCAAGGCGCTGTTTGACTCGCTGAATGCGGTCTATGAGGAGGAGGAAAAGCGCAGCTTTATACGGCTCAATGCCATGACCTTATCCTTCACGATCGCAACCATCGCGTTTCTACTGATTGCCCTCGCCTGCGTCCTTGCTTTCCCCGTCATGCTCAATCACCTTCCTGCTCCGGGAGTGACCGGCTGGCTTCTGAACATCGCTCGGTGGCCGGTCCTGCTGGTGCTTGTCGCGTTAGGACTGACGCTAATCTACCGGTACGGCCCGAGCCGCACGGAACCGCGGTGGCAATGGATCACCTGGGGTAGCGCGTTTGCCGCCGTCGTATGGCTCGCCGCTTCGGCCCTGTTTTCGTGGTACGCAGCGAATTTCGGGAGTTTCAATAAAACCTATGGCTCGCTCGGCGCCATCATCGGGTTTATGACCTGGATGTGGCTGTCGATAATCGTGGTTCTGGTGGGCGCGAAGCTCAATGCGGAAATCGAGCATCAGACGGCGCGTGAAAGCACCGTCGGCCGGTCGAAGCCGCTTGGCAGACGGGGAGCGAAAATGGCCGACACGATCGGCCCGGCAGAGGCCTGAATAAAACTCGTAACGTTCTCCCGCAAATTGTGAAGGCGTTCGAGACCCGCGTCAGCCATTTGCTCGCTACGCAACTCAGTCTGAAACTAGCTTGGCAACCGTGGCGACGAGCTCAGGTATGTCGATCGGGGCGGTGACTGCCTCGCCGAGCCCTTCGGTGTATTCGACATTTTCAGCTGCGACCGTAAACAGCACTTTGATCCAAGGCCGCTTCGCTCGAGCCATTTGAGCTAATGCGATGCCGTTTGGTCGCCCGACTGGGAACCGCACGCGGGTGACCAGAATCTCAAAGTGCACAGTATCGAACGCGTTTAAAGCCTCCATCGGATCCAGGAACATGACTACGTTCTGCCCGGCCGACCTTAGCGCTGTCGCGGCTTTCTCGATGAATTCGGGATCATCATGCACCATGATGATGTTGGCAGGCATGAGGAATTGCTCCTCGTTTGATTGCGCGCCAGAAGCCCGCGATCTGTATGCTTACCGCTAGGGAAAGCTAGAGTCCACAGTGGCGAAGGTACCGCGAGGCAAGAAGCGCCACCCTGCCGATGTAAACGGCGATGCTGTCAAGGCTGGCAGCGAAGAGCCTGAGGAGCTCGAGACCGATCGCGTCAAGCGCGCCGCAGTCGAGCTCGGGAGCCGAGGGGGGAAGGCGAGGGCCGCACGGATGACCGCAGAACGAAGAACGGAGATCGCTCGAGCTGCAGCGGCAAAAAGGTGGAATAAGCCACCGAGAGAGAAGTGACCTAACAGACGCCGGCTGGTTTTACGGAACCCGGATCCGGATCCCAGGGGTGGCTGCATCAAACGTGATGATAAATCGCTGGATGAGCTCGCGCTGGAGGGAACATTCGTACGAAATGGCTTGTTTGACATCAAGAGGTACCTAAACCGGGAGGAAATCGTGGGCGGGTTGATCTATCTCGTCGGATTGATCGTCATCATTCTGTTCATACTGTCGTTTCTCGGGCTCCGGTGATGCTGACGTCTGACGAAATCGCGCGCCGCGTCGAGGCTTCGGAGCCTACAGCCGGCATTGCCATCGAAACCAAGAGTTCCTTCTTGCAGTGGAGCGCCATCATCGCCGGCGCGCTGGTGGCCGCCGCGCTCTCTCTAGTTTTGATTGCGTTCGGTTCGGCGATCGGCCTTGCAGTCTTGTCTTCCTCTCCGACCTGGCGAGATGCGTCGCCGGCGCTGACGGTCGCTTCCGGTATCTATCTACTGCTGACCGCGCTTGCCAGCTTTGGTCTTGGCGGCTATGTGGCGGGACGACTTCGCGAGCGCTGGCATCCGACTGCATCCAGCAATGTAGTGGAGTTCCGTGACGGAACACACGGCGTGCTGGCTTGGGCTATTGCTGTGGTGGTCAGCGGCTTTGTCATTGCAGCGTCGGTGGCCGGGGTCGCGTCCAAGGCAGTCGCGCCGGCCACCTCTCCCGCTGCGACAACCGGCGAACCATTGATCGCGTACGAGCTGGATCGCTTATTCCGCGCCGAACATCGTCCGCCGGAGGCCGATTTGACGTACACCCGCACGGAGGCCGGGCGCATCTTGCTTGCCGCCACCGGCCGGCAAGGAATCACACCCGAAGATCGGGCGTATCTCGCGCGGCTGGTTGCGAGTAAGACCGGCATCGCGCCAGCCGACGCCGAACACCGGGTGGAAATCGCGATTACCGGAGCGACGACGGCCGTGCACAAGGCGCGTCGGAGCGCCGTCATTCTTGGTTTTTCTACCGCTGCGTCGCTGCTGCTCGGAGCCGCTGCAGCATGGTACGCGGCCTGCGCTGGTGGCCGCCATCGGGACGACGTAGCCCCAGCTTTAAACTGGCGCTGGTCGCTGTAGCGGAGCGTCGATTTTAATCATCTAAAGCTTTGGTTTTTCGGGAGCTGGGCCGTGCGACGGCATGTTCTCCGTCTAGACGCTCGCTGTCGGAGCTCTTTTGAACAACTTAATTGGTGATTGGTGAGTATATGAGCGGGGATTCGAACCTGGTTCACCCTGAGCCTCCGTTTAAAGGCCAGCAGCAAGAACGTCCGGGCTCGACCGACAAAATGACGCCGCGCCCCGATCACGGTGAGCACTCTTATCGCGGCAATGAGTGCATTGCCGCGAGTTGGTGAACCGAACGTTAAAGGCTTTTGGGCAGCTCGACATCCTCGTCAACAATGCTGCCTTCCAGGCCAGTCACGAAAGCATCGAGGAGATCACGGAAGAGGAATGCGATCATACCTTCCGCACCAACATCTACAGTATGTTTTACCTGGTCAAGGCGGCACTGCCACATCTCAAGCCGGGCGCCGCTATCGTCAATACCGCTTCGATCAACTCAAAGTCCCCGTCGCCGGAGCTTCTGGCTTACGCAACCACCAAGGGAGCGATCGCCAATTTTACGGCAGGGCTCGCCCAGCTTCTCGATAGGAAGGGAATTCGGGTCAATTGCGTCGCGCCAGGGCCGATCTTGACCCCGCTGATCCCATCCACGATGCCGCCCGAGAAGGTCGCGCATTTCGGCGCGAACACGCCGCTGAAGCGGCCGGGCCAGCCCGCTGAGCTGGCCCCCGCCTACGTGCTGCTCGCCTCCGAAGGGGGCAGCTACATATCAGGTGCCATGATCCCCGTGACCGGCGGACGGCCGATGCTGTGATCTCAGGATCTGCTTCAAAGTTTTGTTGCTGCGCGCACTGTGCACAGTCCAACGGTGCGAGACGGCGCTCGACCCAGACCCAGTAACGGAGAGAGGAATGGCGCAAACCCAGTCTGAGACCCCACAGCTCGCTGCCGGCCAAACCGGCAAGGGCACCACCGGCCACAAGCCGACCGAACCAAAGACCGATCCGGCCGACCCAAAGAATGGAGCAAGCACAGCTCCGGATGCCGATCCGACGGAAATGTTGAAGTCAGACCACCGACATGTCGAGCAGCTGTTCAGCCCCTTTGAAAAGGCCACGAATGCCGAGCAGAAATCGCAGTTGGCGGCGCAGATCTGCACCGAGCTGATGGTGCATACCCTGATCGAGGAAGAGATCTTTTATCCGGCGTGCCGCGACCATATGGAGCAACGACTTCTCGAGGAAGCTCAGGTCGAGCATGACGGCGCAAAGGCGCTGATCATCGAGATCAGAGCCGGCTCGCCGGACGAGCAATACTTCGATGCCAAAGTCAAAGTGCTGTCGGAAGAGATCAAGCACCATGTACAGGAAGAGGAAAAATCCGACGGCGTCCTCGTCAAGGCCAAACAAGCCGGTTTGGCTACTCCGGATCTGGCCAAGCGTTTGGCAGCCCTTAAACAAGAATTAATGGAAGAGGCAAAGGCGGGAACTCTCGGCCCGCCGGTGACACGGTCTTTCCGCGTTCGAACCAATGCCGGGACAAATCGACCATCGCAGGAGTACAAGATAGCACGAGGAACGAGCGCAACCATGGAACGCGAGCGCGACGAGCGCGGGCGTTTTCTCAGCGAAGACGACGACGATAGAGATTATCGCCGACGTTCGTCCAGCCGTAGCCGGTACGATGACGACGATCGTCGCCCTTCGATGCCTGCGCGGGATGACGAGGGACGGTTCCCCAGCTCGCGTTCGCGCTACGACGATGACGACGATGATGATTACCGGCGTGGCCGCCGTGGGCACGGCGGCTGGTACGGCGATCCCGAGGGCCATTCCGAGGCCTCACTTCGCGGTTGGGAAGAGCGGGGCGGTTCTCGCAGCCGCTATCGCGACGATGATCGCCGCCGCTCAATGCCGGCGCGGGACGATGAAGGCCGCTTTATGGGCTCACGGTCGCGTTACGATGATGACGATGACTATCGGCGCGGCGGCCGCGGGCACCGAGGCTGGTACGGCGGCGATCCGGAGGGCCATTCGGAAGCTTCGCGTCGCGGTTGGGAGGAGCGCGGCGGCTCTCGTGCCCGCTATCGCGACGATGATGACGATCGCCGCTATGCGCCCTCGCGCGACGACGAAGGCCGGTTCACCAGCTCGCGGTCGCGTTATGACGATGACGATGATGACGACCGGCGTGGCAGTCGCGGGCATGGCGGCTGGTACGGCGATCCCGAAGGACATTCCCAAGCGGCGCGCCGCGGCCGGAGGTAACCTCCGATAGATCCATCTAAGGCCTCCAGGGATGTCGCCCCTGGAGGCCGTTTGCAGCGCAGCACATAGGAACGGGTTTTCGCATACGCGTGTTTTAAAGGCACGAGCCATCCGTTCAGCAGCGCCGTTTGTTATTGATATAAATCCATTGTCCCAAAAGCGCAGTGCTTAGCATCAATCCATTCGTCACGACGAACACCCCATTGTGAGTATACTTGGCGGCCGATCGTCGCCACCAGAATGGCAGCAGCAGTCCAGCCGATAAATTCCGTCGTCATCCGGCTTTAGGGGTAAGCTCTCGATCGACCACTGTCTGAGCACAGCCAGCGCGGTTCGGATCCCGCGCGCACACCGCGATCAGGATCAGGGAAAGTTGCGTACTTTCGGCTCGCGGTCCCAGATGCGCGTCTTCTTGGCGGCAGCGATGAAGCCAGCGACTGCGTCAGCGCCGGTTAAGGGCACAATACCTTTATCGACCAGCTTATCGGTGATGCAGGCTCGGCGGAGAAGCGGTTTGGCCGCGGGGACGAGGCCGATCACCTTGAGGTGATTAAACGCGTCCGACAGGAAGTCGAGGGCTGCGGCTTCGCGTGCAAGCTCACGAGTCCCCGTTTCCGACGCGATGACCGCCACTGCGTCGAAAAAGATCGACGGTGCGCCCGCGAGTTGCAGGTCAGCCTCGAGCATCTTTCCATTGGCAGCCTCGGCGCCACCGACATGCGGCGCAATGAGCTTGAGCCTCGCACCCTCTTTCTGCGCCGCCGTGCGCAATGCGTCGAGAACAGCGGAGTCGGCGCCGTCGGTGACGAGGCAGCCGATAACCCTGCCCTTCAATGTCTGCGGCATCTTGCCGATTATGCTGAGAGCGGGAGATGGTTTGATTTCGGACCGCGCCGGCACTTTTGTCGGGGCCGGCTCGACTGCGCCTACCAGCCGCAGGCCGGCGGCGACGCGCTTTGCCATGCCCTCGTCGACATGGACCAGGTGCGCAACGACGCGTTCACGGATTGCCGGCGTCTCGACCTTGCTCAGCTCGAAGATCAGCGCCGAGATGATATGGTTCTTCTCCGCTTCGGTCTGGCTCAGAAAAAACATCCTCGCCTGGCTATAGTGGTCGGCAAAGGATTCGGGCCGGATACGCATGGTGTCGCCGTTCTCCGCCCGCGTCAGGCTGGCGAAGCCGCGGCTCGGATCGGCGCGCGGCGCCTCGGGAGCCAGGCTGTTCGGCTCATAAGCGACACGGCCTTTCGCCACCCGCATCCGCATGTGGCCATCGCGTTGCAAGTTGGCCCACGGGCATTTCGGTTGGTTGACCGGAATCTCGTTAAAATTCGGTCCGCCGAGCCGGATCAGCTGAGTATCCAAGTAGGAAAATAGACGTCCCTGCAACAGCGGATCGTTGCTGAAGTCGATGCCCGGCACGACATTTGCCGGGCAAAACGCAATCTGTTCAGTCTCGGCGAAGAAATTGTCGGGGTTGCGGTCGAGCACCATCCGTCCGACGATCTTCAATGGCACGAGCTCCTCGGGAACAAGCTTGGTGGCGTCGAGCACATCGAAGTCGAAGCTCGCGGCCTGCTTTTCATCGAACAGTTGAACGCCGAAATCCCATTCCGGGGAGTCGCCGGCGGCAATCGCCTCAAACAAATCACGGCGATAAAAATCGGGGTCGGCGCCGTTGATCTTGACGGCCTCGTCCCAGATCACCGACTGCATGCCGAGCTTGGGCCGCCAGTGAAAACTTGACAAAGGTCGGCTTCCCCTTGGCGTCGACGAGGCGGAAGGTATTGACGCCAAATCCTTCCATCATGCGCAAAGAACGTGGGATCGCACGATCCGACATCGCCCACATGATCATGTGCATGGTTTCCGGCATCAGCGACACGAAATCCCAGAACGTGTCATGCGCCGAGGCGGCCTGCGGGTAGCCGCGATCGGGCTCCATTTTCACCGAATGGACGAGGTCGGGGAATTTGATCGCATCCTGGATGAAGAAAACCGTCATTATTGCCGATAACCAGAATTCGCTCAAGGCGACCCCTCGCGGGCCGACCTTGCTGGAAGATTTTATCCTGCGGGAAAAGATCACTCATTTTGATCATGAGCGCATTCCCGAGCGGATCGTCCATGCCCGCGGTTCCGGAGCCCATGGATGTTTCGAAGTCACCGAATCGGCTGGCGACCGTCGAGAAGCGCACAAAGACCGGTGTCTTTTCGCCGACCCGCTGCAGGAAGTCGGCCTTTGTGTACTTGCTCAGCGCCCTGATTTGTCGTTAGCAGCAAACCGCCGTCAGTTGGCTGCTGATGCAGCTCGCCGCCGTCGCCGATTTTGCCGGACTACTCGGTCTGTGAAAAGGTGGATTTGTTCCGAGCCATTGAAAATCTCCTGCAGTCTAATGGAGAGCCGCAGCTTCAGCCGGTAGGTCGTGGAGGTAAACGTGCGCCGAGTGACGCCGCAAAATGTCGAGTACGTTTTGCTCTTTAGCCGCGTCGCGCGTACGTACCCAGAGAAGCACGCCGCCCCGGGCGAGCTGTGCATCGAGGTACGACGCCTGATCATCGGCCAGTTTGCGGCCGAACAGCGTGCTTGCGGTTCCGACACCGCCCGCCGCCACGGCGGCGGCCGCGATCGCCGCTCCGACGCCGCCCGTGGCGACAGTAAAGCCGGCTGCGGCGAACGCGGCGATGGTCGCCGCCAGGCTGGTGCCGAGCACGCGCCCTTGCCGCAGGTCGGTATCGCTGACAACGGGCTCGCGGGGCGTCGTCGGATTGTCGGCGGCCTGTCGGAGATTAGCGGGCGCGCGTTCTGCGAGCGAGGCGTGCGCAAGAAAGCTGAGTTCGGACCGGTCGATCCCGTTGCTTTGCAATTCCGACGCGGCGCTCTCCAGCTTTTGCGCATCGTCGAAGACCGCTACCGCTTCGCGAATTGTTGGATACTCCATATGGCTCTATTCTCGGATCGGTTCGGCGGTCATGCCGCGCTGCGCGGCATGACCGAGGTCTGCACTCGTTAACAACCAGGCAGAATTAAGGTTCCTGATAAAGGATTCCGAGTAGCGCGCCGCCGTCTCCGTAAATGGGAGGCTCGGCATATGTTGCGGAGAGCTTAATCTCAAATTTACGATCCGCGGAACTTTAAACTTTTTATATTAGATCCTTTGTTATAAATTTATGAGCTGTCTTACTGGATGCCTCAAGGATTACGCGGGAAGTCGCGAGGTCACCGAGATCTTCTAGTAAAACGAGCCCGGTGGTCTCGCCATGCCCCTACCCCAGTCCAGTCCTTTGTGGAACCCCGCAAGTTGGGCGCAATTTGGGGAGCCCGCCCAGATGATCCTGTTCACAGGATGAATTTCGCGTACTCAAAAATATCGAAACTTTGGCGTCCCCGAGAGGACTCGAACCTCCGACCCACAGTTTAGGAAACTGTTGCTCTATCCGACTGAGCTACGGGGACGACGCAGACAGCATACGCTTCTGGTGCGCTCTTGGCCAGCACCCAGTGAGTTCATTGGCTCAAGTACGACGGGCTCAGAGAGACCAAGACGTCAGATAACGTTCGCAGCCGTCTCGGCCCGAACATCTTCTCGGACGACGCTGCCATGGACCTGCCGCAGAAACGCCTCGAACACCGAGAGCGTCCACAATATTGCGCTATGGTCGCGCTCGCCCGCTTGATGCCGATCGAGCAGCGTCGCGGCCGTCGCCATGTCGAACAGGCCCGAGTCCTTCAGCACTGGCGCGCGAAGCATTTCGCGCAGACGACGGCGCAGCGGGCCGCGAAACCAGGCGGCGAGCGGCACCGCAAAGCCCTGCTTGGGACGGTATAGGATCGTCTTGCCGACATGCGGTTCGAGGGCAGCCTTGAAGATGTACTTGCCCTCGCGACCACGGAGCTTCAAATGTGAGGGAATCCGCGCCGCCCATTCGACCAGAGTATGGTCGAGCAAGGGAACACGCACTTCGAGCGAGTTGGCCATGCTCGCTCGATCGACTTTGGTGAGGATGTCGCCCGGCAGATAAGTCTTGAAATCGGCGTACTGCACCCGTGACAGCGCATCCTCGCTGTCGCACCGGGTCATGTGCGATGTCAGCACCTCGGCGGCATTGTAACCCTGTAGCTCACGTCGAAGCTTCGGGGCGAACAACCGGCGGCGAAGCTCGTCACTGCAGACAGAGACGGATGAGAAATACGCCTCGACCGAATCACGTCCCAACTCCTGCAGCGTCGCCTTCGCGCGCAGCGGACGTGGCGCCCAGTCGAGCTTGGGATAAGCAGCACCGAGTAGCCCAAACAACGGGCGGCGCAAAGTTCCTGGAACCCAACTGCGCACATGCTCCTCAAAACAATGCCAGCGATAGCGTCGATAGCCAGCGAAAACCTCGTCTCCGCCATCGCCGGACAAAGCCACAGTAACATTCTCGCGCGCCGTGGCGCAGACACGGAAGGTCGGCATCGCCGAGCTGTCACCAAACGGCTCGTCGTAGATCGTCGCCAACCGTTCGAGGAGATCAAAAGAATTGGGATCGACGGCTCTGACATGATGATCGGTGCCGTAGCGCTCGGCGATCTCGCGAGAGAAGGCGGACTCGTCCCACCCTCGAGTGCCAAACGAGATCGAGAATGTACTGACCGGCTCGGGTTTCAGCCCGGCCATCATCGCGACCACACCGCTCGAGTCGACGCCGCCGGAGAGAAACGCGCCGAGCGGCACGTCAGCGATCATTCGCATGCGAACCGATTCGCGCAGGCGCGCGATCAGCTCTATCTCTGCCTCGTCCCGACGAACAGACGCGCCGTCGAGAAACTGCAGGTCCCAGTAAGCGCGCGGTTCCGGCGGCGGCTCGCCGCGCCGGACCAGAAGATAATGCGCCGGAGCAAGTTTGCGCACGCCGCGGTAAATCGAATGTGGATCGGGCACATAGCCGAAAGCAAAGAACTCCTCGATCGCCTGAGGATCGAGCTCTCGATTTATCCGCGGGCTCAGCAGTAGGGATTTGAGTTCGGAAGCGAAGAGCAGCTGGCCATCAGGCGGAAAGCTGTAATAGAGCGGCTTCTCGCCGAGCCGGTCACGCGCCAGAAACAATACCTCTTTCCCGGCATCCCACAGCGCGAAGGCGAACATTCCATTGAAGCGGTCGAGACAAGCCGGGCCCCATTCTTCCCAGGCGTGGACAATAACTTCCGTATCGCACCGCGTGCGGAATATATGGCCCAACGCCGCAAGTTCAGCCATCAAAGGCTGAAAATTGTAGATTTCGCCGTTGTAGACAACGCAGATCGTCCTGCTCTCATTGAAAAGCGGCTGATCACCGGTCGCGAGGTCGACGATGGCTAGCCGACGGTGACCGAGGCCGACCCCCGGCTCGATATGGTAGCCATCGCCATCTGGCCCGCGATGACCGAGGATATCGGTCATGCCGCGAAGCAAGGTTCGATCGATTTCGGCTTGCCCGCGATAGTCGAAGATACCCGCTATTCCGCACATCTCTTATGATCCGGCGATAAGGAATGCTGCAATTGCGTCGCAGCTCAGTGTTGTGTTGCCGCGGCGAAGATTTCCGAATATGCGGCGAACATTCGCTCCTGCGAGAACGCCGCGACGACTCGTTCGCGGTTCTTGAGGCCGAGCGCGCGTCGCTTTTGAGGATCTCGAAGCAGCTTTGCGATCGCCGCGGCGAAGGCTGGGCCATCGTCGCGTGGAACGACGAAGTCGCGATTATCCTCGCACACGATACTCTTCACATCTCCGACATTTACCGCTGCAATTGCCCTGCCTGCCGCCATCGCCTCGAGGAGAGCGTTTGGCATCTGCTCTGTATCGGACGACAAAGCGAATATGTCAAACGTGCCCAGGACCGCTTCGGGCGCCACCTGGCCAGTAAAAACCACGCGGTCGGCAATGCTAAGTTCACCCGCCAGCCGCTCGAGTCCGTGCCGCTCGATGCCGTCACCCGCGACGATGAGCCGCGCAGTGACCGAAGTATCGAGGGTCGCAAATACCCGTAGAAGGCGCCCGACATTTTTCTCCGGGCGCAAGGGCGCCACCGTCCCAATTACGAGTTCGTCAGGTCGGCGAGCAAACCCAGGCGTGATATCGCGGGCGGGGCAGGAAAAACGTGTGACATCGACGCCGTTCGGCACATACCTCACGCGTTCCCGGGGCAAACGCCATACGCGGCGGGCTAAGTCCTCGAGCGAGCGCGAGGGGACTACTATCAGAGCGCATCGGGCGAGCGCCCAGCGGCGGAACAGCACTCGACGGGGGATCTGTGAATCTGCCTCGCGTTGGCTGAAGCCGGCCTCGACGTGGATGTGGCTGGAACCGGGCCACAGTCGATTGGCCATCGCCCATTCGATCGCCCCCCAGTTGTAGGTGATCAGGAGATCGGGGCGCAGCCTCCGCAATACCAGAGCGCTGTCGAGCACGGTATGAAGCGTCCACCATTTCAGGGCGGGCACCGGGGACAGCACTACTTCGAGATCGCCGGCCAAACCGCTCGCTGCTTCAAAATTGTTGTCGAGCGCGATCACGGTGTGACGGAAGCCCTTGCCGCAATGATTGATTACGCGAACCATGCGAAGCGGCACGCCGCCGATCCCGAAGCTCGGGAAGACATGGACAACGTGCTGACACAAGAGGGGAGGAGCTACGTTGCCCGTTTTGGCAAAGGCTGCCATCGTCGTGTCTGTCAGGAAGTGACCGTCCCTTGGTAAGCCGCGTAGCGGCAGGATCGAGCGCAGTTTAGGTTAAGATAGCTGAAAAGAAACGTGACTCTTCACGTACCTCGTGACAAGTTCGTGAAAAGGTTTACGTAACGAAGAAGGCTTCTCACCATCACATGGTCGTGGTGCTTAGGCTCGTCGGCAAACAGGCAAGCCATTGAACATTCGGGTGAGGGATGCTCGACCCTAGCACATGGCGGCCAATCCACTGGCCGGCCGAGCAATCGCCGATAGTCGTCGTCGTTGTCGATACCGAAGCGGAGTTCGACTGGGCGCGACAACGGCCGCGTCGGGCGATGGGCGTGACGTCGGTCAAATCCCAAATGAAGGTGCAACGGATCTTCGAGCGATACCAGGTCCGGCCGACCTATGTCCTAGACTATCCGGTGAGCAGCACGCCGGAGGCCTATGAGATTATTCGGGAGTTACATCGCTCGGGCACCTGTGAAATCGGTGCACACCTGCAGCCTTGGGACAGCCCGCCCTTTTTTGAACGGAAGACAGACGAGAACTCCTATCCCGGGAATTTGCCGTTTGAGCTTGAGCGCGAAAAGCTAGTCCGGCTGAGCCGAATTATCCAAGAGAACATCGGGGTACGGCCACGCATTTACAAGGCCGGCCGCTATGGAGTGGGTCGCGCGACAGCACAGATCCTTGCCGAACTCGGCTACGAGATCGATCTTAGCGTGGTCCCGGGAACTGATCTTACGCGTCAGTTCGGGCCTGACTTCTCGCATTGCGGCGCCCATCCCTATTGGTTTGGCAAAGCACCGGCTCTGCTCGAGATACCTCTGTCCATCGGTTATACGGGGCTGCTGGCCCATACCGGAAGCTTGGCCTATGCGTTGACCATGAACGAGCGTCTGAAGGCGCTGCATGTGCCCGGGATTCTCGCCAGACTTCGGCTCGTCGAGCGCATTACGCTGACACCGGAAGGCATCTCTTTCGACGAACAACGACGACTCACTCGTGCACTCCTGCACGAGGGGCAGCGCGTGTTCAGCTTCAGTTATCACAGCCCTTCGCTTGCGCCGGGCAACACGCCCTATGTGCAGAACGAGGTGGATCTGCGCGGCTTCTTGCGCCGGATCGAGCAGTATCTGGAGTTTTTCGCCGGAGAGGTCGGCGGCCGGGCTGCGACGCCGTTTGAGGTCAAGGCGCTGGCCGAACAGTGGAGTTCGTCGCGACACGCCGCTCCTGAGCACGGCACGGCAACGTAGTGGTCCGTGCGGCTGGCAGCCCGGGCTCCGCGGCGTGGCCTTGAGTTTATGCTGCCGTCAAAACGGGCTGACACCCCTACTGCGGCCTACACGCCGAAATCGCAACCCTCAGACGCCGGGTTCGGGCTCAACGAGGCGAAGCGCGTCGACATACCGAGGCAACGACTGGTTTGCCGCCAAAAAACTCGTGAGCTGGTCCTCAGCGGGATTGCCGGGATCATCCATACTCGCGGAAACCGCCACCAACGCTGCGACGGGCGCTCGCCGCAGCAGCACTGCGCGGGCCTGCAACAGCTTGGCCTCGAGAAGCCGGGCGGTAATTCTTCCATCGACAATATAGAAGGACCAGACGAGCCGGCGACGCGGTCCGCTGACGATCTCGGCACTCGTCGCCGTAACCTTCTCGCCGCCCAAAGAGAAAGCAGTTTCACCGAGTTCGGCGATTCGCCACTCGCCGTCGTCCGTCAGCCGATTTTCCGTCGTTGTTAGCAAGCTCCCTATCGCGCGCAAACGATAAAGGGCGACATCCCGTACGACGATGCCGGATCCCTGCTGCTCAAATCCTTCGAGAAATTCACGATCGGCCCCGTGCACCAAGGGGTGCCAGTTCGGGAGTGCACCTGATACGGAACGCCATGATCGAGCGACCTGCGGGCTGCCGCCCCAGGACAGCCGGGCAGCCGGGAACAGGCTGTCCAGCCGATACGCGTAGGCCGGGCCGGTTAACGCGAGCAGGACAGCGGCCGAGACGGCTACGGCGAACCGCCAGAGAGGCGGCTTCCGCATCGCGGTCGACCCGGCCGCAGGATACGGGCCAGGTTTCTCCGCAAAGGCCAGTCCGATAGCGATCAGGATCATGATTACGAGCGTGAAGAACACCCAACCGTAGAGGACGTGATCGGCTTGAACTGCCGCCGCACTGCCTTCAAGGTGAGCCAAGACGATAATGCCAAGAGCGCGCAATCCATTGGCAACGATAGGGACAGTAACAGACATGATGATAAATAGTATACGTCGGAGATAGCTCCGATACATCACCACGGCGAAGAAACACCCGAAAACACTCGAAGCAATCAGAAAGCGCAAACCAGCGCAGGCCTCGGCGATTTCGAATGGACCCTCCGGTATTTCGATCATATAGCCGTCGGAGAAGACTGGGATATGGAGGAACCGCAACCCAGCGACGGCGATGTCGGCAGTAATCGTCTGGAGGGAAGGGACCAGGAATGCTCCGCTCGGCACGAGAAAAAACAGAAACAGAAACGGCGCCAGCAGCTGCCAAAACACGCGAGGTCCGAGCGCTACGAGAAGAACGACTTGAAACATCGCCACCATAACGAGCTGCCGGCCTTCCTGAATATCGAGAACTGCCGCGAGGAGCCAAATCGCCGATAGAACCGGCATCGTCAGCAGCGGCCACAGCGCCGGGCGCGGCGAGACCGACGAGATAACCGCGCGCCGCTCCCAAAGAAGGAACCCGGCGAGGGGCAGGACTAGAAAGCAGTGATTGTAGGCAGTCGAGCCGATCCACACCCGCACCGCTCCGATTATTTCTTGCCGGAAAGCGACGCCAAAGACGATGCTCGCTATGCCAATCAGGATCAATGCTGGCCGCCATCCGGGCGCAAGAAAAGAACTGACGATTGGCCGCCCGTTTGGAGTGGAGGGAAGGACTGTCACAGACTTCATCCAGTCAAAAAACGCCCTTGCTCTTCGTAATCATGGGTAAGGTGATAGCGCAACGACGGCTAGCAGAAGACACGTCCCGCGCGGCTCTTCCTGTCAGCCGATCCCCCTGACGATAGAGGGGCCAAGTCGGGTTGCGACGGCCAGCGGCAATCGCTTCCAGAGCGCGATAAACATCCTGAGTTTGGGATTTAGAGGATTCAATTCCGGTATCGGAGTTCCCGGGGACAAGCGAAATTGATAGATGAGGGGCTTAGGTTGAAATCCCCAATTGCGCTTGAACGCGAATGACCCTGTGCCAATCTTGCTGCGCCCAAAATCAAAGTTACGGTAGCCCCGCTCGCACGCTCTCCTCATCACCTCCCAATACATGAAATCGTTAGCCGAGAGAGCTCGCGCTGCGCGCACTCCACCTCCATAAAACGGTAGAACTTCATCCCGGAAGTAGAAATTGAGCACTGAAGCCACAGCCTGTCCATCGCATATGACGGTAACAATATCGGAACACGTCGAAAATTCTTCACGGAGGATGCGAAAATAAGATTTGGAGAAGACGGGTGTCCCAAGGTTGCGGACGCTCTCAGCGTAAACCCGATACAATCGCTCTACGTCGTCGTCGATCTCCGAGCTTAATTTGTTTCGCATCCCCTTACGGATCATGGCGCGCTGTTTGCGCGGGATCGATTTCAGATTGCGTTCCACAGAGGGATCGAGCGGCCTGCGGAATGAAGCGTACAAATCTCTCTTACTCGGCCAATCAACGCGGCTGGTGGAGAAATCGCGCAGCTCGAGCACAGGAACCGCAATCGTCTCCATCAATCGGACGGCTTGAATTTCGAGCTCATATAACGTTTCGGTATCTTCGGCGATCGGTCCGCCATATACGCTGAATGCGTTCGATATAAGGGACGACCCAAATATTAGTGATTTAACGTGGGTCAAGGGCAATACCCCGGTAACCACAGGGCCACGCTCGGCAATCAGATAATACGTGCGGTGGCCGAACGCTCGCTCAATCACGCGCTTCCATCCGGAAAGATGGAAAAACGTCCCACTCGTGTGGGTCCAGACGAACTGGTCCCACTGACGCTCATCGCCGGCTCGAAACGGCCTCACCGAGACCCTGACTTGGGATCCATCCATGAGGTGATCAACGGAACCGGTTCTGCACCATCAGTCAGAAAGAGACGGTCCATGCGTGCCCATCTGAAATCGCCGAGCAAACGCCGCAATCGATGCTCGGTCAGACCGAGATTGAGGTAATGACGAAACCGGGACAGGAGGGGGGCTTGGTGCTGGCGGGGTTGTTCCGGATCGACTTCCCAAGGATGCAAATAGAAGACAGCGGGCGCCTCATTGCCGCGGTTCGCTTGATCTAGCAGCCACCGGGTCAGCCGGTAGGGAAAGAGCCGAAAATACCCGCCGCCCGAGGCCGGAACGTCGATCCGACAAATGCGCACCGTGGTCAGAGGCACCTCAACGAGTCCCGGAATCGGCGCGAAAGCAGTCCGGGGCGCGCCCGGGCTCCCGTAGAGATCGTGCTTGAGCGGGTACACGCTGGAGCTGTAGCGATAACCTTCTTCCAATAAGATCGTGTGAGCCCAGCTACTATCGCGACTGATCGAAAAGGTAGGAGCCCGATAACCGCGCACGGAGATACCGCCC
>Ga0187846_10000003_pt1 | contig 165421 bp, 157 predicted proteins | sample TC_taG_FD_161473 | JGI IMG/M metagenome (GOLD analysis project Ga0187846, IMG submission 161473) | Biofilm microbial communities from the roof of an iron ore cave, State of Minas Gerais, Brazil - TC_06 Biofilm (v2) | ecosystem: Environmental > Terrestrial > Deep subsurface > Cave > Wall... | reverse complement strand
AAGGCATGATGCGAGCCCTTCCACGCGTCGAATGCCGCAGCATGGCAATTGGCGCAGGCCTGGGCGCCGACGAAGGTGGGGGCCTCATCGGCGCGGGCAGCCATCCAGCCGGCCAACGGCAGCGTTAATATGATTGCGAGTACCGCCCTGCACAGCGGGCTCACTCCCGCCTCCCCATCGCTCCTGCCGTCTCGGCCCAGGATTGGCCGCCCGAAAGGGTTACCAGTGCGAGGGCGAACGCGAAACGCTTGTTCGGTTTGGCACGCAGCATCCAGTCCTCAGCCGAGACGAATGACCTTGTCGCTTTGATTACCTACAAACGGAACCACGGCAGCGTCAGATAAATGCACCCGATCATAGCGATTACAGGCGCCACCCAGACCCAACCTGGCCAGAACCACCGACACAATCGCTCCGGTAGGAGGACCGCAACCAGGCCAACCGCGTACGCGCCGATCGCGGCCGAGCCCATCCACCCATACCACCATATCTCGGGCGCAAGGAACTCCATGGCGGGATCGGCAACATCGCGGGAATGATGCATACCGACCAGCACAATCCCGAAAGAGGGATAGACGGTGACGAGGGCAAGACCTTGTGCCCGCGCGAACACATAAAAGATCGCAAACGCCGTCCCGTACGTAAACGCGAACCGGCGAAATACGGAAACAGGCATTACGATCCAAAGCCCATGATGTCGTTCAAAACGTGACCGACCAGAAAGCTCCACCAGACGATAATGGCGAGGATGGCGGTCAAAATCGCGCGCATCTGGCTCGGCTCGCGGGCAGGCCGGCGCCAGCAGACCCAGTAGGCCGGCAGCAAGCTCAGGCCTATGGCGGCGAAATCCTCCTTGAGCTCGAAGAAACTCAACGCGTGCCAATGACGGTCACGCTCTAAGAAAGGCTGGATGTCAATTTTGAAATAGAGGTATACGATCGCGCCCAATAGGGCGACGGCGGCATAAAGCGCGGCAATGGCATTGGCGAACGCGGCTCCTTGCACGGCGCGAAAGCGGCCAAAGAAGGATCGCCGCCGGGCACGGGACGGCGCCCACGCCGCCAGGGCCTGGTGCGTAATCGCGCCGAGCAGCGCGACCGCGGTCAGACCGTGCAGAATGAGAAGCGCCGTCGCCACGCGCGCCGATCACACGGAGTGGGGCTGCGAATCTGGAGCCGTATCCGACCGAAATGAAATCGTCGTTCCCGCGAAAGCGGCAACCCAGGGCTCCAGGCCGCAACTTCCCTGGACCCCCGCTTCCGCGTGGGTGACGAAAAACCGTCTCGATTTGGTCAAATCATTCCCTAGGTGAAGAGCGCCTGTGTGCCAAAAGGCTCGGCCGATCCCGGCCGGTAGCGTGTGAGGGTGAACCGGGTCTTCTCGTCCGGTTCGACATCGACCAGGACGTAGTTGTATTCCTCTTTTGGAGGCTCACCCTTCCAGTAGAGGTCCGGCGGATATTTGGCGGGCACCTTGATGCTCGTACGGCCCGGAAGGATAGGGTCCTGTTCCGCTCCGCCACCGCCCAGCATAAGGTATTTGACGCCATCGACGTCGTAGAGCTCGGTTGTGTGGACATGGCCGTTGAACACGATCAATTCGAAGTCCCGCGCGTAGGCCGCGATCACTTTGTGCGGATTTTGGGGCTCGGGGATCGGGCCGAGACCGGCGCGGCAGAACACCGGATAGTGGAAGACGATGAATACCTTTTTGATGCCATTGGATTTCGCCTCGTCCAGCCACTCCCGCAATTGCGTCATCTGCTCGGCATAGACGGGCCGATCGGCGTCCCATAATGAGGGCGAGCGGTAGTCGTATTTCCCGGTCCACAGAAAAATAAAGCGCACGCCTTTGAAATCGAACTTGTAGATGAGCCGCTCGGACGTCACGCCCAAGTTCTTCAGATAGGGCACTGCGGCGAGTGTGCCCTCGATCTTCGGATCGCCCCACACCTCGTGATTGCCAACCGAAAGGAACCATCGTCCTCCGAGGCCGGCGGCCTGCATCTCCTCGTCTGGCGGTGGCAGCAGGCCCAGCATCGTGTCATAGACCCGCTTCCAATAGGGGCTATCGCTGATCAGGAGGCCCTGATTGCCCCACCAGACGACGTCACCGCTGTTGACCACGAACCTGGCGCGCCCGGACCGCACATGGCCAACGATTTCACGCGCCACCCAATCGCCGCCTTGCAGCTGGAACATTTCCCGATGGACGCCAGGGAGGAGCTTGACATCCTCCACCGTAGCCCGGGTGACCCAACCCTGATCTACCGACAATGTTGTGATCTCGCTGTGGGTCATGAACGGCATCACGATCTGGATGAGTTCTTTGGTGGCCGGATCGAAGGTCATCTTGACATCGCGTTTGACGACCGCTTCCGCGACCCGCTCCGGCAGGACCAGGCCGAATATTTCGGTAAACAGCCTGATCAGGTCCGGATGACCGGCCTTTAAGGGTAAGTACATCATCGGCCGCGAATCGCCGCAGGCCGCGAATGAAAATCCACGCTTGGGCTCTTGCGCGGCCGCGGACGCGGCTAGGACACTTGCTCCCGAGGCTGTCAGGGCGGCCAACGCCGGTACAAGATCGCGTCGTGTCAGCATCTTCATATCCCTCCTGTTGGTGTGGCATAGCAGCCAGAGAGCACAGGCGAGCCGTGTTCGGCAGAAGCGGTTAACACCGAGGTCTTGGCCCACCCTCGTCTGCTCGTTGATACGTTTGCACTGCTCCCATTCGTGGCGGCTTCACGGGTGCAGCGGTGCCATAGATGGGACGGTAACGCCAGTGCCGGTGCCGCCTCCGCCGCAGCGATCTTACTGCCACCCCCTCTTGGTTCCGGCTGACATCGGAACTGCGCCCTGGCCTCAGCGATGCGCTTGACGATCTGCTGGACCGGTGTCACTCATCGAACAGCACCCCCTTGATAAGCTTGGGAATCACTGGACTGATCTTGAGCTGCACGTTCCATTTCTCGCCCAACAGATTCGGATGGACCGGCATGTACTGGACCTCCAAGGCGAACTTCACTGGGAGCGGGCCCAGCTTCACTACTTTTGCGATACCAGCCCCGACGGGATATGTCACCGCGTTGCCGCTGGTGGCGTTCCAATTGACGAGGATATTAGGGGACATTTCGATGCTCCACCCATCCCCGGGGAAATATACGCCGAAGTATTGCGTGTTGAGCTGGCTTATGTTTTGAGATCCATAACCGCCAACCGACCACCATTGCTGGGGGAACACTCCAACGGCAAATTTATCGCCGAGGTAACCAAGCACCCCGGAAGGACCGACCTGCCACCTCCCCTGGCCGAGCTTCGCATTGCTGGCGGTAGGAAAAATGAACGTCGGTCCCAATCCGAGGAGCCAGTTTGGTCCGACCAAATTGGTGCTGGGCGACAGTATCTCGACAAGGGTGGTGTCGCCGAACCCCGTGGCCCGGCCGAGATTGCCCAGCGGATCGATGGTCGGAACGGAGTTGAACAACGGGATCACCGGGCGATTGATCAGGTTCCAATCGTTCGTCAGCGCTACTGGCAGGACAGGTTGAAAAAGGAGGTTGTCCTGGTGACCGACCTGGCCTGCGGGCAGGGTTATCCCATAGTTGTTCTGCTGAAAAGTGAGCGACCAGAGGGTCGAGACCGGGTTGACCAGCTGTTTGTTGATCTCGGTCAACGACGCGCCTGAGTTCGCCGGCGGCAACGTCGGAGCGGTGCTCGTGGCCGGCGGCCCTTGAGCCATCTCGTTGGCGGGACTGACATTCGATGAGGGGAGCGAGCTGGTTTGCGCGAACGCCCGCGTGCACGGGGCGAGACCGACAGAGGCCGCAAGCACGACAGCCAGTAGAATACGCGCATGCAACTTCATGGTAGCGTCGTCTAGGTTACACCGGGTGCGGTAGGCTACGGGGATCACCGCTGCTTCTGAAACGTCAGGTCATAAGTGCAGTAGCCGGTCACCTGCCCCCTGATTTGGTATTGGTTGTTGATCGACCCCTCGAACACCTGGCCAAAACTGGAGGTCAGCATCATGTAACCGCTCGGGGTCACATTGCCGCTGAGCGTGAAACCCTCCCAGGGAAACTCGGCGCGACCGTGGGTGATGGTCAAAGTTGGCGCCGGCTCGGCTACGCAGGGTTGCGAGCCTCCTGTAGTCCAGGTGTTCCCCTGGCTGTTATTGACAACAGAAACGCCGGCGTATGTTCCGTCGTAATTGAGGCCCTGGTTCATGGACGGTCCCAGGCCTTGCGCGTTGGCCGCAACAACCGTGTGCAAGACACAAACCGCGACCCCGAAGAGCAGGATTGGGGAAAAAGACTGGCGTTTCATTTGCTCCTCCACATGCAAGCAGGGCGGACGCTGCGTTGCGGAGCGCCCGTCCTGCAACATCACATCTGCCGCGTCGAGCTAGTCGGAGGGATGCCCGGCACTCTTGATCTGGTCCATCACCTGGGTGAGATTGTAGCTCTCAGGCGCCTGCAGCGGTGGGAATGCCCTCAGCGTCTCGAACCACTGCAGCCAGAGCTGCTGGCCGAGCGGCAGCATGTTCCAGTCGTACAGATAAGCGCTCGCCGGAACATCGAGCGCGCCGGCGAAGCCCGCGGCGGTCTTCTGAGGAGAACCCCCAACCGCCTGCTCAAAGGGGTCGCGTTTGATGTTCTGAACCTGCGTCCAATGCAAGCTGACAAGAGGTAGGAACCACCCCTCCGCGCCCGGCTCTGCCAGCTGGTAGTACATTTTCCAGTTCTTGTAGCGCACGGCCGCTGGCGTCGCGCCGGCAAAGTAGTAGAACACGTCGCGCGCCGATTTCTGCGACTTTCCGGTCAGGTAGTCGATCTGATTGACCCCGTCGAGCGTAGTCTTGACGATACCCGGGTAGGCGCCCTGCTCGAGCTGTTTCTTCAGGCCCTCTCCTGTCGGGCCGCCGGCAATCTCGACAAAGGTCGGCAGCCAGTCGAGAGACGCGAAAATGTCGGTGAGCAGGGTCCCTGGCTTGATGACTCCCGGCCAGCGAATGACTGCAGGCACGCGGTAGCCGCCTTCCCAGGCTTCGCCCTTCTGGCCGTTGAACGGCGTGACGCCGCCATCGGGGTAGGTAATGGCCTCGGCGCCATTGTCGGTCGTGAAGACAACGATCGTATTGTCTGATTGGCCCATATCCGAAAGTTTCTTGAGGACATAGCCGACATTGTCGTCGAGTTGTTTCATGCCGGCTTCGTTGCTGCCCCAGTCCTTGCCGCCGGGCGTGCCGATCATCGCCTGATATTTCGGCGCCAGCATTGTCGTGATATGCATGCGCGCCGGGTTGTACCAGACGAAGAACGGCTTCCCGGTCTTCTTCGGGTCGTTACGGTCGAGAAAGTCGATGACCTTGGCCGAGATCTCCTCGTCCACGGTTCTCGATCGATCCAAGGTCAGCGGGCCCTGGTCCTGGCAAGTCTGGTTCTTGGCTGAGCCGTCGGAGGATTTGCACCAGATGACCGGGCGCGGCGGCGTCAGACGGGTTGTCGTCTTCGGGTCGACCGCACCAGGGACGTCGGCGAGACCGGGAACCGGCGTGTTCTTGCACGGCGGCGCCAGCCCCTGTGTTGTCGGGTTGCTATTGATGTCGGGGAAGCTCACCTGCTCCATCGCGTCGAGGTGATAGAGGTAGCCCCAATACTCCTGGAAGCCGTGCGCTGTCGGCAGGGCGTCGGTGTGGTCGCCCAGATGGTTTTTGCCGAACTCGCCGGTGGTGTAGCCGAGATCATAGAGGAACTTGGCGATCGCCGGGGTGCCGGGCCGCAAATAGCTCGGGCTGCCGGGGAGCTGCGGCGGGATCATGCCGGTGCGCAGCGGGTACATGCCGGTGAAGAACGCGTTGCGACCGGAAGTGCAGCTTTGCATCGCGTAGTAGGACATGAACCTCGCACCATCGCTGGCGATGCTGTCGATATTCGGTGTTTCGCCGAGCGAAATTCCTTGGTGATAGGCGCCGACCTGCATCCAGCCGATGTCGTCACCCATGATGAACATGATGTTCGGCTTTTGCTGCTGCGGCTGCGCAGGGGCCGGAGCTTGGGCCAGTGCTGGACTGACGAGCGCTAGCAGGCCGGATTGGAGCAGCCCGGCGCATATTGCGCCGAGTGTCATCCGCCTGAGATGTCCTCTTTTCATCCACCCCTCCGCGTCAACGAGTGCGATGACCTTTCCGGCACATGCCGGACGCGGAGGCGATTGTCGTGACCTGCTAAATCGTCGGTCTATCCACTTTCAACAAAAATCCGGAAAATTCGAACGCCCGGTCTCGGCGCTGTCCCACGCGCGGCGAAGCGTCGCGGACGGCGATTCTCCGAAGAGAGAACCGTATTCGCCGGCGAACCTGCCGAATTGAAAGAAGCCGTACCGTGTGGCGATGTCCGTCACGGTTGTCATGCCGGGCGCGCTGTCGCGCAGATCCCGCCGGGCCAAATGCATACGACGCAACATCAAATATCGCTTGGGGCTGATCCCCAGCTGCTCATGGCAGCATGTCCGCAATGTCGAGAGCGACACCCCGATCGCCGCGGCCAGCTCGGGGATGTACAGCGCCCGATCCGGGTTTTCCTCGACCGCCCTGCGAAACCGGCGCATGATCAGTGAATGGCGGCGCTGGGCCGATCTGTCTTCGTCCGCCGGCCCCTGGCGAAGGCACTCGACAAGAGCCTCGATCAGCGCCTGCTCTAGCCCGCGCGCCGCTTCCGGATGGGCGATGATTTCGGGGGCGTCTTCCGCCAGGTGCCCGGCCGCAGCGTGCAGCCGCTGGAGCTTTGCCATCGCCGATGGTACGGGGGTGACGATCAGCGTCTGTTTCGGCCGCATCAAGTTGCTGCCGGCCAATGTTTCCCCGATAGCTACCGCATCCTCCACGGGCAGCGACATGGCGCCCCAGGCGGCCGACCCGGATGAACGCTGAAACGGGCTCCCGCCCTCGCCGTGTCGCACAATGTTGGTCGGCCGCATCTCCGCACCGCCCCAGAGCAGGGTCGGCCCAGGCTGGGTACGAAACGAGATGGTGACCCGTCCACCTGCGCCGGCCGAGTGTGCCACGCGTGGCAGGTTGTCGGCGAACCGCTGCATCCATAGCCGATGCAGATCGATACGGGTGAGCTTTGCGGTAAAGTGTCCGCGCTCGGTGATCGTGAACTCCGCCTTCGTATTGCGGATCAAGACAGCGTATTCGTCGGGATCGGTGAATTTGCGAACTGCGCTCGAAGGCATCCCCCGGACCCCCATAGCAGCTTTCGATTGTAACTAAGTTACGCCGCTCAGGTTAACCTCGTGCCCGATTGTCGCCAAAATTTCATACCCGGCGACGGACGTTGCGGAAGTTGAGGCGGTCAATTCCGCGGCCGGAGCCACGCCGCAAGATGGCGGACGGCAGCTCGCCGTAAATAGCGCGAAAGCTGGCGGCAAACCGCCCAAGGGCGCGGAATCCGCAGCTACGCGCTATCGCCGATACGCTTGCCATCCCTGGGTTCCTGTGGCGTAGCGCGCGGTGCACCAGTTGCATTCGCCGGCGACGAACGTACTCGACCGGACCCATACCGATCTGTTCCTCGCAGGACAGGCGCAGAGTTTGCACCGAGACGCCGAGCGCCGAGCAGATTTCGGCCATTCGGAAAGGCCGTTCCGGCTGGGTTTGCAGCAGCGCCTCAAAGCGGAGTGCCACGTCTTGCCGCTCATGCGTAGCGGCAGATGTTTCGATCGCCGCGCCTGTCGACAGGGACTCGACCAGGGTTTCGACCAATTGCTGTTCCAGCCCGTGCGCGGCTTCTCCATCGACCAGCGCGTTCGATCCGCTTTCGACCAGGCGGATGGCCACCGAATGGAGGTGGCGCAGATGTCTGCTAATTGCCGGCCGCGGCCGCCATGATCCGGCGGTGGACGAGATAGCAAACGCGACCCCGGTCAACGCGCTGCCATAGCGAAGGAGCTCCAAGGCCGGCAGCCAGATCAACCCCCAACGGCAGCGCCCGTCGGTTCGCACGTGCAGGCGCTCGCCCGCCCCAAGCGTCATAATCTCCCCTGCGCCGATCCTGATCCCGCCGTAGATCGCCGCGGATCCGTTACCCCTAGGCAGCGATACGACAATCGTGTCGTCCGGCACGGCAAGAAAGGCGACGCGCGGTAGCTGCTCGTCAGTAGCCGAAAGCCGGAAGTGGTGCAGGCTGACCTGGGTCAGCCGCGCGCGAAAGCGGCCGCGGCCGGTGACGAGCAGCCCGAGGCAGCCTTCTGTGCGCAAGGCAGCCTCGAAATCCTCGGCTTCGCTGTGTACCGAGGTGGCGCTGCCCGGCATTTCTTAGCACCAGGTTGCTCGCCGGGTTGGCGACGTCGCAACGAGCTTCCCAATTGTGGTGGGCTGCGGCTATGCATTTTCACCAGAATTTGAACTGGTAGGCGAATTTCTCCGGCATGCTCGCCGTCGTCATTCGCGCCCTGGCGATTGTCGAAAAAAGGGAGAAACGATGAATCAGGTCGCGACTCTGTTCGTCAGCACCTTCACGACCCTGCTGGCGATCATCAATCCGCTCGAATCTCTGCCGGTGTTTCTCCGGCTGCTGCAAGGCAAGGACCGGCGGGCACATCGGCTGGTCGCGCGGCGAGCCTGCACTTATGCCACCTTGCTGCTGTTCTTCTTTCTGATCTTTGGCACCCTGCTGCTGGAGATCTTCGAGGTTCCGCTCAGCATGGTGCGGATCGTCGGCGGCATCATCCTGATGCGGATCGGCTTCTCGCTTTTCATGCCGTCGGCCGGCGCTGGCTCCGCCATCGCCAGCGCCGCGGATGGGGCAGACGGCGACATCGCCTTCGTGCCGCTGGCGATGCCGCTGATGTTCGGCCCCGGGGCGATCGCCACGGTGCTCGGGATGGCGTCCCTTCTTCACCACCCGTTCGCGGAGGTCCCGTCGCTGATCGCGATCGTCGCCGCCATCCTGGCGACGATGAGCGTCACCTATCTGTTCCTCGCCTATGCCGACACGATCCTCGGCCGCATCGGCCCGCGCGGCATCGACGCGGCGACCCGCATCGTCGGCTTTTTCGTCGCCGCCATGGGCGTAGGGCTGATCTTCCACGGCGTGACGGAGGCGATCCGCACATATGTGTTGTCAAGAACGCGCTGAGGGGGCGGATTCCGATTTCCGCTGTTGTGCCGAAAAATTCCGCTGCACGAGGAGAAAAAATCTGCCGCTCCGTGAAAAAATTCCGCTGCTCCGCCGAGCGGGGAATTTCGCCTTAAGCCATTGATATTTGCTTCGTTCCTTTTACACCAAAGCGCGTCAATCCGGCGCATTCCGCAATTTTCCCCTGCTTGCAAGGGGAATCAGTCGGCGAAGGGGTCGCGCACCAGCACCGTGTCGTCGCGCGCGGGGGCTTGTCGACAGCAGCGCCACCGGCGCGCCGATCAGTTCCTCGAGCCGCACGATGTATTTGATCGCGGTCGCCGGCAGGTCCGCCCAGGAGCGCGCCGCGCGGGTGGTTTCGCGCCAGCCCTCGGCGGTCTCGTAAACCGGTTCGAGCGCCGCCTGGACGGTCATGCCGGCCGGGACATAGTCATAGGTCTCGCCGCCTCGGCGGTAGGCGGTGCAGAACTTGATCTCGTCAAAGCCGTCGAGCACGTCGAGCTTGGTCAGCGCGATGCCGTCGATGCCGCCGGTCTTGATCGCCTGCCGCACCGTGACCGCATCAAACCATCCGCAACGCCGTTTGTGCCCGGTGACCGCGTGTACCGTAGCGAGGCTGCCATTATCTTTTGCAAAAATTGACCGGAGGAAAGGCCATGCGTGAGCTTTACGCTTATGTCTGGCGGTCGTCGGCGTCACAGCAGATTGTCCTGATCATCTTGGCAATTATCGCCGCTGTGCTGGCGACTGCGCCGCTCGAATTGCAGCGCCATATTATCAATACACTCGCTGGACATGAGAAAGTCGAGAACCTGGGATGGCTATGCGGCGGATATCTGATCGCGACACTGAGCATCGGCGGCCTCAAGTATATCGTGAATATCCGAAGCGCCGGCCTCGGAGAGTACATGATCCGCTCCCTGCGCGAGGCCGTTCTCCGTAGCGTCTCGCCGTCTATCAACCTAGATGCAACGCCCGACGAAACCAGAAAGGCCAAATCAGGAGCATTGGTTACCACGATCTCCAGCCAGGCGGAGGCAGTTGGAAAATTCGTCGGGGACTGCATTTCAACCCCGATAGTGCAGGCGGGTACGCTCCTGAGCGTATTAAGTTATATGATGTATACCGAGCCTCGTCTCGGGGTGGTCGTCTTGTTCATCGCTGTTCCACAGCTTTTCGTCGTCCCCATGATCCAGCGCCGCATCAATGTGCACGTCAGAGAGCGGTCGCACACATTGGTGCGCGCGGGCGACTTGATGGTTGACCCCGCGCTAAGCCGCGGATCATCCGGTTCTCTCGGCAACGAGATCAGAACAGCATTCGAAACGATCTATCTTGCCCGGCTTCACGTATTTAAGCTGAAGTTCGGATTAAAATTTCTAATCAGCGCCCTGCAATCGATGGCCGTCTTTGTCCTGCTGTTTGCAGGCGGGATCATGGTACTCAATGGCAAAACCGAAATTGGGATAGTGGTCGCCTTCATCAGCGGGCTTGACCGCGTTCTCGAACCGTGGCGTGAAATGATTGCATTCGTTCGGTCCACCTCCGCTGCGAGGGTCCAATTCGACCTAATCGAAAGCACCTTGGGTAGTAAGCTGTGAAATTCAGATGTTGTTGTTTTGCGTCAGGCGGCAATTCGGCTTCTTTGCTTAACCGCTATTGTGGAAGGTGTCGGTTCCAGGATTCTCGATTTTGAAATAGCGGCGGGATTTGCGGGATTATGACGGCAATCGGCTGGTGTCGACCATGCGCTCGCGCAGCGAATCGTAAATTGGTGCGGTGTGCAGCAGATTGACCGCGATCATCGCGGCAAAGCAAGCCGCCATCATCGGCAGCAGGGTCGTGAAGGCGGCGGTCATTTCGATTACGAGCACGATCCCGGTTATCGGCGCCTGCACGACGCCGGTAAAAAACGCTGCCATGCCGACGACGGCAAACGCCTCCGGCTCGATGCCGAGTCCCGGGAAAGCGGCTTGCGTCAGCGCACCGCATAACAGCCCGAGCTGCGCGCCGAGCACTAGCAGCGGTGCAAATAGCCCCCCCGGCGTGCGCGCTGCGTAGCAAGCAGCACCGAACCCGAAGCGCACGACCAGCGCTAGCGGCACCGTACTCATTGCCACGCCGCCCACCAACAGGCGCTGGGTGATGGCGTCGCCACCGCCGATCAGCTCTGGCGCGAACCAGCCCAGGGTTCCGACCAACGCGCCGATCGCTGCGGCCTGAAGTTCGACCGGCCAATGCGGATCGAGCTGTGCCGCGAGCGACACCGCCTTCAGGATCGTACGGTTGTAGAGAGCGGCGGCGCCGCCGCAGACAACTCCGAGCCCCATATAGAGTGGCCAGGTCGAGGCCACAGCGTACGGCAGGGGGCCGGTGGCAGCAGCAGCCTGCGCCGAAACGCTTACCCGGAAATCCGGCGCATCGCCGAGAAACAGGCGCGAGATCAAGATCGCGGTCGCAGAGGCGCCGAGGGCGGCGATCGCAATTCGTGTCTCTAGACGCCGCACCAATTCTTCGAGCACAAAGACGGCGCCGGCGATCGGCGCATTGAACGCTACGGCGAGCCCCGCACCTGCCCCCGATGCGAGCAAGGTGCGCAAGTCCGGCCACGGACGGCCGGCGGCCTTTCCGACGACATGAGCGACGACCGCGCCCACCTGCACGCTGGGGCCCTCGCGGCCCAATGCCATACCGGCGCCGATCGTGAGAAGACCGCCGAAAAACTTGACCGGGATCAATCGCGGCGGAGCCGGCGGCAGGTCGCCGGTCAACGCGCCTTCGACCTGGGGGATGCCGCTTCCCGAGGCATAGGGGGAAAATCGCCGCACCAGCCATGCGGCAAGCGCCACCGCTGCCGCACAGCCGAGAACGACCGACATAAACCCGATCACCGGCCGGTGATGGGCGTCGGCGATCAGCGCGTCGCGCCAATCATCGGCCCGCGTCAACGCCAGGCGAAATGCCCCACCGATCAGCCCCGATCCGGCGCCCACCACCAGCGCCAGCGCCGCCAAGGCCACGAGGCTTCCCCCTCCGGGATCCGAATCGACTAGCGGCTCGCGCCGCCACCACCGTCGGTTCACGGGGCGCATCCGCACCCTCGATGCTGCACGGCAAGAGAGGTGTTCATACGCAACGCCCCGATTTCGCCGACAACGCCTGTTCTATCACCGCCAGGTCAAGCGCTACTGTAACGACAGAGCGCCGCGCAAATGGATCGCCATGACGCAGCAACATCACTAGCGACATCCCATAGGCTGATCATCGCCGTCACGCAGCACGCGATTGCGGCGGGGCATTATCTCGCCGCGACCGCCGGCTTCGATATTCTGCAGGCCGGCGACAATGCGATCGATGCCGGGGTGACGCACGTGTTGTCGATCCTGGACCCGAACTCGGATGTGGGTGCACGAAGAGGTGCGCGGGCTCGGCGTTGGTCTACGCATTCTCCAAGAGCTGGAAACCCAGGCACGCGAATTCGGCCTCTCAACGTTGCGGCTTGAGACTAACCAGGCCTTGAAAGAAGCGCAGGCCTTGTATCGAAGGTGCGGATACCGCGAGGTCGCACCATTCAATGACGAACCATATGCCCATCACTGGTTCGAGAAGACGCAGTGATGTGTATCGAGGAGCTCGTTGCCCGAGGCTAGTCCGGACGTTTTCGCTCGCGCGGCGGGGGCGACACGGGAGCCCTCTTGCCTAAACGGGGATCCGCCCTACATGACAGGACCATGTGAAATCGCCAATTAACGTGTTCATTATGACATCAGCAACAGGCGTCCAATGCCGAACCGCATCCGGGCTTCTACGCGTTTCCCTGCCGTTTCCCTGCCAGACGCCGGATTTTTGCCGACATCGTCACTAGAGATTTGAGATTACGTGACTTTTTGGTGAACCGGGGTACCGAAAAAAATTTTTGCCGGCGTTTTCCCTGTGCGGCAGGGAAGATGGAGGCGGTGTTACCCCCCTCATCGCGGCGCGGCGGCGAGGTTGCCGCCATCGACAGTGGCGAACGACCCGGTCGTGCTGCGCGCCAGCGCGAGGCCAAGAAAGGCGTGAGCTACGTCGTCCGCCGTCACCTCCCGGCCGAGCAGGTTGCGGCCCATGTATTGCGCCTCGGTCAGTCCGTAAGCGGCGGCGCGGCTTTTGATGTATTCGGGCGTCATAATGCCGCTGCGGATGCCGTCGGCATTGACCGCGTTGGCACGGATGCCGTGAGCAGCATATTCGAGCGCGTATTGCTTCATCAGGAACAGGGTTGCCGCCTTAGGCAGCCCATAAGGGCCGGCGTTCGGACCTTGAGCGACCGCCTGGCGCGACACGTTGAACAGCAAGCACCCGCCGGTCCCCTGGGCAAGCATGATGCGGACCGCGTTTTGCGCGACGGTCTGATGCGCAAAAAAATTGAGCTCAAAGCTCTGGCGCAGCACCTTGTCCTCGACCTCGCCGATGCGGCCCTGCCAAGCCGCACCCGAATTGGAGACGACGATGTCGATCCCGCCGAAATGTTCGGCGGTGCGGTCGAACGCCCGGCGTACCGCCGCAGGATCCGTAACGTCGCATTCGATGCCGAGCGCCGCCCCACCGAGCCTTTGGGCTGTCGCTTGTGCGCCTTGGATATCGAGCAACGCCACCTCGGCGCCGGCACCACTCATCTCGCGCGCCGAGGCGAAACCGATCGTTCCGGCGCCGCCGGTGACCACCACGATCTGGCCGGCGAGCGGTTTCTCGCTGGTCTGACCAAGCTTCGCCTGCTCCAGCGACCAGTATTCGATGTCGAAGAGGTCCGCTTCGCTGATCGACTCGAACCGTCCAACGGCCTCGGCGTCGGTCACGGTCTCGATCGTCGACTCGGCAATGTCGGCCGCGATCCTTGCGTCCCGGGCGCTGCGTCCGAGCCCGAAGAGTCCCAGCCCAGGCACCAGGATGACCCGAGGCATCGGGTCGAGCTCGCGTTTCGGTGTCTCCTGACGAGCGTTGTGGCGGGCGAAATAGGCGTGATATTCGGCAACAAAGGCATCGACGGCTTTGCGCACCGTTGATTTGAACTTGTCGAGCTTGCCCGGCTCGGGCGCCGGCACGATCAACGGGTAGTTCTTGGTGCGGATCGTGTGGTCGGGAGTGGCGACCCCGGCTTGGCTGTAACGGCAAAGCTCGGCGCCATCGACGTAATCGAGCACCACGGGGTTTGAGCGGAAGTCCAGGATGAAGCGCCTAAAGGCACCCGACCCGCCCGGGTCGGCGATGGCGCAGGCACCGCGCAGGATCGGTGCCACCTCCGCTGGCCCGGCGACCGCGGCGGGGAGGCGCACACCGGCGAACACCGTTTTGCGGCCTTGCGCGAGCTGTTCCTCGGCCACCGAGACCGCAGCGATCATCAGCTCGTAGGCCTCCTGCGCGGTCTCGCCAAAGGTGAAGATGCCGTGCTTCAACAGCACGAGTCCCTCGACACTGGGATCGCCCTCGAAGACCTCAGCCGCTTTCTTGGCGAGCAGAAATCCCGGCATGATGTAGGGCACGAGCGCTAGCCGCTTGCCATAAAGGTCGGCGCAACGCTCGGCTGCGTCGGGCTGATCGGTGAGGCTCAAGACTGCCGTCGAGTGAGTGTGATCGACGTATTTGTGCGGCAAGAACGCGTGCAATAAGGTCTCTACCGACGGGTTGGGGGCCCCGGGGTCGATCAGGTTCGCGCGCTGCACGCGCACCATTTCCTTGTCCGAAAGCGCTGTCCGCCTGCGCAGTTTGCGCAATGGTGCGAGGCGAACGGCGGGGTGTCCCGCGGGCTCGATCGCCGCCATGTCCCAGCCGCTGCCCTTGACGCACAGCACCTCGGCCTCTTCGTCGAGGAGATCCTTGACTACTGTCTTGACCGACGTGTTGCCGCCGCCGTGCAAGACGAGCTTCGGATCGCCGCCCAACAGGCGCGAGGTGTAGACGCGCAGGGCGAGATCTCGCCCGACTCCCTGTCGGGAATAGCGCCCGACGAACCGCTCGGCGTCGGCATCGGACCATAGGCTCTGCATCCTGGAACCTCTTCTCACGCCTCGGCGGGCTTGTAACGTTCCTTTTTAAAAAGACTGCGCTGGAAGGCCAGATAGGCGTCCTTGGTCATCGCCGGCTCGAACTTCGCGAGAATTTCCTTTGCCGGTGCCGCGTCGCGGTGGAGCAGGTCGATTGCGGTCATCGCCAACAGCTTGGCCGGGGTCAAATAGCCGTGCTGCGGTTCGTTGATCCGCCAATCGGCACCGTGCGCCTTGCCCTCTGCGGCGACGACATAGGGGTGGATCACCGGCATCATATGAGCAAGGTCGCCCATATCGGTCGACCCGGTGCGATGACCGCCGATCTGGAACTCGCCCGGTCCGAACAATGCCTCGATGTTCTCGCCAAAGATGCGTCCCATGCGCTTGTCGTTACGCTGCGGCAGATAGCCGGGGATCGTGTGGATCTCGACTTCGGCGCCCATTGCCATCGCTCCAGCGCGCAGGCAGCGGTCGACCTTGTGGTTGGCATCGAGGATCGCCTCGAGCGAGCCGCCGCGCACAAAGGTCTCCATCCTGACTTCGGCCGGCACCACGCTGACCGCGTCACCGCCTTTGGTGATAATTGGATGGATGCGGATCGTGTCCTTCTCCCAGAAGGTCTCGCGCTGCGCGGCGATCGCGTTCATCGCGATCATCGCTGCGTTCAGCGCATTGATGCCGAGCTGCGGCAGGCTGCCGGCGTGAGCGGCCTTGCCGAGAAAGCGGATCTGCTTGACCAGCGCCCCGTTCGACGACTCGGCGAGGACGGACCGCGTCTTCGAACCGTCGCGCGAGCCGGTGTGGATCATCATCGCCATGTCGATGTCGTCGAAATGACCCTTCGCGACGAGCTCCGGCTTGCCGAGCATGAACTCGATCTCGCCCCTGGTGACACGCGCCATCCGCTCCTCGACGTCGATGAACTCCTCGGCCGGCACGGCGAAGAAGATGATCTCGCCGGCGAGGTGATCGACGATGTTCGCGCTGCCGAGCCCGATCGCTGCGCCCAGCATCCCCGCGATCTGGGCGTTGTGCCCGCAGCTGTGCGCCGCTCCCGTGGTCGGATCCGCGAGCGGATGCTCCGAGGTGCGCAGGCTGTCGAGCTCGCCGATGAACGCGAGGCGCGGCCCGGGCGCGCGGCCGGCGAGCCGACCCTTGACACCGGTGAGCGCGAGGCCGGTGCGCGGCGCCAGCCCTAGCGTGGTCATGTTCTCGGCCACCAAGGCGGCCGTCTTCACTTCGTTGAAGCCTGTCTCCGGATTGCGCAGGATCGTTTCGCCGAGATCGATGATCGTGTCGGCTTGGCGGTCGATCGCCTCGCAAACCGCGCGCTTCAATTCAGCCTTGCTGCTCATGTTACCGGGATTGCCCCTTCGTTAGATGGCGCTTGTCCGCGAGTATCCGGTCAATTCGGTCGCCGCGCAACGATCGGCCGGAAAAGCGGTGAGCGCCGCGGCGGATCTAGCGAGCGCGCTTCCCGATGCCCGCTTTTTGACGCGATTGCCCGTCACTGCATCGGCAGCAAATCAGCAGCAGGGGCGCTCGGGTCCACCGGACCTTCGATCGGCACACGACTGTCCGCACCAAGATCAAACCTTAAGGAATCGGTAAAGTTTATATCTAATACAAATAAAATTTTAGAAATCGTTACTCTGGTTTGATCTTTTGATTAACGTTTACCGTGTTTTATATTGACATTTTTCGGACGAACGTAAAAATTCGTCAACGTCTTAAGAAACGTTAGCAATCACGCTAATGCGGTCGGAGTCGCACAAGCTCCGATGTGCCGAATGAAGGGAAGATCCTGTTGCTGGTTCCTACAGAGAGCCGGTGCGGCCAATCCCAGCTGATCCCCAACGCGAGGCGGCGATCCCACCCTCTCCAAAATACAGGCGTTCTTCAGGAGCACCCCGATGACTTTGATCTACCCGAACATCGTTCCGGAAAACAACCTGCGCCTTCCGGACGCACTGACGATCAAACACGGCCCGACTCGTCTGCTCGCCACTTTTGTCCTCGAAGGCGACAAGGCTGCTCGGCAAATCGGCGTCCGTTTGCGCCTTCGCCATGATTTTCACGAACTGGTTTACGTAAATAAGGAGAGAACCTTACGAGGAGATTGGTTTCGTCTGGTCGACATGTTTAATCCGCAATATTGTAATTTATCGGCCGAAAACTCATACTGGATCTCGGGCGAGGATGAACGTGGCGAAATTGTGCTCACTCAAGCGGGGCGCGTTTTCTATTGGCCAGAGACCACATTGGAGGACGAAGCCCGCCTCATGTTCTATGGCGGACATGAAATGGGTCGACGATGCGTGATCACAGCGCAGGCCGCAAAGTCGATTGGAGGCGTTGTCTTTTGTGCCGGTTCTCATTGGATTCGCCCGGATTTCCGCGGTATTCGCTTCTCCGAACTCCTCGGTCGATTAGGAAGGGCTTACGCCGTTTCTCGTTGGCCGGTCGATTGGGCTATCGCCCTGATCACCCCCGCGCTCGTCAAAAAGGGTGTCGCTGTCGGATACGGCTACAAACATGAGAGCCACAGTATCTTTTTTCCGGAATCGCCGCTCGGCGATCTGGAGCTCGTTGTCAATTACCTCACCGCTCCCGAGGCCTATGAGGATCTGGCCAATTTTCTGACGACAAAGCTCTCGGCATCCAAAGGAGCCGGCGCTGCGACGACGGGGCTCGATAGACCCCTCGACCACAGCGTCACCAGGACTTCGTCTGACGGCGTCTTCCAGGGCAGCAGCAATCTCTCGTAGCGCGTCACATACGTGTCCGGCCGTCGATGGATCGCTGCCGTGACGTAATCATACCTGGGCTCGCCCGTGCTTGCGACGCTCTTGTAAAATTCTGAGACCCAGCCTCCGTAATCTTTATCGGGCAGGTTTTCCAGCTTCTGGCCGATCACATTCGGATGTTCGTCGGTGTCGAGCCAATTCGCGTGTCCATCCCCGATGAAGCGGAATACCGGTTCGGCCACGCGCGGCCTCACGCCCACAATGACCATGCGCGAGAGAAGTTGATGCTTTATAGCGAATGGAATTACGCTGGGATCGAAATGTCCGAACGATATTCTCCATTTTTGCATCATCAACAGCAACGGATTGTCAGTTTGCCGGAATAGTTGCGTGTAATCTTGCGGCTCAACGAGGAATCTATCGTTGGGAGGCGGCGTCGAATCTCGCGCGCATAACTCAGACAGGCGCGAAATTGTCGCCTCGGACGATGTCATAATCTCCGATTGCCAAGCCTTATCAAAGTATTTGATGCGAAACAACTTGACTTGTGATGACAGCAGTTGCTGCTGAACCGCGAGCAACGCGGGCAACTGCACGTTGCGAGGATGCAGTTCGATTTCGACGATCGAGCCGTCAAGAATCTGAAATTTTATAAAGCCGAGGTTTTTCACCGCGAACGATGCCGCGTCGTAATCCGGAGTGGGATCACCCAGCGCCGCCCGGAACTCGATACTATCCTCGAGCACCCAGCGCCCGTCGGATGTGACCAACATAGAAAGGCGTTTCACGAAGGCCCTCGCAACGCTAAATCTCTAATGCTCTGATTCCGGCATCTACAATCTTATCTACCGGGTGTTAACGCGATGTGAACCAGCACAGGGTTTGTAGCTATGGACTATCGCTCGTTATACCAGGTTGGAATAAGGGGAAAGTTTTATCCTTTTTTTATTATAATCCACGGCGAATAACGTTGACACTCCGACATCTTTCTGACGAGACGTAGACGATTTTCTGACTATACCCTGCCTAGGTTGACCGGAACTCGGTGTGACTGGTTGCAGAACATCACGCAACAGGCAGTCAATGGCCCGGTTTCAGCTGGAAATCGGGGAACCTTTGTCTTGGACTGCCCGGTCAAACGAACGGGATTTATACGAGGGCATCGGATGACCGTCGACGTCGTCGCGCTGTCGAATTCGGGCCGACGGCAGGCGGCTGTGGCTTTAATGATCGCGACCGCGATGCAGGCTTTCGACAGTACCATAGCGAATGTCGCTTTACCTCAGTTGGAGCAGAGCCTAGGCGGTGGGATCAATCTCGTCTCCTGGGTCATGACAAGCTACCTTTGCGCGTCCGCCGTAGTGGCTACCCTGACCGGCTGGTTCCGTCGTCGCTACGGTGCGCGGCAGTCATTTGCCGGCGCGATCGCCGTCTTCGTTGCCGCTTCCCTGATTTGCTCGATCGCGCCATCGCCGGTCGCGCTGATCCAGTCCCGCTTGGTCCAGGGTGCCGCCGCCGGGATCATCCAGCCATTGGCGCAGGCAATTCTTCTCGACATTTTTCCCAAGCAACACCACGGTCGCATGCTGGCGATTTGGGGAGCCACGATCATGGCCGGCCCGATCATGGGTCCGGTGCTCGGCGGCATCATCACCGACCTCGCCTCATGGAGATGGATCTTCGTACTGAACATTCCTCTCGGGATGATCGCGATCCTGGGTTTAGGTCAGGTTCCAGTGGGCGGCGAACGGATCAGAGACGCGCAGATCGACAGTCTCGGGATGCTGCTCCTGGTCGTCGGGGTAGGCTCGCTTCAACTGTCTCTCGAGCGCAGCATCGGCCAAACTTGGCCGCCCTCCGCTGAAATAATCGTCGAAGCTACGATCGCGGTACTCGCCCTAGCTGTCATCGCATCTCGCAGCATTCGTTCCCGATTCGCTTTGTTTAAGTTCGAAGTGTTTAGAGATATTAATTTCGCAATTTCCGTGTTTTATAATTTTATTGTGGGAGCTGTAGTATTCACGACGATCGTATTTTTGCCGGCATTGAGCGAAGGCCCGCTCGGCTATAATGCGACGCGAGCCGGTTTGACCATTTCTCCTCGCGGTATCGGGACAATGGCGACAATGCTCGCCGTCGGGTACCTGATCGACAAGATCGATCATCGCGTGTTGCTTGTCGTTGGGATGCTGATCACCGCGGGCGCGTTCGAGTTGATATCGCGAATGTCACCCGACGGAGGCGAAGCCTGGTTAGCCGCCGCAAGTGCAATTCAAGGGGTCGGCGTTGGGCTGCTGTTCACCCCCCTCAGCACACTCGCATTTTCCAGCCTTGCTGTCGAGCTGCGCACGGATGCCGCGGGGGTGTATAGCCTCTTGCGTCAGCTCGGCTGCGCAACCGGTGTCGCAGCGATGACGGCTCTGCTGCAGGTAAGAATTCAGACGAATTATGTGGCCATCGTTGACCAGACGGTGCTTGGCGCCGGGCCGCCGTCCCACTTGCTCGACCTAGCAACTTTCGGTGCCTATACGAGCTGTTTTCGAATTATGGCGGTCATCACCGTGGTAATCATTCCCGGGGTCTTTCTCTTCCATGTCATGCGACCAAGCCAGGCAATGCCCACGGTGGTCTGACTGCACGATGCGGCCCGTCGTCACCGAGCCCCTGGGGCGTCCGACAACTACAGGGAGCTGAAGCTCAGACCCTTTCGTTCCCTAGGCAGAACGATCCGGACCAGCGTTCCATAACCGGGGCGGCTGTCGATCGTCAACGTCCCCCCATGCGCCTCGACGAGGCCCTTTGTGATAGGCAATCCGAGCCCAGTGCCACCGTAGTTGCGTGTTGTTACTGGCTTCGCTTGCCCGAATGGTTGCAGCGCACGCTCTTTGTCTTCCTCATTCATGCCGATGCCGTGGTCTTCGATCTCCAGTACACAGTGTCAGGCCGATCCACAACGATACGAACAAAGATCTGCCCTCCATCTTTCGAAAACTTGATCGCATTGGATAGCAGGTTGAGGAATATCTGCTTCATTGAGCGCTCGTCGGCCCAGATTTCGACATTCTCCTCCGACAGTTGCGCCATCAGCTCGATATTGCGGCTGCGCGCCTTCTCATTCACCATGCGCAAGATCTCGCTAATGACATTTTGTAGTTGTACTATCTCCTTGGCGAGTTCAACTTTACCAGCCTCGATCTTCGACATATCGAGAACATCATTGATAATCGACAGCAAATGGAGGCTGCTGGTATGGATATCTCTTATATATTCAAGATACTTCTCATTGGCGACAGGACCAAACAGCTCGTTGGAAATCACTTCAGAGAACCCGATTATCGCGTTGAGCGGAGTCCGCAGCTCGTGGCTCATATTAGCGAGAAAATCGCCCTTCGCACGGTTCGCCGCCTCGGCCTGACTGCGCGCCTCGATCAATCTTCGCTCGGAGGCTTTGATTTCCGTTACGTCGGAATAGATTGAAATAACGGCGCCGTTCGGCATCGCGCCCCGGCGGATCTGCAACGTCCGACCATGGGGCATCACACGCTCCTTGGTCGCGGGCACATCGCGATAAAAGAGATCCAAACGCCTGGTGACCTCCGTCTCAGGGTCGTCCCCGCCAAAATCTCCGCGGCCCGCTTGGTGCTTCAGGACGTCGCGAAGCGTTGCGCCAACGGCGAGATCGGCCGGCAGATCCAGCAGTTCAAAGAACCGAAAGTTCCAAGCGATCAGCCGTCCTTCGCTATCGAACACGCTCAGACCCTCTCCAATGTTTTCGAGCGTGCTCTGTAGCAGCGAGTTCTGCCGCTTGAGCTGCAGCTTGCCGTGCAGCAGGTGCGCGGCAGCGTGTTGCTGCCGCTCCACGGCGCGAACGCCGCGCCAAGCAAGGGCCGCCGCAGCCGCGGAGAACAGCACGAACGCGATCAAGAAAGGCGGATGGTCCCTGTACCATGCGAAGGTGCCCGCCCCATAGGCGAGGAGGAACGCCGTGCCGAGCACAATTACGGCCCGCCGGGGTCCACCAGTCATTATCTGGCTGCCTGCGCTGGCCAAGGGCCCTGTTGGTGGCGCTGCGCGCCCCGTTGCAGCGATTAGTCGGGGAAGCCGCCCGACGCTCCCATTCCACAGGCTCACGCGCCCTCCCTGCAGCAATCCAACCCGCCTCGGGCCAGTTTACCCGGCAACGCCCGATCTCGGTCGCTCACAGTCACCAATGTAAGCCCGTGCGCCCGATGAGGAAAACACCTGGCTTTACCCGTGTCGCGAGCAGCCCGCCGGGTTGGTCGCCAAACCGGAAAGAGGAACGGCGATTCACCGCGGCTGACACAACGGCCGTAGTTGACCGGCGTCACCATCAATCACCGGTGCACCTGTCCACATCTACCAGTTCGAGCGATCCGAGTTAGCCGGGATTCGGTAAATATTTTCTTATGATGTTTCAGGGTTTGGCACCAGCCACTGACAAATGATCGAGTGCGATGTGATTCTGTGCTATGTTCCCGGCGGCTAGGGCTTCGTTGGAAGCTCGCCGGTCCGCGACCTCGTCGGCGATCGTTCAACATTTTCGAAAAGGGCGGCGATGCAGATGAAATCAACAGCCGGTGAGGCGGTGACGACATCTGAAGTCGGGATGGCTCGGCCTTCCGTCGAGCTCCCGGTCGACCGATCAGAACTGGGGAAACTCGCGCGGTGGGTACCACCCAAAGAAATGGCGCTACTGTTTGAGATCTTCGACCGTGCCGGAAGGGATCCCGATCTGACGAGGCCGGCTTTGCTCCTCTGCTTGGCGTATGCCGAGAGGGTTGCGCGGATGCTGGATCAGGACCCGTTCCCTACGATCACTCATAAAATCAAGGGCCGCTTGCAGCAACTGCGCGAAAGACACGGGCTCTGAGCCCGACAACGTTGTTGTCCAAGGGATAATCCGCTCGCGCGAGCCCCAAGGCCAGATGTCGATCAGCCGGTTGTCGCCGGAGGTGTGTTCAAGTATCCTAGATAAACAAGTCGCTCCGGTCGGATAAATCCTGGAAGAGACAGTGGTCGTCAGTCCGCTGACCCAGCGGCGCTTGTAGGCCGGCACAAACTCCAGCGCGAGCGGGGAAATCGACAGCAATCATGCCGGCATTGCCGAAGCGGACGAAAAAGCGAAAGAAGGACAGAAATATTCTATTGTCGGCCGGCAACATCCTGGGCGCCTATTTGTCATTGTCCTCAAAGTTACCCCGGCCGAGGCTTCGTATCTGATGATCTGGGTCGGCATTCTCGGGCATCGTCGGCCGACTCGTCGCTTCCTGAATGTCCGACGCGTTCGGGCGGCGTCCTTCTGGGTTCCTGATCGGTATGGGCGGCGCGATCCCGATGGCGCTCGCCGGGTATTGGCACGACGTCTACGTCGGAACCGCGTCGGTGTTTTTTGCACTGATGATGATACAGCGCTTCTTTGGCGATGCCAGCTACGCGATTATCGGTTTCTACCTCGCTGAGGTGTGGCGAACCGGCTGCGTGCCAGCGGCATGGGGTTCAGGCATCGGCTGTCGCGCCCGTCAGGGTGGAGGCGGCGGAAGCTTGACACTTGGCTGGCCTTCGGGCCGTCCAACCCCCATCGGCGCGTCGCTCAGTGTAGGTGGCACGCAACGGTGTGCTGCGGACCGACTTCTTTGCGTATTGGCGCCTCGACCGCGCATCGCGGCATCGCGTGCGGGCAGCGCGGATGAAAGCGGCAGCCCGAAGGGGGATTGAGCGCGCTCGGCACCTCGCCGGTAACGGTCAACCGCTCGTGCCGTTCGTCGGGGTGCGACGGCAGAGCCGCGTTAAACAGCGCTTGGGTGTAGGGATGCAGGGGTTTGGCGCACAGTTCGAGACTGTCAGCCAGCTCGACGATCTGCCCCAGATACATGACAGCGATGCGGTCGCTTATATGCGCCACTGTCGCCAGATCATGGCCGATGAAAAGATAGCTGACGCCGAGCGTCTCCTGCAGACGCTCCAGCTGGTTTATGATTTGGGCGCGGATCGACACGTCGAGCGCCGAGACTGCCTCGTCGAGCACGATTAGGCGGGTATGCGTCGCCAGCGCCCGCGCGATCGCGATCCGCTGGCGCTGTCCGCCACTGAATTCGTGCGGGAAGAGCCGAGCCAAATCTGGTTGAAGCCCGACCAGCTCGAGCACTTCCGCCACCCGCTCGGCGAGTGCTTGACGTGAGAGGTTTGTGTGGATCTCCAGCGGCTCGGCAATGATGTTGCCCACTCGCATACGCGGGCTGAGCGAGCTGTACGGGTCTTGAAACACCACCTGGACCTCGCGGCGGTAGCGCATCAGATCCTGCCCGCGGAGGCCGGGGACGTCCTTGCCATCGAAGCGGATGGTCCCGGCGGTAGGAGATTCCTGGAGCAGGATCAGCTTCGACGTCGTCGTCTTGCCGCACCCGGATTCGCCGATCAACCCCAACGTCTCGGCTGGCCAGACTGCGAAATCCACGCCGTCCACCGCTTTGACCCAGCCTAGTTTGCGCCGCAGCAAGGTGCCGCCGCTTACCGGGAAATATTTCTGCAGATTCTGCAGCTCAAGCAGTGGCGCTGACATGCTCTTCCTTTGCCGATTGATCGAGCAGCCAGCATCGCGCCGCCCAATCCATGGTGATAAGGCGGTCCGCAGGCTCCTGCTCGCTGCATCGCGGCATGGCATGGGCGCAACGCGGATGAAACGCGCAGCCAGGCGGTAGCTGGGCGAGATTAGGCGGCTGGCCTCCGATCGCGTAGAGCGGCTCCTTGCTGCCGAGCTTCGGCATCGAACCGAGCAAGGCTTCGGTGTAGGGGTGCTGAGGTGACCGGAACAGGTCGCGTACTGCGCCCTGCTCGACGATTTTGCCGGCGTACATGACCGCCATCCTGTCGCACATCCGGGCGACGATGCCGAGGTTGTGGGTAACGAAGATCAGTGCGACGCCAGTTTCCTGCTGGATGTCCTTCAGCACGTCGAGGTATTGCGCCTGGATCGTGACGTCTAGGTTGGTTGTCGGCTCATCGGCGATGATCAGCTTCGGCCCACCCGCCATGGCGATTGCTCCGACGACGCGCTGGCGCATGCCGCCGCTCATCTGATGCGGGTATTCGCGCATCCGTGCCTCAGGCGACGGAATCCGCACCGACCGCAGCAAGTCCCGCACCCGCTGTCGCAGCGATCGACCACGCATGCGCTGATGGTAAAAGGCGGGCTCGGCGACCTGCGTATAGATGCTGAAGAGCGGGTTTAGCGATGCCATCGGATCCTGCAGGATCATGGCGATCCCGCGGCCTCGGATCCGACGCATCTGGCGCGGCGATTTTTTCGTCAGTTCTTCGCCGTCAAATTCGATGCTGCCACCGACAATACGAGCCGCCGGAGGCAACAGACCTACGACCGACAGGCAGGTCGTCGTTTTGCCGCACCCCGATTCGCCAACGAGGCCAATCGTCTCGCCCTCGCGCAAGGTGAAGTTCACCCCGTCGACCGCTCTGACGACGCGGGACCCGCCAAACGAGGAATAATGCGTCTGCAGGCCAGACACCCGCAACAGAGGTCCCATGATTGGAACTTACACGCTTATAGGTTGCGCAGCTGTGGATCGAGTCGGACCCGCAGCCAATCGCCGAGTAGCTGGGTCGCCAGCACGACGAGCATGATGCAGAGGCCGGGAAAAACCGTTAGCCACCAGTCGCCTACCATCAGCATGGAACGGCCGTCGGAGAGCATCGAGCCCCAGGCCGGCTGCGGCGCCGGCACGCCGATTCCCAGAAAGCTCAGCGACGCCTCGGCAATGATTACGACACCGATCGTCAGGCTCGCCAATACCATTGCCGAGTTCATCACATTGGGCAGAATGTGTCGAAGGATGATCCGCGTTCGCGAGCCGCCGGCGATCTCGGCGAGCTTGACAAACTCGCGCTCCCGCAGGCTCAGCACCTCGCCGCGGATCACGCGAGTATAGCGGGTCCAATAGACGAGCCCGAGGATTATGATGATATTCCACATGCTCGGCCCGACGACGGTCGCGAGAAATATGGCGAAGACCAGTGCCGGCAAGGCGAGCCAGGCGTCGGTTATGCGCATGATAACCTGATCCACCCAACCGCCGAGATAGCCCGAGAGGATCCCAAGGGCGGTACCGAGGCTGCCGGCGCAGATGGTCCCGATTACCCCGACAATCAGAGACACCCGGGCGCCGAAGATCAACCGGCTCAACACATCCCGGGACTGAAAGTCGGTGCCGAGAATGGTGTGTGTACTGCCGCCGGCCATCCAGAAGGGAGGCTCGAAGATCTTTGCTCCCGGGAGCGGCTCTGTCGGATCATAGGGCGCGATGAAGTTGGCGAAGACCGCAATCAGGATGAACGGCACGAGGATCGTCAGCGGCACCAGCGGCAATTGCCGTGCCAGCCTGACCCAGCGCGCGCCCAGACTCGCAAGCTCTCGGGGAGCAACTATCTGGGCGGCAGCAGGTGTCTGCTCGATGATGTCGACCATCTGTCACCTATTTGGTCAGACGAATGCGCGGGTCGATATAGGCGTAGAGTATGTCGATGATCAGATTGATCGTGACGATCATGATGCCGGCGAGCAGCACGATCCCTTGCACAAGCGGGAAATCCCGCTGAAAGATCCCTTCGTAGAGCAGCCTGCCGATTCCTGGCCAGGCGAAGATGACCTCGATGATCACCGCCGCGTTGACCATGACGACGAGGTTGACGCCCGCCAAGGTCAGCACCGGGATCAGCGCATTCTTGAAGGCATGCATCGCGATGACCGCAACGCCGGGGAGCCCCTTCAGTCGCGCGAGCTTAATGTACTCGCTGCGCAACACCTCGAGCATGCTCGAGCGCGTCAGGCGCAGCAGCGAGGCGGCAAAGTACCAGCCCAATGCCAATGCCGGCATGATCAGGTTGCGCCAATCTCCTTGCCCGCTCGTCGGCAGCCAGCCGAGCCACACCGAAAACACCAGGATCAGCACTAGCCCGAGCCAGAAGCCGGGGACCGATAAGCCGAGCAGGGCGACGATTTTGCCAAAATTGTCCCACACGCTGTTGAGCCGTACGGCCGAAATCAGGCCTGCCGGAATGCCGATCAGGAACGAAATCAATGACGCGGCGATCGCCAGTTCCAGAGAGTTGGGCAAGCGTTGGAAATACAGTGTGCTGACCGGCATCTCGTAGTTGAACGAATTGCCCAGCTTGCCGGTGGCGATATTGCGCAGAAAGCTGAAATATTGCACCGGCAATGGGCGGTCGAGCCCCCACTCCGTACGGACCCGCGCCAAATCCTCGGCCCGCGCGCCGGGCTCGGCCAGCAATGTCACCGGGTCGCCCGTCAGCCGCACTATCGAAAAGATGGTCAGGCTCAAAATGAATAGGGTGATGAGCGCGTAGAACGTCCGCCGGATCATGAACTGGCGCATCGGCTGTCCTCACTTGACCGCGGCCGCGGTTTCCTTGAGCTGGATGTCCTCCCAGGGATAGGCATAGCCGGTGGTGGAGAAGGTCGGGAATACGTCCTGCCATTTCATTGCGGCAATGCGGGGCCCGATCGCATTGACAAAGGCGTGGCGGAAGACGGGGACGAAGTAATAGTTTTCGAGGATCTCGCGCTGAATCTCCCCTGCCAATCTCTTGCGTTCGTTGCGGTCGGCGGAGGCGAGGTACTTATTGAACTTTTCGTCGAGCTCCGGCAAACAGTTACGGTCCTTGCCATTAAAGCCACCGCACCGCATAAAGGAATCGTACCAGTTCGACCACGCACCGCCGACGCGCGCCGCGTTCATGATGATCTGCACACCGGGCCATTCCTTGAGCCCCCCCTGCAGCCGCTTCAAAAAGACACCGCGCTCCATGGTCTGCATCTTCGAACGAATGCCGATCGCCTGCAGCTGCGAGACGATGCGCTCGCCACGCGAATAGTAATTCGGCACCGGCGTCACCCAATCGACGTTGAAGCCGTTCGGGAGGCCAGCATCCGCCATCAGCTGCTTGGCCTTGGCTACATCGTGCTCCCATTTCGGCCATGGCAGGCCGTATTCGACATCGTCGTTGATCCAGTTGCCGTCGACCTGACCCATGCCGTCGCACTCGGCTTGGTTGATCGCGTCGCGGTCGATCGCCAGACTGATCGCCTCGCGCACCCGCTTGTCGTGAAACGGGCTCTTGGGGTCCTGAAAGCCGGGGAATTCGAGCCACCAGTTGCCGGAGACTACCGGCGCCAGCATCAGCTTGGAGTTGCTCTTGACCCGATCGATTAGCTCTCCGGGCACGAAATACACTATGTCCGCTTCGCCGCGCTCAAGCATTGCCACCCGGGTCGCCGCTTCCGGCACGCTGATCATCGTAAACTGCTTGATGTGCACTGGACGGTAATAGTCTTCGAACGCCGCGAACTCGAGCTGCACGCCCGGCTGCTGCGAGACGAGCTTGTAGGGCCCGGCGCCGATCGGCTTCTGCATGAACCCTGATTGCCCGACCTGCTCGTAGTATTTCGCTGGGACCACCCAGCCGGCGCCGCATACATTTCCAGTACCGAGGAGGATCGGGAAATCGAAGAACGGCTGCTTGAAGTGAAACCGCACGGAGTGGTCGTCCGCAATCTCGACCACGTCGGTGTTCTCGTGAAGAACCTCGCCCCAGGCGCCGCGGTAGTGCTCGTAGCTCCATTTGACGTCGTCGGGCGTTACCGGGGAGCCGTCATGAAACTTGGTGCGAGGCCGCAGCTTAAACGTGGCGCTTCTGGCGTCCTCGGCAAAATCGAAGCCGTCGGCCAATGCCGGGTGGTCGTAGCGAACTTCGCGGAAGTTTTTGATCAGGGCGTCGTGCAACGCAAAAATGAAATTGTCCGGACTCGCCGTGCCGTCATGCTGCTGCGGATCGAGCCAGCGCGAAGCGATATTGGTGTGCCAGGCGAGTACCATCTTGCCGCTCGGAACGACGTCACCGGCCGCGCGGACGGCGCGCACGAACGGTATTGCCAGCGCCGTCGTCGTCAGCGCGGCCGTCCGCAATACCGTGCGCCGCGTTATCGTCGTCCTCGCCATTTTCTTTCCTCCGACACCAAAGCCAATACGATCGACACTTAACTCTTCAACTGGATGTCTTCCCACGGATAGGCATAGGCGGTCGTGATCGTCGGGAATACGTCCTGCCATTTCGCCGCCGCGACGCGCGGACCGATTGCCTGCATCGCGGCATGGCGAAAGACCGGGACAAAATAATAGTTCTCGAGGATCTCGCGCTGAATCTCGGTCGCCAGACGTTTCCGTTCGCCAGAGTCGACAGAGGCGAGATATTGGCCGAACTTCGTGTCGAGCTCCGGCACACAGTTGCGGTCCCGGCCATTAAAGCCGCCGCATTTCACGAACGAGTCGTACCAGTTCGACCATGTGCCGCCGACGCGTGCCGCATTCATGATGATCTCCACCCCGGGCCATTCCTTGAGCCCGCCCTGCAGCCGCTTGAGAAAGACGCCGCGCTCCATGGTCTGCAGCTTGGCGCGGATGCCGATCGCCTGAAGCTGCGAGAGGATGCGCTCGCCGCGCGAGTAATAATTCGGTACCGGGGTCACCCACTCTACGGCGAAGCCGCTCGGATACCCGGCCTCGGCCATCAGTTGTTTGGACTTGGCGACATTGTGCTCCCATTTCGGCCACGGCAGGCCGTATTCGACATCGTCGTTGATCCAGTTGCCGTCGACCACTCCCATGCCGTCGCATTCGGTCTGATTGATCGCGTGGCGGTCGATGGCGAGGCTGATGGCTTCACGCACCCGCTTGTCGTGGAACGGACTCTTGCTGTCCTGGAAACCAGGGAATTCGAGCCAAAAATTCGCCGAGACCACTGGCGCCAGGATCAGCTTCTGGTTGCTCTTGACCCGGTCGATCAGCTCCCCGGGCACGTTATAGATGATGTCAGCCTCGCCACGCTCGAGCATCGCCACCCGGGTCGTCGCCTCCGGCACGCTGACCATCGTCAGCTGCTTGACGTGCACCGGCCGGTAATAGTCTTCGAAAGCCTTGAACTCCAGCCGCACCCCTGGCTCCTGTGACACGAGCTTGTACGGCCCCGCGCCGACCGGCATTTGCATGAACCCTGACGGCCCGACTTTCTCATAGTATTTCGCCGGAACCACCCAGCCGGCGCCGCTGACATTGGCGGTGCCGAGCAGGATTGGAAAATCGAGAAACGGCTCTCTGAAGTGGAAGCGCACTGTGCGGTCGTCAACGACCTCCACCCCGTCGGTTTTGTCGTGGAGCACTTCGCTCCAGGCACCGCGATAATGGTCGAAGCTCCATTTGACGTCGTTGGAAGTGACCGACGTCCCGTCGTGGAACTTGATCCCCGGCCGCAATTTTAAGGTCGCGCTCTTCCCGTCCTCGGCAAACGCGTAACCCTCGGCCAATGCCGGGTGGTCGTAATGGGCCTGGCGAAAATTTTTGATCAGCGCGTCGTGCAGCGCCATGATGAAATTATCCGGGCTCGCCGTGCCGTCGTGCTGCTGTGGATCGAGCCAGCGTGAGGCGATATTGGTGTGCCAAGCCAGCACCATTTTGCTGCTCGGATCGGCGTCTCCGGCTGCACGGGCACGGCGCACGAACGGCATCGCGAGCGCCGTCGTCGCCAGCGCCGTCGTCCGCAGTAGCATGCGTCGCGTTACCGTCTTCTCCATTCCTTCTTTACCGTCACAACGCCGGATCAACTTCTAGCTTTTGAGTTCGATGTCCTCCCAGGGATAGGCATAACCAGTGCTTTTGAAGCTCGGGAACACGTCCTGCCACTTCGTCGCTTTGATCCGCGGCCCGATCCCGTTCATGAAAGCGTGACGGAACACCGGGACGAAATAATAGTTCTCGAGTATTGTCCGTTGGATCTCCTCGGCCAAAGCCTTGCGTTCGGCGGGCTTGTCGAGAGTAAGGTATCGTTCGTATTGGGCGTCGAGGTCCTTGACGCAGAACGCGTCCGCACCGAGAAACCCTCCGCATTTAAAGACCGACTCGTACCAATTGGCCCAGGTGGCGCCGATGCGCGCGCCGGATAAGATGATGTTGACCCCGGGCCATTCCTTCATCCCGGCTTGCCGCCTTTTCGCGTAGACGGCGCGCTCCAGGGTCTGCAGCTTGGAGCGGATGCCGATGGCCTGCAGCTGCGAGACAATACGCTCGCCGCGCGAATAATAGGGTGGTGCCGGCGTCAGCCAATCGACATTGAAACCGTTCGGATAGCCGGCTTCTGCCATTAACTGCTTGGCCTTGGCGACGTTGTGCTCCCATTTCGGCCATGACATGCCATATTCGACGTCGTCGTTGATCCAATTGCCGTCGACCCGGCCGAGGCCGTCGCATTCGGCCTGGTTGATCGCATCGCGGTCGATCGCAAGGCTCACCGCTTCGCGCACGCGCTTGTCGTGGAAGGGGTTGTTGGGATCATGAAAGCCGGGAAATTCGAGCCAGAAGTTGCCGGAGACGACGGGCGCCAGCATTAGCTTTGGGTTGTTCTTGATCCGCTCGACCAGCTCTCCGGGAATGTCGTAGATGATGTCCGCTTCGCCGCGCTCGAGCATCGCCACTCGGGTGGCAGGGTCCGGCGCGCTGATAATCGTGAACTCTTTGATGTGCACGGGCCGGTAATAATCCGCGTTAGCCTCGAATTCGAGCCTGGTGCCCGGTTGCTGCGCGACGAGCCTATAGGGTCCGGCACCGACCGGCTTTTGGACAAACCCGTCCTGTCCGACCTCCTGATAGTATTTCGCCGGAACCACCCAGCCGGCGCCGCAGACATTGGCCGTGCCAAAGAGCCGCGGGAAATCCAGAAACGACTCTTTGAAGTGAAACCGGACGGTGTGGTCGTCGGCGACTTCGACACCGTCCGTCTTTTCGTGCAGCACCTTGGCCCAGCCGCCGTGATAGTGCTCGTAACTCCATTTGACGTCCTCGGGCGTGACCGCGGCACCGTTGTGGAACTTGATGCCGGGACGCAACTGGAAGACGGCGCTTTTGGCGTCTTCGGCAAATTCATAATGTTCGGCGAGCGCTAGGTGGTCATAGAGTTGGTCGCGAAAGTTCTTGATCAGCGCGTCGTGCAGCACATTGAGGAAATTGTCCGGGGTGGCACCGCCGTCGTGCTGCAGCGGGTCTAGCCAGCGCGGCGCGATGTTGGTGTGCCAGGCCAGCACCATTTTGCCGCTCCCGACCACGTCGCCGGCCGCCCCGGCGCTGTGCACGAACGGTGTCACCAGCGCCGTTGTCGTCAGCGCCGCCGTGCGCAGCAGGGTGCGCCGTGTCAATGTCGTCTGTTCCATCGGGTTCCTCCCTGTGACGGAGAGGAACGGGCACATTGGCGCACCGGCTGGATGGCGAACATGCCCGGCATGCCCGCCACCCGCTCCAATGCCCCCTCCCTCCCAGACGCTCTCTTGCGAAAGCCTTGCATCAAATGTAGCTCAGCTATGCAGGATTGTCTCGGCTATTTTCAGATTGGGAACGGCGGGTACGCGAGACCGTTCCTTGAGCATCTGGGCGAAGCTACATAAATCGGGCAGCTGTGATATTCTTTAGTTAATAGCGGGTCGCGGCCCTCTCGTGACCGAAGGCCAGATAGGGTGCGTTGCCACGGGTCGTCCGCGGCCGTCGAACGAGCAGTTCGGGAGGAACGGACATGACCATCCGCAACCCCATCGAATGGGCAACAGATCAACTCAAGCTTGCCGGGTTAGTCGTCGGATCGGCGAGCCGCGCCGGGATTGGAACCGAAGATCTCGAAGCTGGGCTCCCGGAGGTCAGACGCATTGGAGTAGCCGATCTCGGAGATGTCCTTTTCAGGGGCCTCGATGATTTCGCCGCTTACCGTACCGACGTCATCTTTCTCTGTCTCGTCTACCCGATCATCGGCCTCGTGCTCGGACGGCTGGCGTTCGGCTATGGAATGTTACCGTTGCTGTTTCCGCTCGCCTCCGGCTTTGCCCTCATCGGCCCGTTCGCAGCGGTGGGTCTCTATGAAATGAGCCGCCGGCGCGAGCAGGGCGGCAATGTCGCCTGGCCGGACGCGTTCGGTGTTATCGGCTCGCGCTCATTCGGCGCGATCGTCGTTCTGGGCCTGTTGCTGGTGGCAATCTTCCTCTTCTGGCTGGTCGCCGCCCAGTCGATCTACGAGGTCACCCTCGGGCCGGAGCCTCCGGCCTCGATCGGCACATTCGCTCGCGATGTGTTCACCACCGGCGCGGGCTGGACAATGATCGTCGTCGGTGTCGGCGTCGGCTTCGTCTTTGCTCTGCTCGTGCTGGTGATCAGCGTCGTGTCCTTTCCGTTGCTGCTCGATCGCGACGTGCGACTCGGTACGGCGATATGGACATCGGTCCGCGCAGTGATCGTCAACCCTGGCCCAATGGCCCTTTGGGGACTGATCGTCGCAGGCGGCCTCGTTATCGGCTCGGTACCGCTGTTTCTCGGTTTGATCATTGTCATGCCCGTGCTGGGACACGCCACCTGGCATTTGTACCGCAAGGTCGTGGCGACATGACTCGACTTGGCCGGACACGCCAATTTCCCGGTTAATTCCCGGTTTCGGGCCGTGAAGACGCGGTTTTCCCGGTTTTGCGCGACAAAATTTCCCGGTTTCAGACAGAAAATTCCCGGTTCACTCGGCTTTGGAATTCGCCCGTAAGTCTTTGATTTCGCGCCGTCTTGGTGATCGGTTCGATGACCCGAGCGGGGATTTCAGAATTTTCCCGGATTCGACATGATTCAAGCTCTGGGTTCGGGGGCGAAATCAGGGGTGTCCAGATCGGCGAGGGCACCGACGGTGATCGGCTTGAACGGGGCGCGCGGGCGCCAGGTGCCGATTTCAGCGATCGGCTTGCCGAGCGTGTCGGCGGCAATCGCCGCGACTACCGGGCCGCAGATCCGCCCTTGACACGGACCCATCCCGCAACGGGTGAAGGCCTTGAGCTGGTTCGGGCCCTGCGCCCCGAGCCGCGCGGCGCGGCGGATCTGACCCACCGACACTTCTTCGCAACGGCAGGCGATGACTTCGTCCTCCGCTGGGATCATGACCGAGCGCGACGGGCGATAGAGGCGGTCGAGTAACGGCCGTGACGCCCGTTCGCGGTCGAGCGCTGGCCGGATCTGTGCGGCGCGGCGGTCACGCTCGGCCGCTCCGATGTGGCCAAGCCACATCGCGGCATCAAGAGCGGCGAGCCGTCCGGTTAGCACGGCCGCCTCCGCGCCCGAGATCCCTCCGCCGTCTCCTGCGACAGCGATGCTGGGGAGGCTCGTCTGCCCCCAGGCATCGAGGGAAGGGCGCCAGCAGAGCTGTGCCTCGTCCCACTCGTGCTGCAACTGCAACGCGAGGGTGACCTGGACATTCGGGATGACCCCTTCGTGCAGCAATAGGTAATCGGCAACGAGCTCGCCGTGCTCCCACGCGACGCGTTCGAGGCGCCGTCGCCCGACCGCCCGAAGCCCACGCACGCCGCGCCGGATCGGTACCCCGGCTCGCTTGACCGCGGAGAACAGCCCCAATCCCTTGATTAATAGCCGGCGGGCCGCCCACAAACCCGCAAGAGGCCGCGCGGCTTCTAGATAATTCTCTAGCGGCGCGGTTTCGAAGAGTGCCGCCGGCGCGGCTCCGGCGCCGATGAGCTGGGTGGCGACCAAGTAGAGGAGCGGTCCCTGTCCAGCCAGCACGACGCGGCCTTCCGGCACGAGGCCCGCCGACTTCAGCAGGATCTGCGCCGCGCCGGCCGTCATGACGCCGGGCAGCGTCCAGCCGGGGATCGGCACCGGCCGCTCAATGGCGCCCGTTGCGAGTAGGATCCGCCGTGCGGTCACGGTCTTGGTGCGCCCGGCGGTTTCGAGGAGCAGCACGCCCTCGGGATCGACATGCCACAATGTCGTATCCGGCCGATAGTCGACGCGGCTCGCCCTGAGCGCGGCCACGAGCGGCCGGCCAGCGAGATAGTCCAATCCGAGCGGGGTGCCAGGCTCAGCGCGCTCGATCGCCCGATAGATCTGGCCACCCGGCGAGGCCTGTTCGTCGATCAGCATGGTTTCGAGCCCGAGTTCGTCGGCGAGCACCGCGGCGGCCATACCCGCGGGACCCGCGCCTATGATCGCGAGATCGACCGTCATCCCGCCTTGGGATCGATCACCCGCGCGCGCATCTGGCGGCTGATCCGCATTCCCGGCCGCACCTCGATCATACAGCCTTGGCGGTTCGCCACTCCGTCGATTTCGACAAGGCAGTCGAAGCAGACACCCATCAGGCAGTAAGGGCCCCGCTCGGACCCGCTAACCGGCATCTCCCGGATGTTGTCGAATCCGGCAGCGAACACGGCCGCGGCTGCGGAGGCGCCGGCGTGGACCATCACCGCGCGCCCTTCGACCGTGACCGCGACGGTCGGCCGAGGGCCCTCAGGCCGCGGCCGAAACATCGAACCGCTTGGCCGAAAATAGTCCAAGCGCGGGATCGAGCGCACCGGCGGCGACCATTGGCGCGAAGAGATTGGCGTGCGCCGCGACGAGGGTGACGCCGCTGTGGCAATTGGCGGTGAATGCACCGGGGAAGCGCTCCGATTGGTCATAGATCGGCAGCCCGTCGGGTGGCATAACCCGCAACGCCGCCCAGGCGCGCACGATCTGCAGATCGCGCAGCCACGGGAAGGACAGCACGGCACGACGCGCAATGCTCTGCATCATCGCGGGCCTTTGGCTGGTGTCGAAACCGGCATCCTCCTCGCTGTCGCCCAGCATGATGCTACCCTCGACAGTCTGGCGGATTGTCGTGGTCGGCATCGGCATGACCCGTCGGGCGCGCGGTGACCAGAATCTGCCCCTTCAGCGGCTTGACCGGGGCGGAGAGCCCGAAGTGGTGCGCCAGGTCGGCGTTGCCGAGCCCGGCAGCGAGAACGACCTTCGGCGCCCTGATCTCGCCGCCGGCGAATTGAAATCGAAAGTCGCCAGGCGCCGCACCGGCCTCGTTCACCGTGCTGTTTGGAAGGTAGCGTCCGCCGTTTTCGGCAAAGCCCTTGTGCAGCGCGTGAAGCAGGCCCAGCGGGTTGGCGTGCCCGTCATAAGGCGTCCACGACGCGCCGCTCACCGCCGGCCCGAGCCCAGGGAGCATATCCGTAAGCTCACGGCGATCGACCATCCGGTAGTCGAAGCCATAATTGGCGGATTGCATTCGCAGCCGCTCCATCATTGCGTGGCGCGCCGCGAGCTCGGCTTCCCCGAGACAGAGATGCACGCCGCCTGACCGCTCATGGTCGACCGGGATGCGGGTCTTCGCCTCGAGTTCGGCGGCGAGCGAGGGCCATTCCTCCGCGGACCGCCGCGTCCAGCGTTGATAATGCGGCGCGCCGTCACCCTTGCTCTGAACCCAGACCAGCCCGAAATTTCCGCGCGAGGCGCGGAACGCGACGTCGCCCTCGTCGAGGAGTGCCACACGCACGCGCGTGCGGACGAGCCCATAAGCGATTGCCGAGCCGACCAGCCCGCCGCCGATTACGATCGCATCGAAGCGCTCCATTTAGGGGCCCCGTTTCGATCCGGTGTCGTCGCGTAGGTCAGCTCACGGATGCTGAAGGCGGGCGCGGCGTATTTTGTCGACGGTCCGATCATGAACCGCCCGCAGCGGTTTCAGCACGGCGAGCGCCATGATCGCGGCAGCTAAGTTCATCAGTGCAGCGATTATGAACACCGAATGCCATCCTTTACTCGCTGCCGCCAGCACGTTGGCGAGCGGCACCAAGAGCGAAGCGGTGCCCTTCGCGGTATAGAGCAACCCTGCGTTGGTGGTGGCGTACTTGACGCCGTAGACGTCGGTGCAGGTCGACGGGAAGAGGCTGTATATCTCGCCCCAGGCGAAGAACACAATGCCGCTTAGGATCACGAAATGTACGGGGTCGTGACCAAAGGCGCCGAGCGCCCAGATCCCCACCGCTTCAAGGCCGAAAGCAATAAACATCGTGTTCTCGCGCCCGATATGGTCCGACACCCAACCAAAAAACGGCCGCGTTAGTCCGTTCAGTACGCGGTCGATTGACAGCGCGAAGGTCAGCGCCGGCAGGGTCAAGCCCAAGAGCGTCACCGGTACTTTGGCGATCTGGAAGTCGTTGGCGATCGGCGCCAGCTGGGCAGTCGCCATCAGGCCGCCGGCACCGACCAGGATGAACATGACGTACATGACCCAAAAGATCGGCGAGCCCAGCATCTCGATCGGCGTGCAGTCGCGCGCCGACTGTCGCACCCGTGTCGAGGCCGGCGTCTCGCCCGCGAGCGGCGCCCGCAGGAGCAGCGACAACAGCACGACGATTATACCCTGGCCGATGCCGAACCATAAAAAGGTCGCCTCGTAGCCATGCGACTGGATCATCCCCTGGATCGGGATGATGGTCAGCGCCGACCCGGCGCCGAAGCCGGCGGCGGTGAGCCCGGCGGCGAGCCCGCGATGGTCGGGAAACCATTTGAGGGCGTTGCCTATGCAGGTGCCGTAGACGGCACCCGCGCCGATACCGCCGATCGCCGCCGCGACGTAGAGCGTCGGCAAGGTGTCGGCGACCGAGTTGAGCGCCCACGCGATGGCGACGAGCACGCCGCCGACCAATACGACGATCCGCGGCCCGAATCGGTCGACCAGCCAGCCTTCGACCGGGACCAGCCAGGTTTCGAAAAGGACGAAGATACTGAAGGCGACCTGGATCGACGGGCGGCCCCAGTGGAACTTGTTGTCGATCGGTAGTACGAAGAGCGTCCAGCCGTATTGCAGGTTGGCGATCATCACCATGCAGATGATGCCTGCCACCAATTGGACGAGACGGGTGGACGACGGCTGCCCGGCGGCCGAGACTGAACTCGATGACATCTCCTCAATCCTCCCTCGGATCGTTTTTGCGATTTTGATCGCGGAATAGTAGCATCACCCCGACCCTATTAAGAGTCAGTATGCGATGAGCTTTGTCGGCCGGATCATTGCCGGTGCTCGCGACCTGTCCTTTGGCGGGCCGCTCGGCGCCCTACTCGAACGGGCGGCACCTCATATCCCGCCCTGGCATGTGCACGGTGACGGCGAGAGCCGGGGTGGCGACCCGCGCCGCCGCATCGCCTTCACGATTGCGGTCATCGCTCTCGGCGCCAAAATGGCGCGGGCCGACGGCGCCGTTACCCGGGACGAGGTTGCCGCCTTTCGCGAGGTTTTTCATGTCCCTTCGGGCGAAGACGATCACGTGAGGCTGGTCTTCGATCTTGCCCGCAAGAGCACAGCCGGGTTTGAGAGCTATGCCCGGCAGATCGGCCGTCTGTTTGCGGGCGATCGGGCGGTGCTCGAAGATTTGCTCGGCGGGCTTTTCCATATCGCCTTGGCGGACGGCCGCGTCTGCCCGGCCGAGGATGAATATCTGCGTGAAGTCGCCCATCATTTCGGCTTCAATGCTGTCGACTACGCTCGCATCCGGGCTCATCACGTCGGCGTCGAAGAGGAGGGGGCCGAAGATCCGCACGCAATCCTTGGAGTGGGCCGAGACGCCTCCCTCGGCGCGATCAGGGAGGCCTATCATCGCCTCGTGCGCGAAAGCCATCCTGACCTCATCATGGCTCAGGGCCTGCCACCCGAGTGCATTGCGCTGGCGACTGCCCGAGTGGCGCGCATCAACTCCGCCTATGACCGGCTGGCAAAGGGCGGGATGCCGTCTTCCGCATGAGTCTGCCGACGGTCCGTGAGCGGGCCTCTCCGAACTATCAGCGCCGTAGCGAGCCGGCACGCATCGACATGCTGGTCTTGCACTATACGGGCATGAAGACGGCAGGGGAGGCAATCGAAAGGCTGTGTGATCCCGCGGCGCGGGTCAGCGCCCACTATGTCGTCGAAGAGAACGGGACAATCTGGCGTCTGGTTCCCGAGGTGCTGGCGGCATTTCACGCCGGCCGCTCTTGCTGGGCGGATGGGAGCAACTTCAACGACGTCTCGATCGGGATCGAAATCGTCAATCCTGGCCACGAGTGGGGCTACCGCCCTTTCCCGGAAGAACAGATGGCCGCGGTCGAACTACTCTCCAGCGTCATTCTCTCACGCTTCCGGATCAGGCCGCACCGCGTCGTCGGTCATTCGGATATTGCACCTGATCGCAAGGCTGATCCCGGCGAGTTGTTCGACTGGCGACGCCTCGCCCGCGCCGGAGTTGGGATCTGGCCGGAGCCGGCGGCCGACCTCACCCATCGGCGCGGCCATGGCATCGGGGCGGTCGGGCTCGCCCGGGCTTTCACGGATCTCGCTGCCATTGGCTACTGCGTCACCGCGGGTGCCGAGACGTCGGCGGTTACCGCCTTCCAGCGGCGCTTTCGTCCCGAGTGCTGGGACGGTCGGCTCGACGCGGAGACCGCGCGTCGCGTCGCCGAAGTGCGTGGCGCCTACGACGGCTCTCGGCGAGACGACGGATCAGAGTGTCAATTGAGCCGCGAGGAACGGCGCCTCTCCGCGTGCCGGCGCACGATCTGGCCGGCGTGATGATGGGCGATGCGCCACTCATTGTCTTCGCGAACGAACAAGTTGCTTGCGGCTAGCGTACCGCCGTCGAGTTCTTCCTCGCACAGCACCAAGGCGACATCCCCGTAAAGGAACACTTGTTCATCGAAGCAGGCGATGCGCGGAGCATTTGGGTTCGACAGGATTCCCTCCCAGCTCTTGATGATTCCGGTCCGATCCTTGAGCGCAGTCCATCCCGGATGGAGACACGCGACTGGTACCCGATGGGCCCAGAGTGCATCCATAGCGGCAAGGTCTCGAGCGGCAAAAGCGCGGTAGAATTCGAGATTGGCGGCGAGCACGGCATCGCCATCCGTCATCGCTTTCCCCAAGGTTTGATCCAGCGGAGGTTAGGACAATAGCTCGCCTGTCGCTACCCGCGTCTGACGTGGCTCGGTACGCCTGTACCTGTGACTTGCGATCGGACACAATCGCGCCATAAGGCGACGCCAACACCAAACATTTGCCTATGATTTGGGCAGATTCCGATTTCCCTCTGCGCGGTTCAAACAGACCCGATGCTCTTCGGGGGCTTGGCCTCTTTCTTGCTCTGTCCTCATGCCGGCCGATGGGGCCGCGCCAAGGCACACCAAGAGGGAGACATCAGGGTGCTGAACAGGAAGTGGCAGGCCGCGGTCGCCGCGGCGATGATCGTTGGCGCGGCAAGCGCCGCGACCGCCCAAACACAAGGGACAATCAAGATCGGCGTTCTGCACTCCCTGTCCGGGACGATGGCGATCAGCGAGACGACCCTCAAGGACACCATTTTGATGATGGTGGACGACATCAACAAAAAGGGCGGGCTGCTTGGCAAGAAGGTCGAGGCGGTCGTTGTCGACCCGGCGTCGAACTGGCCACTCTTCGCCGAGAAGGCGCGCGATTTGTTGTCAAAGGATAAAGTCGCGGCAGTCTTCGGTTGTTGGACCTCCGTATCGCGCAAATCGGTGCTGCCGGTTTTCGAGGAGCTGAACGGCCTCCTCTACTATCCGGTCCAATACGAGGGCGAGGAAAGCTCGCGCAATGTCTTCTATACTGGAGCGGCGCCGAACCAACAGGCCATTCCCGCTGTCGAATACCTGATGGGCGAAGAAGGCGGAGCGGCGAAGCGTTGGGTGCTCGAAGGGACCGACTACGTCTATCCTCGCACCACCAACAAAATCCTGGAGGCTTTCCTCAAGTCGAAGGGGATCGCCGCCGACGACATCAAGATTAATTATACGCCGTTCGGGTATTCGGACTGGCAGACCGAAGTCGCCGCGATCAAGAGCTTCGCCTCGGGCGGCAAGAAAACCGCAGTGGTGTCGACCATAAACGGCGACGCCAACGTCCCGTTCTATAAGGAGCTGGCGAATGCCGGGATCAAGGCGGCGGAAATCCCGGTCGTCGCATTTTCAGTCGGCGAGGAAGAGCTGGCCGGCATCGACACGAAGAACCTCGTCGGCCATCTCGCCGCGTGGAACTATTTCGAATCGGTCAAGAACCCGACGAACGATGCGTTCATCAAAGAATGGCATGACTTCATCAAGAACCCCAAGCGCGTGACCAACGACCCGATGGAGGCGCATTACATCGGCTTCAAAATGTGGACACAGGCGGTCAGACAAGCCGGCACTACTGATGTCGACGCGGTGCGGCAGGCCATGTATGGGCAAAAGGTCAAGGCGCCAAGCGGGTTCGTGGCGGTCATGAACCCCAATCATCACCTCTCCAAGCCGGTCATGATCGGCGAGATCCGGCCAGACGGGCAGTTCGACGTCGTATGGCAGACGAAGGAGGCGATCAAGGCCGACGCCTGGAGCCCCTATCTTCCCGAGGACAAGGGCAAAATTGCCGACTGGACGTATCCTTGGGTTTGCGGCAACTGCACCGAAGCCAAATACAAAGACTAAGCGAAGCCGGTAAGGGTCGTCCTGATCTCCTTGCTCGCCGGTCCGTGACCGCTCGTTTGCTTCGGCTCGTTGGGGTCCTTCTGCTGATCGCATCATCGGCGTCGGCGAAGGCGGATGATTTCGTTACCCTCGTCGGCAATCTCGCCGGCGACAGCTTCGCCAAAAAGGAAAAGGCGGTCACGGCACTCGGCGCGCTAGGGGACCCGAGGGCAATTTCACTTCTTCAGGCGCTGACCGACGGACGGCTCCTTAGAGGCGCTGATGGCCGCGTCGTCATCTCCGAGGCCGCCGGCGGGACGACGAGGGTGCGTGACGCGGTCACCGGCGACGACATTGCCGGTGCCGATCCCGACCGCTTTGAGCGGATCATTGTCAACAACCGCCTGCGCGGCGCGATCGAGGGCGCACTCGCCGCTTTGACCTTGTTCAGCATCGATCGCGACGCCAGGCTCGTTGCCGCCCAGGATGCGCTGAGGCACCCTTCGGCCGGTGAGGCGGCGCTCCTCGAAAAGGCGATCGCGATCGAGCAAGATCCGGAAATCCGCGCGGCGATGCAACTGAGCCTCTCGGCTGCGCGGCTGGTGTCCGGCAGCAAGGAAGAGCGCCTCGCCGCCATCCGCGCGCTCGGCACCACGACCGACCCGCAGATCAAGAACCTGCTCGACGAGTTCCGCGCAGCGCCGGACACCGATCCCGAGCTGAAAAAGACCGCCGACGCGGCCCTCGCCTCGATCGGCAACCGGCTTCGGCTGGTTGGCGTCGCCGCCAATTTGTTCCAGGGCATCAGCCTCGGCAGTGTTCTGCTTCTCGCGGCGATCGGCCTCGCCATCACCTTTGGAGTAATGGGCGTCATCAACATGGCGCATGGCGAGATGATCATGCTTGGCGCCTACACCGCCTATGTCTGCCAGCAATTGTTCCGTGCATTCTTGCCGGCGGACTGGATCGACGCCTATCTCCCCGTCGCGGTCCCGGTTGCGTTTTTTTTCGCGGGGGGGGTTGGCATGGCGCTGGAGCGCAGTGTGATCCGGTTTCTCTACGGTCGGCCCCTTGAAACCTTGCTTGCGACCTGGGGCGTCAGTTTGATTTTGCAGCAGGCGGTGCGCTCGATTTTCGGCTCACCCAATAAGGAGGTTTCGAACCCGAGCTGGATGACCGGCGGGTTCGACCCGATCGGCGGGTTCACGATCACCTGGAACCGGCTCTACATAATTCTCTTCTGCTTCATCGCCTTGGGAGCGCTCGCGCTGATCCTCAATCGGACCAGCTTCGGGCTGCACATGCGCGCGGTCACGCAGAACCGCCCAATGGCCTCGGCGATGGGTATTCGCACCGCGCGGGTCGATGCGCTGACCTTCGGGCTCGGCTCGGGCATTGCCGGCATGGCCGGGGTTGCATTGAGCCAAGTCGGCAATGTCAGCCCCAACCTTGGCACGATCTACATCGTCGACAGCTTCCTCGTTGTCGTGTTCGGCGGGGTCGGAAACCTAATGGGAACTCTGGTCGGCGCACTATCTCTTGGCATCGTCAACAAATTCCTCGAGCCGGTCGCCGGCGCGATCCTCGGCAAGATCGTCGTGCTGGTCGCTATCATATTGTTCATCCAACGGCGGCCGCGCGGCCTCTTCGCGCTCAGGGGACGCACCGCCGAGGCAGAGGCGTAAACCGTGCCGGCGCTCCCCGGCCGCGGGCAAAAAAGCGCGTGGAATCCGAGTTTTTGGGCGCGCTTCCTCGCCTGCGGGGCGGCTTTGGTTCTGGCGGTGCCGGCCCTCAACTTTTGGGTGCCGCCGGATTCTCCGGCCGCTCTGCCTGATTACCTCATTCCGCTTTTGGGCAAGTACCTGTGCTACGCGCTCCTGGCGCTGAGCCTCGATTTGATTTGGGGCTATGCCGGGATTTTAAGCCTCGGGCACGGCGCCTTCTTCGCTTTGGGCGGCTACTGCATGGGCATGTATCTGATGCGTCAGATCGGCACCCGGGGCGTTTACGGCAATCCGCTGCTGCCCGACTTCATGGTCTTTCTCAACTGGAAAGAGCTGCCCTGGTTCTGGTGGGGGTTCGATCATTTCGCCTATGCGGCCGTGATGGTGGTCCTCGTCCCGGGCCTGCTCGCGCTGGTTTTCGGCTGGCTCGCCTTCCGCTCGCGCGTCACCGGGGTCTATCTATCGATCATCACGCAGGCGATGACCTACGCGTTGATGCTGGCCTTCTTCCGCAATGACATGGGGTTCGGCGGAAACAACGGGATGACCGATTACAAGGATATCCTGGGGTGGGACGTCCACAAGCCGTCGACCCGGCTTGGCCTCTACAGCGCCTCGGTGTTCGCGCTCGGACTGGGCTATCTCTGCTGTCGGTTCATCTCTACCTCCAAGCTCGGTCTCGTATTGTTGGCGCTGCGCGACGCCGAAAGCCGGGTGCGGTTTCTCGGCTACTCCGTCATCAATGCCAAGCTGTTCGTCTTCACCGTCTCGGCCGTGCTCGCTGGAGTTGGCGGCGCGCTCTATGTTCCGCAGGTCGGCATTATCAACCCAAGCGAGTTTTCTCCCGGAAATTCGATCGAGATCGCGATCTGGGTCTCGGTCGGTGGGCGCGGCACCCTGTTAGGGGGAATCGTCGGCGCCATCCTCGTCAACGCGGCGAAGACCTGGCTGACTGGTGCCGCGCCCGAAACCTGGCTGTTCGTGCTCGGGGCGTTGTTCATCCTGACGACATTGGTCTTCCCGCGCGGGATCGTCGGGCTGATGCGGCGCCCGAGCCGGATCCGGGTACCGGCCCCAACTCCGGTGCCGGCCGGAGAACAGGCATGAAGACGGCAAAGCAACTGACGGAGGCGCTGCTCTACCTCAATGGGGTGACCGTTAGTTTTGACGGCTTCAAGGCGTTGAACGATCTGTCGCTCGTCGTCGAGGAAGGCGAACTGAGGACGATTATCGGGCCAAACGGCGCCGGCAAGACGACGATGATGGACGTCGTCACCGGGAAAACCCGACCCGATTCAGGCGAAGTGTTCTTTCGCGGTACGGCGGATTTGAGCCGCCTCGACGAGGCTGAGATCGCCAATCTCGGCATCGGCCGCAAGTTTCAGCGGCCGACCGTCTTCGAAAACCTGACCGTCTTCGAAAATCTTGAGCTGGCACTCGCTGATACCCGCGGCACCTGGATAGCGCTCTTCGCTCGTCTGAACTTGGATCGCCGTGATCGCATCGCGCCGACCTTGGCCCGCATCGGTCTCGACAAGCAGAGTGGTCAAGCGGCTGGCTCGCTCAGTCACGGCCAGAAGCAATGGCTCGAAATCGGTATGCTGCTGATCCACGACCGTACGCTCCTGTTGATCGACGAGCCGGTCGCCGGGATGACCGACCGCGAAACCGAGGAAACGGCCGAGCTGATCCTCGATCTGGCGAAGGACCGCACGATCGTCGTCGTCGAGCACGACATGGCCTTTGTGCGCAGTCTCGGGGCTCGGGTGACCGTACTGCACGAGGGAGCGGTCCTCGCCGAAGGCTCGATCGACCATGTGCAGAACCATCAACGGGTCATCGAAGTCTATCTCGGCCGCTGAGAATGTTGTCAGTCGAAGGGATCGATCTCTATTACGGAGCGAGTCACGCGCTGCGCCGCGTCAGCCTGACCGCAAAGAAGGGCGAGGTGACGTGCATTCTCGGCCGCAACGGCGTGGGCAAGACGAGCTTGTTGCGGGCGATCTTCGGACTGCAGCCGATCCGCGCCGGTCGCGTTATCTGGAAAGACCGAGTGTTGAACGGGTTGCCGCCGCACGAGCGCGCCCGCGCGGGACTGGCGTTGGTGCCGCAAGGCCGTGAGATCTTTGCAAGGCTGACGGTGCTCGAGAATCTCGCGACCGGTTTCGCACCGCTGGCGCGGGAGCTGCGCCACATCCCAGATGAGATCTTCACTCTGTTCCCGGTGCTAAAGGACATGCTGCACCGCCGCGGTGGCGACCTTTCCGGCGGCCAGCAGCAGCAGCTGGCGATCGCCCGGGCTCTCGTCACGCGACCGACGCTGCTGATCCTCGACGAGCCGACGGAAGGCATCCAGCCTTCGATCATCAAAGATATTGAGCGCGTCATTCGTGCTCTCGCCGACCGCGGCAACCTGGCAATCCTACTCGTCGAGCAATACTTCGATTTCGCCCGGGATCTCGCTGCCGCTTATTTCGTCATGCAACGGGGCGAGGTCGTGGTGTCGGGGCGCCGGGACGACATGGACGAGACGGCGGTCCGCAGCTACCTGACTGTATGAGTGAGAGTGCGGCCGGTCCGGTGTAGCTGAGCGCCGATTTCTGATGCCCTCAGGTCACTTCGACTGACGGCGTGAAGATATAGCCGCTGCCGCGCACCGTCTTGATCATCGTTGGCCTTTGCGGATCGTCCTCAAGCTTGCGCCGCAGCCGGCCGACCTGGACGTCGATCGTCCGATCAAACGGCCCGGCCTCGCGATTGCGGGCGAGATCGAGCAGCCGGTCGCGAGTCAGCACCTGATTGGCGTTATTGACGAACGCCGCAAGCAGATCGAATTCCCCAGTGGTGAGCCGGACTTCCTCGCCCGAGGGAGAAAGGAGCTCGCGTGTAGCGAGATCAAGGTTCCATCCGGCGAACCGTGCCCTGGGTCGAGATGCTGCTTGCCTGTCGGCAGATCGGGTCGAGGCCCGCCGCAACACACTTTTGACCCGAGCCAACAGCTCACGCAGGTGAAACGGCTTTGGCAAATAGTCATCCGCGCCCATTTCGAGCCCGATGATGCGGTCGACCGTCTCGCCACGCCCGGTCAGAATGATGATCCCGACGCTCGATTCCTCGCGCAGCGAGCGAGCGAGAGTCAGCCCATCCTCGCCGGGGAGCATCAGGTCGAGAATGACGAGATCGACCCGATCCTGGCCAATCACCCGGCGCATTCCGGCGCCATCATGTGCAGTCGAGACTCGGTACCCTTCGCTTGACAGATATTCCTGGACGAGATCGCAGATCTCGCGCTGATCGTCGACGATCAGAATGTGCCCGTTATCATGCTTGCCGGCCAACTTCGTCTACCCTTTGTCGTGGTCCGGCCCCCAACGATCGATCGAGGGTTTGCGGACGGGCCTCTCAAGCTCACCCATACATATGGTTACAAATTCTTACACAAAACCATTCGCGCTGACATCATCGGATAACATCGCATCGATAGAGTGTGCGGTCTCGGATCGGCCCTCGGCCGATTGTCGCCATCAGGAGTAGCCCTCTGTGGCCGACCCTTATCGGGACATCGAAGCCGAAATTCCCGGCCTTCGTCGTTACGCGCGCGCGCTGACACGCGACCTGATCGCAGCGGATGACCTCGTCCAGGACTGCCTGACTCGTGCACTCAGCAAATTGTATCTGTGGCAACAGGGGACGGACTTGCGGGCGTGGTTGTTCACGATACTTCACAACCAATACATCAATCACGTCCGGCGTGCCGCTCGAGAGGGAATGGCGGTCGGCTTGAGTGAGCGCGAGCCGCTGCTGGCCCGCGCACCGCAGCAAACAAGGGGACTCGAATTGCGGGATCTTGAGCGCGCCATCGCCAAGCTCCCCATTGCGCAGCGGTCGGTAATCCTGCTCGTGGGCTTAGAGGGAATGCGCTACGGAGAAGTAGCCGCTGTTCTCCATGTTCCGGTCGGGACCATCCGTTCGCGGCTCTCGCGCGGCCGCGAGGCTTTACGCCGATTGACGGGCATCGTCGATGCTGCGGAAGCCGATACCACCGCGAGGGTGAGACCGAGCGTTCGCGACCGTCCGATCCGCCCGGTCCACGGGCCTGCCGCGCGTTCCGAAATCGCCATTGATCGGGGCGGCTTATTGCCCCGCCGACGGGCTGGCCGGCCGAGCAAACGCGCGTCGCCTTCCCGCTACTTGGCCGAGCGGACAGCGAATGGGTATCGCGCGGCATAAGGGTGCAGCTCGGGGCTGGAACAATCGGTTTTTCCGCTTGTTGACACCGTAGGCGGGTTGCCGGACGCCCGCCTTCATTTTCGCAGTCCGGCTTGGCAAAGTCTCCCTGTCGCGGGTTTGCCACCCGCAACCTGACCGGAGCCGGCTTGCCGACTCCGGTCTTTTTCCCGATGGGCGCGACCTGAGCGCCGCAGCAGACGTCGTATCGACCGATGAAGAAGTCTGATCGGCCTGGGTGAGCACCCGATTCGTTTAGAAAGCGCTGACGATAAGTTCTTCTGGCGAGAACGATCCCGGCTAGCTTGTTCGGCGTTGGCGACAACCGCTCCTCCACCAAACAATTGATAGATCGGCGAAATCACGAGTATCCAGCCGCCAAGCGATTGCCGGCTTGCAAAGCCACGGGCGATCCGTAAGGATCGGATTCTCGCCTCTAGAAATGGGCTAACTGTGAGGCGTCCAGGCTACGGCCGATGACGGGAACCCGTTGCATGCTCAGGGGACGGGATCGTCGGTCGGGTACATGACTCGCGGGGTTATCCCGGTGCGGAGTCCGGCCTTGGGATCACCCGCGGCTTTGGGTTCGCAGTGAGATGATTGGAAGAATGTTGGGTTTGCTGTCTGCCGATATGGCGATCGATCTCGGCACCGCAAACACTCTGGTTTATGTCAAAGGCCGGGGGATTGTGCTGAACGAGCCGTCGGTGGTGGCGATCGCCAGCGTCCGTGGCAGAAAACAGGTCCTCGCCGTCGGCGAGGAGGCGAAATTGATGCTCGGCCGTACGCCGGGCAACATCCAAGCAATCCGACCGTTGCGCGATGGCGTTATTGCCGATTTCGAAGTGACGGAGGAAATGATCAAGCATTTCATCCGCAAGGTGCATAATCGACGCAGCTTTGCTACGCCGCAAATCATCGTTTGCGTGCCGTCGGGCTCGACCGCAGTGGAGCGGCGGGCGATCCAGGAATCGGCTGAAAGCGCGGGCGCCAGGCGGGTCTTTCTTATCGAGGAGCCGATGGCAGCCGCGATCGGCGCCGGTCTCCCGGTGACCGAACCTACAGGTTCGATGGTCGTCGATGTAGGGGGCGGAACGACCGAGGTTGCGGTGCTGTCGCTCGGTGGCATTGTCTATTGTCGGTCAGTGCGGGTCGGAGGCGATAAGATGGATGAGGCGATCATCGCCTACATCCGGCGCAATCATAATCTCCTCGTTGGCGAAAGCAGTGCCGAGCGGATCAAGAAGGAAATCGGGTCCGCCTGCATGCCGGAGGACGGCGAGGGGCGCGTGATGGAGATCAAAGGACGCGATCTGATGAACGGGGTGCCCAAGGAAATCGTGATCAGCGAACGTCAGATCTCCGAGAGTCTCGCCGAACCGGTGGGTTCGATCGTCGAAGCAGTCAAAGTAGCGCTCGAACACACCGCTCCTGAACTCGCCGCCGACATAGTGGACAAGGGGATTGTGCTGACCGGCGGCGGGGCGCTGCTCAGCAATCTCGATCTAGTACTGAGGCACGCGACGGGGCTACCGGTTTCGATCGCAGACGACCCGCTGACTTGCGTGGCGCTCGGCACCGGCCGTGCCCTTGAAGAGATGAAGACCCTGAAAAACGTGTTGGTCAACATGTGGTAGGAATTTAATCTTTGGGGGTTAGGGGGGACTTATGAAAGTAAGCGCGTGCGAATGGTGCGGAGCGCCGTCGCATGGCAGGGGTTGCAAACTCCTCCACGCGGCAAGGCGCAATCGAGTTCGGCGAGCGCAGGGCGAGCCGGCGAGATGATCGGGTTGCCACCGCCGCGTCGTGCGGCGATGCAGCGGGTAGCCCTCCCGCTTCTCGTTTTGCTGTCCGCGACGATGGTCATCCTCGGCAAGGCCGATCAAGTCATGTTCGAATCACTCCGAGTCTCTGTGGCAGACGCTGCCTCGCCAGCGCTCGAGTTATTGTCGCGCCCACTCTCGGCCTTCGGATATCTCGCGGACCGCAGTCGAGAGTTTCTCAACGTCTATGGGGACAATCGCCGTCTTGCCGGGGAAAACGAGCGGTTGCTGAACTGGCAACAGGCTGCGCTTAGGCTTGCCTCCGAGAATGCCCGGCTGCGCGAGCTTCTGAAGTTGACGCCCGAGCCCACCGCGACGTTTATCACAGCCCGCGTGATCGCAAACTCCGGCGGCGCCTATGTACGTAGCTTAATGGTTCACGCCGGCAGCGAGAACGGCGTAGAACGCGGCCAAGCCGCCGTGACCGGCGAGGGCCTCGTCGGACGCGTGTCGGAGGTCGGAAGCTGGGCCGCACGGGTCCTCCTTGTCACCGATCTGAACTCTCGGGTGCCAGTGATCGTCGAAGGGCCTCAACAACGGGCGGTGCTGACCGGCGACAACTCCGAGCGTCCGTGCCTTCACTATTTGGATGGGGGTGCTGGGATCAAGGTAGGCGACCGGGTCGTCACCTCGGGACAAGGCGGTGTCTTCCCGCCCGGTCTACCGGTCGGCGTCGTCGCATCCCTCGATGGCGACGCTCCTCGCGTCGAGCCCTATGTCGAGATGTCTCGAGTTGAGTATTTACGTATCGTCGATTACGGGCTTGCAGACGGGTTGCCCAAGCCAGTGCCGATCACTTCGCGCAGCGCCCGGCGCGCCGAGCCGGCGGCGGGTGTCCAGCTGGGCCGGCGCTGAGCAGCGAATGGCTCTCGGATCCGCCAGCACAGCCGCCCCGCAGCGAGTCGACAACCCGGTCGTCCGCCTGCTACCGATCGCGACCACGCTGTTGGCGACGGTAATCTCGATACAACCGGCGCGTATTCCGGGCTACGCGGCGCTAACCCCCGCCTTTACATTGATGGCGGTGTATCATTGGACGATTTACCGGCCGGACCTGCTGCCGCCCCTCGTGCTCTTTTTGGTGGGCATTACCCAAGACCTGCTTGCTGGCGTTCCTCCGGGAATGACCTCCCTCGTCCTGTTGCTCGCGCGCGCGTTTGTGCTGCGCCAGCGACGCCACTTCGTTAATCGACCGTTTCCATTCGTGTGGGCCGGCTTTACGATGTTGACCGCCGGCGCGATGCTGTTTCTGTGGGTCTCGCATTGTTTGCTCGACAGGGTGCTGGTCGATTTTCGTGGCACCGTATTTCGTGCCGTGCTGACCATCGCGATGTTCCCGACAGCAAGCTTTCTGCTGGGCCGAACCCAGCAGACATTGATGGGCGCGGGGTGACTGGCGGCGCGTGACGGCGCAGCTCAGTCGGCCGCACCGACGATGCAGCGGGAAGCGCAACGACACAAGGGCTTGACTCGGCGGGCAGCGATCCTCGGCACTGGCCAGGCGATCCTCTTCGCTGGTCTCGCCGAGCGGATGTATCAGCTCCAGATCCTGGAGTCGGACCACTACCTTGTGCTCGCGGACGAGAACCGCATCAATCTGCAGCTTTTGGCGCCGATTCGCGCGCGAATACTCGACCGCTTCGGAGCGGCACTTGCCGATAATCACCAGAACTATCGCCTTGTCGTAATCGCAGAGCAGGCCGGAGATACCACGGCTACGCTCGAGGCTATCGCCGGGCTGATCGAGATCGGCGAGGCGGACCGCGCCCGGGTATTGCGCGACATCCGGCGCAAGCACCCCTTTGTGCCGGTCGTGATCCGCAACAATTTGAGTTGGGACGAGATGGCCCGCATCGCGGTCGCCTTTCCCGAACTGCCGGGCGTCTCGATCGAACAAGGCGTCACCCGATTCTACCCGTTCGGCGAAACCGCGGCGCACGCGATCGGCTACGTCGCCGCGGTTTCCGAGGCTGAGTTGGGCGGGGACCCGCTGCTCGAGCTGCCGGATTTTCGCATCGGCAAGAGTGGTATCGAGAAATCGCAGGACGCCGAGCTGCGGGGAAGCGCAGGGACGAGCCAAGTCGAGGTCAACGCCTTTGGTCGCATCGTCCGCGAGCTCGCCAGAGTGCCCGGCCGTCCCGGCAAAGATGTTGTGAGCTGCCTCGACGCCGCGATGCAAGACTTCCTGGCGCACCGTTGCAGCACCGAGGAGAGTGTGGCCAGCGTCTTGCTCGACGCGGTCACCGGCGACGTCCTCGCCCTCGTCTCGAGCCCGGGATTTGATCCTGCGCCCTTCACGACCGGCCTCGCCCCGGCGGTGTGGCAGCAGCTCTCGACCGATCCACGCCACCCACTAACCAACAAGGTGATCGCCGGCGTGTACCCGCCGGGCTCGACCTTCAAACCGGTGGTCGCAACGGCCGCACTCGCCGCGGGAGTATTGACCCCGGACACGCCGATCAGCTGCCCCGGCTACCTTGAGCTCGGTAATGCCACATTTCACTGCTGGCGGGAACACGGGCACGGCACCCTCCGCGTGCGAGAAGCGATCAAGAGATCTTGCGACGTCTTTTTCTACGAGACCGCACGCCGGCTCGGGATCGATCGTCTTGCGGCAATGGCGCGCAGCTTCGGCTACGGCAGTGTGGTCGGTCTCGACATTCCCGGCGAGCGTGCCGGGTTGATCCCGAGCCGGGAGTGGAAGCTGGCGACTTCCGGGACCGCCTGGTCGCAGGGGGAGACGGTGATCGCCGGGATCGGCCAGGGATCCGTGCTGGCGACGCCGCTGCAAATCGCAACTATGGTCGCCCGGCTTGTCACCGGCCGAGCGACCGTTCCGCGTCTCGTGCGCGCCAATGGCGTGATGCCGCCCGGCGGGGACCCGGCGCCGCCCGATTTTCCGGCACTGGGCGTCAGCTCGCACGTGGTCGCGCTCGTTCTTGACGGGATGAACGCGGTCGTCAACGAGCAGGGCGGCACGGCTTATGCTGAGCGCATCACCGATCCCGGCTTCGCGATGGGCGGAAAATCGGGCACTTCGCAAGTTCGGGCGATCAGCGAGTACGAACACGAGCATGGGCTGCGCAAGATCAGTGAGATCCCGTGGAAGGAGCGCGACCACGCGCTGTTCGTCGGCTTCGCGCCGGTGGGTGCGCCGCGGTACGTGTGTGCGATCGTTGTCGAGCACGGCGGAGTGAGGGGCGGACACGGCTCCGAAGTGGCTGGACCCATCTGCCGTGACGTCTTGCGTGAGGTGCAGCGCCGTGATCCCGCTCGGCGGGTACGCGACGGCGATACTGTGGCGCAGCTCCACCCGCCCGACTGGTCTCCGCCTCACGCTGATGCGCCGGGAGGCTGAGCCGTGGCGAGCCTTTCTGCCGACCTCGACCGAAGGGGGCTGCGCCTTTGGCAGAGCATCCGCGGCATCAGCTGGGGGCTGGTTCTGCTGATCTGCGCGGCCGCGGGCTCCGGCATCGCGGTGCTGTATTCCGCGGCCGACGGCAGCATGGAACCCTGGGCCGCCAAGCAGACGATCCGTTTTGCGATCGCTCTTATCCTGATGGTCGGTGTGGCGCTGGTCGACATCCGCCACTGGTTCCGCACGGCCTATTGGGTCTACGCAGTTTTGCTGGGGCTGGTGGTTGCCGTGGATCTGCGCGGCTTCGTCGGGATGGGAGCCCAACGCTGGATCGATCTCGGAGTGATCCAGCTGCAGCCTTCCGAGCTGATGAATGTCGTCGTGGTGCTCGCCCTCGCGCGCTATTTCCACAGCCTCTCCGGCGAAGATGTCGGGCGCATCCGATATTTGATTCTGCCCGCGCTAACAGTAGGCGTGCCGGCGGCGCTGGTCCTCAAACAGCCCGATCTCGGCACCGCAGTGTTGCTGCTGATGGGCGGTGTCGTGATGTTCTTCATCGCCGGGGTGCGCCTGCGCTACTTCGTCCTGACGGCGGCGGCTGTCGCTGCTGCGCTGCCGGGGGTGTGGCATTTTCTGCGCGATTACCAGAAGAGCCGGATATACACCTTCCTTGATCCGGACAGCGACCCGCTTGGCGCCGGCTATCATATCCTGCAATCCAAAATCGCGCTCGGCTCGGGCGGGCTATTCGGTAAGGGCTTTCTGCAGGGTAGCCAAAGCCATCTGAGCTTTTTGCCGGCGAAGCAGACCGATTTCATCTTCACGACCTTGGCCGAGGAGTTCGGCCTCGTAGGCGGGCTCGGGCTATTGGCGCTATACTCGCTGATCATTGTCTACGGTTTTGCAATCGCGCTCCGCAGCCGCAATCAATTTGGGCGCCTCTTGGGCCTCGGCATCGTTACCAATTTCTTCCTCTCCGTGTTCATCAACACGGCGATGGTGATGGGCTTGATCCCGGTCGTCGGCGTGCCCTTGCCGCTGATTTCCTATGGTGGCACCGCGATGCTCGCGGTGATGTTCGGTTTCGGCCTATTGATCAATGTCGGCGTCCACGGCGACATCCGGCTGAACAACAGGGGGGAGCCGCGGCCGAGCTGAGGCGCGCATTTCCGGGTTTCGCCGGGAAATTCCCGGAAATTTTTTAATTTGCATCCTTCGCGCGTCGTAAAACCCAACGAAATCAAATATCTGTGACGAAATTGCCGGGCCTATAAACCGGGTATTTGTCGCACCCGAACCGGGAACGATATCCCGGAACCGGGAATTTACCGGGAATCGGCGAGCCCGTTCGCGTCCCGTTGTCGCAAGGTAGCTGAGCTTTGTGGCATAATTCAGGTCCTTGATCCTCCAATCAAGGACCGGTCCCGTTTGGCGCGTATCTGGCCCGAACCCGCCAATCCTGGTAAGCAAGCCCGGCCAGCGCAGAAGTCGGCCGAGCGCTCGATGCGGAGGGTAATTCGATGGCGGAGAAGGATCCGGCGGAAAGCGGCCGCCGCCTACATGTGACCACATTGCTCGTTGCTTCGCGCCGCGCGCTCGACAACGCGCTGGCCGAGCTCGGCTTTGCCGAGGACGACGATCGGGTCGTCGAACACGACGGACGTCTCGCTTTTTTGACCTGCTCGCATGAGGAAGATTGCGACGACATGTTCGCGCTGATCACCGAGCTGTCGGCGCGCGGCGAGAGTTGGGAATTGCAGTCACGCATCGACGCCGAGGTGGGCCGCGCGATCTATCAGTCGTTCGCCCGTTATCGACCGGTCGAAGCCGTTGACGCCGCGGTCGAGGAAGAACAGGAGCCGGAGACCTCGGAGACACCCATCTATGACATCGAGAGCGCCGAAGGGCTGCAGGCGCTAAAGCGCATCTTGAAACGGATCGAACCGGCCGATGCGTTTGCAACGATCCGTCCGGGCCGGGACGGTCGCGCTACCGCCAGGGTATTGCGGCGCGGCTCGCGCCGCGTGATCGCGGCGGCGACCGGCGCGGATGAATCGACGTTGCGTGGTGTCATCCGAGAGATCCTGCCCAACGTCATGCTCGATGTCGCGATGAAGCCTCCCGGGTAGCTGACGACGGCAGCGTTGTCTCTGCTGCGGCCCGATCGCCTGGCAACTCTGACCGGGCTCCTCCGCGATCGGACCGTGCGGCTCGCTGTCACCGGATTGAGCGGGTCAGGTAAGACGGCTTTCGTTACAAGCCTCGTTCACAACCTCATCAGCGCCGTTGGTCACCCGGCCCGCCTGCCGTTTCTGCGCGCTGCCGCGGAGCGTCGCACGCTCGCCGTCCGGCTCGATGCGCCGCGCGCCCACACCGTCGCTCCATTTCCGGTTCGCGATACGATCGCAGCACTTGCAGCCGATCCGCCGCACTGGCCGCCGAGCACGACCGATCTACGTCGAGCCGATCTGTCGATGCGCTTCATGTCAGCGGGGTTATTCGGGCGTGTCGGCGGCGGCAGCGCCCAACTCTGCCTCGAGATCCTCGACTATCCCGGCGAATGGCTGCTCGACCTCCCGCTCCTCGATCAGAGCTACCGCGATTGGTCGCGAGCGACACTCGAGCGCGCGCGGCGCGGCGCACGTGCCCCGCTTGCCCGGGATTGGCTCGATTTTCTCGCACGCCATCCGGCGGACAGCGCCGGCGACCCGGAAATGGCGCGGCTGGCGCACAGCCTCTATCGGGCCTTTCTCGAGGCGTGCCGAACCCGGGAGCAGCTGAGCCTGTTGCAGCCGGGGCGATTCTTGAACCCGGGCGATATCCCCGATCCTTCGGCGCTGTGGTTTTGTCCGATGCCGTTTGCGGTCGGCGCGCATTCGCAGGATGGCAGCATGGCCGCGTTGATGGAAGCGCGTTTCGAAGCCTACAAGCAGGTTGTCGTGCGTCCCTTCTTTACGCAGCTTGCGCGCGGAGTCGATCGTCAGATCGTGCTCGTCGACGTGCTGCGCGCGCTAAACGACGGCGAGGAGGCATTCGCCGATCAGCGTCTGACGCTCGAAACGATCCTCAGCGCTTTCCGTTTTGGCAGACGCAGTCTGCTGCGGCTGTTGTTTGGGGCGCGCATTGATCGCGTCCTCTTTGCCGCGACCAAGGCCGATCACGTGCCGGCGCTGCAGCGCGACCATCTCGAGGCGCTGATGTCCAATCTCGTCGCCGTGACGACGCTGCGGGCCAAAGACGCGCATGCGCGGGTGGCGGCGACGGCGCTGGCCTCGATCCGCTGCACTGAGGACGGTACCGACGTGATCGACGGGCATAAGGTCGATGTCGTGATCGGATTGCCCGAAGGCGGTGATCGGCGCATCCGCTTCTTCCCCGGGATCGTGCCGATGACACCCCCACCCACGGGTTTTTGGGGCGAGCGTTTCACCGAGTTCCCAGTCTTCCAGCCGCCGCGTATCGCGCCTGAAGCCCGGGATGGCGTGCCCCACATCAATCTCGACAAGGCGCTCGATTTTCTGCTCGGGGATATCCTTGCATGACGCATCCATGAATTGCTCTCCCGCACACCTCGCAATGCCCCTATCGCGACACATAGGCCGACGGCACTTCATCTTCATTATGGCCGCCGCGACCGCCATGTGGCCGCTCGGCACACCAGCGCAACCCGTGGAGAAGGTCTTCAAGATCGGCATCTTCAGCGCAGGATCGCGTGGGCCAGAGTCCACACTGAAGGGCATGCTTCGCGATAGTCTCGGCGAGCTCGGATGGATCGAGGGCAGGAACTTCGCTTTCGAGGGCAGGTACGCGGAGGACCAGCTCGACCGGCTGCCCGGGCTCGCCGCGGAGCTGGTCAGCCTCGATGTCGACGTCATCGTGGCAGTGGGGACCTTGGCGCCGCTTGCGGCCAAGCGGGCGACCTCTACGATCCCGATTGTTATGGCGGGAGCCGGCGACCCGGTCGGAAGTGGGCTCGTTGCCAGCCTGGCGCGGCCCGGCGGCAACGTCACCGGGACGAGCCTGATGGCACCGGACCTGGCCGGAAAGCGGCTGGAAATGGCCAAAGATCTCCTCCCGGGGGTTTCTCGCGTGGCTGTCCTCTGGAATGCGGCCAATCCTTATTCCAGGCTTGTCTTCAAGGAGACAGGGCGTGCCGCCCGAACTCTGGAGATCGCGATTCAATCGCTGGAGGTTCGGGCGCCTGCCGATATCGACGGTGCGCTGGAAGCTGCGATGGGTCAGCACGCCGATGCCTGATCACGGTCGAAGATCCGCTGACGAATGATCATCGAGAGAAAATTGCCAAATTCGCCATTGATAAGCGGTTGCCGACAATCGCCGGTCTAAAGATTTTTGCGGACGCCGGGGGGCTCCTGTCCTATGGCGCGAATGTCAGTGATACCTTTCGACGCAGCGTTGGCTACGTGGCCAAGATCCTCAAAGGGGCTAAACCGTCCGACCTGCCTGTCGAGCAACCGACCATGTTCGAGCTGGTTATCAACCTCAAAACCGCCAAGGCGCTCGGGCTTGCAATTCCGCCATCGCTCCTCGCCCTTACAAACGAGGTGATCGAGTGAGGAGACGCGATTTCATCGCCGGTCTCTTACTCGCGAGCGCGGTCTGGACAGCGCGGGCGCAGGACCAGGCGAAGCCGCACCGGATAGCGATCGTCATCGCCGGGGGTACGATCGCTCGCATCAGCGAGACGAGCAGCGAACCCACAAGTCGCCGCTTCTACCAAGCGTTTTTCGAGGAGTTGCGCCGACTGGGCCATGTCGAGGGACAAAACCTCACGATCGAGCGGTATGCCGGCGCAGGACGCCCCGAGGGCTATGCCGATCTCGCTCGCGAGATCGTCAGCCGCAACCCGGACGTGATTGTTGCCTCTACCAACCCGGTTGCCCTGGCGCTCCGCGCGGCGACCGGCACAATCCCGATCGTTTGGCTGGGGGTTGAACCGCTCCGGCTTGGATTGGCAACGAACGTGGCGCACCCCGGCGGCAATTTCACCGGGGTCAGCCTCTATGACGCAGAGTTTTCTGCAAAGCGCCTCCAGATCCTCAAGGAAGCCGCCCCTTTGGCATCGAGGGTCGCGTTCCTGAACATGCGTAACGCATGGGAAGGTGCCTATGGGCAGGCGTTTCAACCGGCATATCGGGAAGCAAGCCGACAATTGCAGATTTCGTTGCTCCCCATGCTGATCGATGAAGCCACGCCGTCCGAGGTTGAACGCGCGTTCGCCGAGATCGCGCGAGAGCGGCCGAATGCGATCATGGTCAGCGAGCTGGGTGACCTGATCCCGTTCCGTCAGCTGATCGTCGAGCTGGTCGAGAAGAACCGCTTGCCGGCAATCTATGGCGTTTGTGAGTTTGTCAAGGCGGGTGGGTTGATGGCCTATGCGGCCGACTTCGGCGAAGCCGGGCGGCGCATCGCCAATGACGTGCACCAGGTCCTCAACAGCGCTAAACCCGGCGACATCCCGATTTATCAAGCGACGAAATTTGAGCTGGTCATCAACCTGAAAGCCGCCGACGCACTCGGCCTGACGATTCCAGCGCTGCTCCTCGGCCGCGTCGACGAGGTCATCGAGTGAAACGCCGCGCGTTCATCTTCCTTGCGACCGGCGCGACAGCGGCCCGGCCGCTCGCCGTATTCGCGCAACAGACCGGGAAAATATTCAGGGTGGGCGTCTTGAACGCGGGCGTCGAGACTCCCAAACCGTTGGCGGATGTCAGCAGGGACGCGTTCGAGAAGCTCGGCTGGTTCGAGGGCAAGAACATAACCTTCGAGCGCCGATACGCAGAGAACCATCCCGATCGGCTGCCCGACCTGGCGGCCGAATTGGTCGGCCTCAAGGTCGACCTGATCATGGCAGGCGGCACCCTGGCGCCGCTTGCGGCCAAACGAGCCACCACGACGATCCCGATCGTCATGACGACCGCCGGCGGCCCTGTAGGGAGCGGCCTGGTCTCGAACCTGGCGCGGCCCGAAGCGAACGTCACCGGGCTGAGCTTTATGTCGCCCGATTTGGACAGGAAACGCTTGCAGTTGCTCAAGGAAGTCGTCCCCCGGGTCGCGCGTGTAGCGGTCCTCTGGGATGCGGCCAATCCCTATCCCGCGCGGGCCTTCAAGGAGACCCAGCGAGCGGCCACAGCCTTGGGGACCGAGGTTCATTCGCTGGAGGTGCGTGGGCCGGGTGATTTCGCCGGCGCGTTCGACGCGATGGAACGACTACAGCCTGACGCCTTGTTTGCGATCGGCGATCCTCTGATTTCGGATTCTCGCAGGCAGATTGTCGATTTCGCCTCGACCCAGAGATTGCCGGCCATGTATCCGCTCAGGGAGTATGTCGAAGCCGGTGGCTTGATGTCCTACGGGAACAGCATCTCCAATATGGTTCGGGTGCCGCCGGATATGTGGACAAAATCCTCCGGGGTGCCAAGCCCGAGGATTTGCCGGTCGAGCAGCCGACTACGTTCGAGCTCGTTATCAACATGAAGACCGCCAAAGCACTCGGCTTGACGATCCCGTCATCGGTGCTTGGCCTCGCCGATGAGGTTTTGGAATGATCTGCCGAGAGCCCCACCTTTGACGACCGAAGCCGACCCGATCCGCGAGCGGCTTCGCCCGCGCATCGTCGAGACGGGGGAGACTGGCCGGCTCGATCTCGGTCTGCCGGCGATCCCGGAACCGGGCCGTGCGCCGCCGCCCGCGCGGCGTTTCCCGTCGCCTTTTGCCGTCGCGATGACCGGGCTTGGCATTCTCTTCGCCGGTGTCGTCGGGATCGATCTCGCGCAGTTCGTCGACGGCGCCTTCGCGCATGGCACGGGCTTGGGCGTCCTGGCGACGGTGGCGGTCGCGGCCGGTGCCTGCGGCGCTCTCTATTGGCTGACGGCGGAGCTGCGCGGGCTTATGCGCTTGCGCTCGGCAGAACGCCTCCGGCGGCTGATCCCGTCGGCTCTGGCGGGCGAGCTGAAGCAGGAGATCAACGCCGCGGCGGCGATCCTCGCCCACGATCGCTTACTCGGCGAGGCCGTCGGGAGCTACCGCGCCGCGGTCGCACCCCATCATACGGGGCGGGATGCGCTCGAACTGTTCTCGCGCTTTGTGCTTGCGCCGGCCGATCAGCTGGCGCAGGCCGCGATCCGCCGCGCCGCGGCGCAGGCCTTTGCAATCAACGCAATCAGCCCGACCGTGGTGCTCGACACGCTCTTGTTTGCCGCAAGGGCCATGCGCCTGATCCGCGAAATCGCCGAGATCTACGGCCAACGCCCTGGTATGGCCGGCACGGTGCATCTGTTGCGCAGGCTCGCCAGCGGCGCAGGCCTGGTCGGCGCCGTCGATATCGTCGGTGGGGTCATCGTTCAGCAGCTTGGCGGTGCGGTTCTCGAGCGCTTGAGCGCGAGCGCCGCCGAGAGCGCCTACGCGGCGCAAAAGATGGCGCGTCTCGGCCTCGTCGCGATGGCCTCGTGCCGGCCGATCGAGTTCCGCCCCGGTGAGGCGCCCTCGCTATCCGGGCTCGTGTCGGGCCTTCTCCGACAAAGTCAGAAGCGCGACGAGTAGGCTGCGTTTTGGCGTCCGGGGGTTCGCCATCAGCCGAGGCGAGACCATCAGATTAAATAACCCCTGTTAAGTAAATATTAATCATATTCCGCTAGAACGAATGCGTGTTCCGCGTCGCCCTATCGCTGACTCTTGCCGCGCTCTCGCCTGCAGTGCCGGTCTCGTCGCTTACCTCGGGGGCTGCGATCGCAGTTTGCTTCTCGCCGGAGGAGAACTGTGCCGCGTTCGCCGATCGCGCGATCGGCAATGCGGAGCGCGAGATCCTGGTCGGTGCGTATGGCCTGACCAACGGGTCGAGCATTGTCGAGGCGCTGATCCGCGCAAAGGAGCGCGGCATCGACGTTCGGCTGATCGCCGACAAGACGACTCCCTGCGAGCGCAACAGCGCCGTGGAACCGCTTGCCGCGGCGGGCGTCCCAATATGGATCGACGATCAGGCTCGGATCGCTCATGCCAAGACCATGGTCATCGACGGTGCCATCACCCTGACGGGCTCCTACAACTGGACCCGCGGCGCGGCCTCGAACTCCGAGAACCTGAACCTCATCTCCTCCCCTGACGTCGCGGCCGCCTACGCCGCCCACTGGCGGCAGCGCCTTGCGGTTTCGATCCGGTTCGATCGGAGGGAAGATTGGTGCCGGGTCGCGACAACAGACGCACGCTGATCCCGTAAAAAATTTTGCACGATCCGCCGACTTGTGCTGAGAGGCCGGTGGCGGCAGCATCTGGCCGTGAGTCGACAGGATGGCGGCAGAGGGAGGGGAGGATGCGTGCGTTTGGTCTCTTGGCAGGTGCGGCTGCAGCGGTGGTGGTCGGCGCGCTGATCAGCGCCGGCTCGACCTCGGCCTCTGCTCAGACATTGATCATCGGGAACGACGAGAAGCAAAGCGTTGACCAGAACGCAAAACCGATCGTCAACGAGCCCGGTCACGACACATTGTCGGTTATCGACATCTCCAAGCCTGAGGCGCCGCGCATCGCCGCGACGATCCCGCTGATCAACTCGGTCGTCGGTCCGCCGACCAACCTCGCGATCCACCCCTCGAGCGCCTTTGCCTTTGTCGCCAACTCGCTTGAGCCGATCACCCAAGGCTGGGCTCACCGGCTGGAGCCCGACAACAAGGTCTTCATGATCGACCTGAAGGCGAGCCCGCCCAAGGTGATCGGCACGATCACGGTCGGCAAGCAGCCTTCTGGCATGGCGATCAGCCCGAAAGGCGATCTGGCACTGGTCGCCAATCGCGCCGACGGCACGATCTCGGTCCTGTCGATCCGCGGCGGCGACGTCCTTGTTACCGATACCGTGGCGGTAGGGACGCCGACCGACAGCGTCTCGGCCGTCGCGATCACCCCCGACGGCAAGCACGCGCTCGCCACCAAGGCGGCTGCGAACAAGGTCGCTTTGCTGTCGATCAACGACGGCAAGGTCACCTACGACAAACACGACCTCCCGGCAGGCATCTTCCCTTACAACATTGCCGTGACACCCGATGGCAAGCTGGCGCTGACCGCGGACAACGGCAATGGCGGTAGCTCGGACGGCAATGTTGATACGGTCAGCGTGATCGACCTCGAGGCTGACCCGCCGCGGGTCATCGATCATGTGACGGTCGGGGATTCGCCCGAGGGTCTCGCAATCAGCCCGAAGGGGGATCTCGCCGTCACGGTCGAGGCGCGCGGCTCGAACATGCCCAAATTCTCGTTCTTTTATCATCCCGGAGGTGCCGTCACCGCGCTCAAGATCGACGGCAAGAAGCTCACCAATGTCGGCGCGGCCGATGTCGGCGTGCTACCCGAGGCCGTCGCGTTCAGCCCCGACGGGCAGTATCTCTATGTCGGAAATTTCCTCGAGGGAGATATGTCGGTTCTCAAGGTCGACGGGACGACACTGACCGAAACCGGGCAGCGCCTCAAATTGCCCGGCCATCCGGCATCAATGCGGGCCGGCCCGCAATAGGGCTGCCGTGACCAATACGCTCCTGACCCTCCACGACCCGGAGATCGCGCAGCGATACTACGCCGAGGGGCTCTGGCAGGAAGACACGCTCTATACGCTGTTGTGCGCTCACGCGGCGGGACGGCCCAGCGCCTTTGCGGTGCGAGATGGGCGACGGCGGCTTTCGTGGAGTGAGCTACGCGCGCTCGTCGACGGTGTCGCGGCGGATCTGCACGCCGCGGGCCTCAAACGCGGCGAGCGGGTGTCGGTCTGGCTGCCAAACCGGGTCGAGGTGGTGGCGATCCTGCTCGCCTGCTCTCGCCAGGGCTATGTGTGCAACCCGTCATTGCACCGCAACTACACTGTCGGCGAAATCGTCGAGCTGCTGAGCCGCATCCGCGCGGCCGCCCTCTTCGCCGAGCCCGACTACGGCGCTGATGCGGCCTCCGCCGACATCTTTGCCGCCGCAGCGACCCTGCCTTCGCTGCGCCGCATCTACACGCTCGGGACCGGCCCAGCCGGAGTGGCACCTTTTCCCACAGCTGTCGCGACCCTCTCGCTGCCGCCCGCCGATAACGATCCCGACAAGATCGTCTATCTCGCCTTCACCTCCGGCACCACCGGGATCCCCAAGGGTGTTATGCATTCGGACAACACATTGCTCGCGAACGGACGCGCGATGGTCGCCGACTGGCATCACGACGAGCACACGGTCCTGCTGAGCCTTAGCCCGATGAGCCATCACATCGGCGCAGTCGCGATCGAGCAGATGATGGCGGCGGGGCTCGAGCTGGTGGTCAACGCACCGCCGCCCGACATGACGCCGCTCGACTGGGTCATCGCGACCGGCGCCGACTATGTCATGGGTGTACCGACGCACGCGATGGACATACTCGCCGAGATGCGCCGCCGGGGGCTCGACCAGCTCGGTAAGATTAAAGTGTTCTACATGGCCGGCTCGCCGATCCCGCATGAGACGGCGCAGGCATTCCTCGATCGCGGGGTGCTACCGCAGAACGTCTATGGCATGACGGAGAACGGCTCGCACCAATACACGTTGCCGAACGACGATCGGCAAACGATTGTCGAGACTTGTGGGCGGTCCTGCCGCGCCTACGAGATCCGGATTTGGGACAAGGACAACCCGGATATCGAGGCGCCGCCGGGCGTGGTCGGCGAGATCGGCGGCTGCGGCGCTTGCCTGACCTTGGGCTATTTCGACAACCAGCAGGCGACCGAGGAGTCGTTCAATCGCTCGGGCTGGTTCATGAGCGGCGATCTCGGCCGGTTCGACAACAAGGGCTGCCTCGAGATCGTCGGCCGCAAGAAAGATCTGATCATCCGCGGCGGCCACAATATCCATCCGGCACGGATCGAGGATCTGACGATGCGGCACGCCGTGGTCGCCCGCTGTGCGGCTTTTCCGGTCGCCGACCAGCGGCTGGGCGAGAAAGTCTGTCTTGCCGTGATCCCGCATGACGGGGCGAGCGTCGAGCCGGAGGAGCTGCTCGCCCACCTGCATCGCGCCGGGCTGTCGCGTTACGACATGCCCGAGTATTTCATCGCGATGGAGTCGTTTCCGCTGACGGCCAGCGGCAAGATCCTGAAACGTGAGCTGGTCGAATGGGCGAAGAACGGCCGCATCGTCCCGATCCCGGTGCGCTGGGGCGAGCGTTGAGGCATTTCCCTGGTCGACGGGAAGATACTGGCACGATAACGATTTCACGCCCTTCGGCGACCGAATCCGTTCCGGCAAGTCTTTGATTTTTTGGCGCCATGGCAGGCAAATTCCCTAGATGACCGAACAGGGAAGTAAATCGGCCGAACACGGAAATAAATCGCTCGATCAGCGAATTAAATCGGCCGATCAGGAAAGGGGCTCTGGCTGATCGAGGACATGATACCATGGCGCCTCACACACCGCATCCGAAGTTCCGATGGACATCTCGGACCGGTTGCGGGGCCTGAGACTCGAGCAGTATGCCCGGTCGTTTCAGGAGAACGACGTCGATGGGTAAGAGCACCGCGCCCGTTTTCGTTGCGAACCCCGCTAAAGTGAGAGGATCGGGGCGGAGGCTGTTCGATCGCCTCGATGCGATCCCGGCGCTGTCCGACGAGGAGCGACAGATCCTCGACAGCGTGTCGGCGCTCGCGCGCGACGAGATCGCGCCGCGCGCCGAGCATCACGACCGCACGGGAGAGTTTCCTTGGGACAACATTAGGGCGATCAATGCGCTCGGGCTCAATGCGGTCTTTGTGCCGGAGGCCTATGGCGGGGCTGGGCTCGGTTACGCCGCCTACCTCGCATGTGTGCGCGAGTTGAGCCGGGCTTGCGCGTCGACCGGCATAATATGGGCGACGAACTTCCACGCGATGAAGCCGCTGATCGACTTCGGAACAGAGGAGCAAAGGCGGCGTCTCCTGCCGCGGGTCGCCGAGGGGGCGCTCGCCGCGCTGGCGATCACCGAACCCGACGCCGGCTCGGATGCGACGCATATGAAGACGCAGTTTACCCCCAAGAAGGACGCCATCGTCGTGTCGGGGGGCAAGACCTTCATCACTAGCGGCGATGTCGCCGATCTGATCCTCGTCTTTGGCAAATGGGCCGAGATCGCCGATGATCGCCGGGCGATCTCCGCTCTCGTTCTGGAAAAGGGTACACCAGGCCTCGAAGTGCTGCGCAAGGAGGACAAGATGGGGCACCGCGCCTCGTCGACCGCCGCACTCGCCTTCGAGGATTGCGTCGTGCCGCGTGCCAATCTGCTCGGCGAGCCGGGGGCCGGGCTGCAATTGCTGCTCGCCGCGTTAAACAAGTCGCGGCCAAGCGTCGCCGCCCATGCACTCGGCATCGCGCGCAGCGCCTTTGAGGATGCCGTCCTTTATATCAACGAGCGTCGGCAATCAGGTCGGCGCATCGTCGAGTTCCAGGCCATCCAGTTCATGCTCGCCGATCTCGCCACCGAGCTCGCGCTGTGCGAGGCGTGGCTGTGGCACGTCGCGCGGCTGGTCGACAGCGGGTCCGACGATTTCGCGGTCGAAGCGTCGATGCTGAAGATGCGCGCCTCGGATCTGGCGATGCGCATCACGACCGACGCCGTTCAGCTGCACGGTGGCTACGGCTATTGCAAGGACTACCGCGTCGAACGGCTGATGCGCGACGCCAAGATCACCCAGATCTGGGAGGGCACCAACCAGATCCACCGCCAGCTGATCGGCCGCAGCTTTATCGACAAGCGTTGAGCAACGAACTCGTCTATTCCGCGCTCGATTCGGCGAGCTCCTCGCGGAGGGCCGCATCGATGCGCCGCGCAGGGGACGTTTGTTGATCCGAGTTGGGCCTGAGGTCGAGTGCCATCAGGATCTCGTCGTAATAACGCCCGTCCTGCTTTAGCGAGCTCTTTTCGACGCCGTATTGGGCAAATCCGAGCCGGGCGTAGAGACGCCGCGCCGGTTCGTTGTCGCTGACCACGCTCAGCTGGAGCAGTTCGACGCGTTCCCGCGCAAAATCGATCACGGCCTCGACCAATCGCCGACCGACGCCGGTTTTTCTTGCATCGGCCCGTACATACATCCCCCACAGCAGGCCCTTGTGCCTCTCCTTTTCGCCTTCACGGACAACAAATCCGGCGATTCCTAATAAATCCGTCGACCGAAACGCGCCAAAAACCTGGGTATTTCGGAGTCTCTCGCGGAACCAACTCAAAGACCGATCGCTTTCCCTGGCAAATGTGCTGCCGAAGGCTTCCGGGCTATCTATGAGCCCTGCCAGGCGGATCTTCCGGTATGCGACGGCGTCGGCCGACGTCAGCCGACGGATCTCTATGCAAACGGCGTTCAAAATGTGACCTCTCCAATAATCGACCGGTAGTTGCGAATGTCCAAAGATACTGCCGGCCTGTGGCATTTTTATGCCCGACGCTAGGGTAGTGGCGGTGCGTCGGCCTCTGGAGAGAGGGGCGGCATCAACCACCCAGCAGCTTGCGAAAGCGGAGAGAATTCGTCTCGAAGCCCAACTCTCGGTAGAAGGCATGCGCCTCGGCGCGGTTTAGCGCCGAGGTCAACTCGACGAATTCGCACCCGCCCTCCTCCGCCCAACGCAAGGCGCGATCGATGAGCAACCGGCCGATTCCACGGCGCCTCGCCCACTGATCGACGACCAGCGCGGTGATCCGCGCGACCGGCGCCCGATACTGGATCATACGACAGCGATGGAGCGCGATAAGACCCAGCGGCTGGCCGTTCTCAGCGGCGACAAATGTCGGATCCGACCCGGTCGCATTCAATTGCCGCACGCGCTCGGCAGCAGCCTGGGATGACGCTTCATACCCGAGCTGGCCCAGCAGGGCGGTAACGGCGGCAGCGTCCTCGGGCATGCACGGCCGGATTTCGATCACGGACCGGCTCCGAGGCCGAGAAGCTCGCCGACCCGATCTGCGGCCTTGAGTCCGGAGCCGGTCAGCACCACCACCGTCGTCTGGTCCGGCCCGATCGTGCGGTCGTGCAGGAGCCGAGTTAGCGCCGCGCCAGCGGTGGCGGCCGTCGGCTCGACAAAAAGCCCGAGCCGACCGAGTCTGATGAGCGCCGGCGCGATCTCTTCTTCACCTATCGCAACGACACCCCCATGCGAACGGCGCAACGCCCGCAACACTTCGGCGATTCGTACCGGCTTTGACGTGGCGATCCCGTCGGCAGCAGTCGGGGCCATCGTGAACGGAACAAACCGGTCTCCGCCTGCCGCCCAGGCGGCGGCGAACGCCGCACAATTGGCCGCCTGGACGGCGAAGAGCCGCGGGCGCGCGGTGATTTCGCCGCTCTTCTCAAGCTCGTCGAAGCCGCGCTCTAGACCGAGAATATTGCTGCCGTAGCCGGTCGGAACGAGGATGTTGTCAGGGACGCGAAAGCCGAGCTGCTCCCACAACTCAAAGGAGAGCGTCTTGGTGCCTTCGATAAAGTGGGGCTGCCAGTTGTGGCTGGCATAGAAGCTTTCCTCCGCTGCGGCGAGCGCTGCCTCGGTCACTGCCTGCCGGGTGCCAGGGATCGCTCGGACGTCGGCCCCTGAAACGGCGATCTGCACCAGTTTGGCGCGCGGTGCCGTGGCCGGAACATAGATGCAGCAGCGAATGCCGGAAGCCGCGGCGTAGGTCGCGATCGAAGCGCCCGCGTTTCCCGAGGAATCCTCGTGGATCGACCCGACCCCGACCTCGAGCAGATGGTTGATCATGACCGCGGTGCCGCGGTCTTTGAACGAGCCGGTCGGCATCTGCGATTCGAGCTTGAAGCAAACTCCCGCGCCTTGCCAGTCACGCCGGACGAGCGGGGTCCAGCCCTCGCCAAGTGAGACGCGCGGCGGACCGAGCAGCGACAGTGCCGCCGCATAGCGCCACAACGAGGCTTCGCCGACCGCGATCTGATCGCGTGCCAAACCGCATCCGGGCGCCAAATTGAGATGGCTGCCGCAATCGCAGCGCCACAGCGGCCGATTGGCTGTATGGGTGAGGCCGCAGGCAGGGCACCGATAGGTCGCAACCGTTGTCGTCGCCATGACAAGCCTCTCCCTGGGCGCAAATTGCGGTCCGTTGATAGGGTATCATCCATCTAGTTGGCTGATCCTAGGTCGGCAGGAGATCAGGAGGAGTGCCGGGTGGTCGAGCCCAAAGTAATTGACGGTAAGGGGGTCGCCGCCGAGCTTCGCAACCGTGTCGCCGATGTTGCGGGGCGACTGCGTGACGATATGAAGGTAACTGCCGGCCTCGGCGCGATCCTCGTCGGCAACGACCCGGCGAGCCAGGTTTATGTGCGGGGCAAGGGTCGCGCCTGCGCGGCCGCCGGGCTCGGCTCCTTTGAGTTTCGCTTCGGGGCCGATATCTCGGAGGAGACGCTCGTCGCGGAGGTTGAAAAGCTCAACACGGACGAAAGAGTGGACGGTGTGCTGGTCCAGTTACCGTTGCCCGGGCACATTGATGCCCGCCGGATAATTTCTGCGATCGATCCTGCCAAAGACGTGGATGGTTTTCATCCGGTGAATGTCGGGCGGCTGTGGTCCGGCCTCACTGGCCTCGTACCCTGCACGCCGCAGGGCTGTCTGATTTTGCTACGCTCTGTACACGACGATCTCTCCGGCGCCGAGGCTGTCGTGCTCGGACGCTCGAACCTTGTCGGAAAGCCGATGGCGGCACTCCTGCTGGCGGCGGATTGCACCGTCACGGTGGTCCATTCGAAGAGCCGCGATGCGGCGGCGATTTGCCGACAAGCGGACGTCCTGGTGGCAGCGGCCGGTAGGCCGCAGATGGTTAAGGCCGGCTGGATCAAACGCGGCGCCACAGTCATCGATGTCGGCATCAGTCCGATTACGCTCCCGGACGGTCGCCGCCGAGTCGTCGGCGACATCGATTTTGATCGGGCGCGCACCGTCGCCGGCGCGATCACGCCGGTGCCAGGCGGGGTCGGGCCGATGACGATCGCTTGCTTATTGCGCAACACCCTGCTCGCCGCCTGTCGGCGTCGCGGTCTGCCCGATCCGATCCTCTGAGCACCACCAGCAGTGTTGCGCCTGCCTCGCAAGCTTATTTGGCGAGCCCTTGACCCAGCCAGGCCAATACCTCCCCGACCGTGGCGAGGCGATGGCATGCGATCGTCGGACCACCTCCGACATGGACCGAGACTCCGCCCAGCCGATTGACCACGGCGAAGCCGTCTTCGTCGGTGGTGTCGTCACCAATAAACACCGGCTGGCGCCCGCGGAATGGCGCGTCAGCGAGAAAATCCGTGATCGCCTGGCCTTTGTCGCCTGATCGAGGCATCAGCTCGATTACCATCTTACCTGCGACCGCCATGAGCGCACCGCCGCTCGCCTGAGCTGCTTGCCGGAGGAGTGCGTGGCACCCCGCCGCCAGGGACGGTGCCAGACGGTAATGGAGGGCGAGGCTGCCACCCTTGTCTTCGAGAAGGACGCCCTCGTGCCGCGCTGCGAAGCCCGCGACCAACGGTCGGAATCTGTCGAGTTCCGGATGCGCGAGGCGGCGGGTCACATTCCCGTCGCCATAGCGCCGCTCGAGGCCGTGGTCTCCGACGATGCCACCTGCAAATGGAGCGAGTATGTGGGCAAGTTCATCGAGCGGCCGGCCGCTCACCACGGCGACGGCGCCATCGAGCCGGTCGGCCAGCTCATCCAACAGATGCGGCAACTCGGTCGGCACCAGCACCAGACTAGGTGCCGCAGCGATCTCGACTAGTGTTCCGTCGAAATCGAGAAACAGAGCCTGATCGCGTCGTAACGGCGGTGGCGTGGGCGCGCGACCACCTCGTCTGTGATGAGGCTGTCGCACATCGCTCATTCGGCTGCCAAAGGAGCGCCCGCTGCAAAGACTTCATCCGGATGTTGCAAAGCGTCTAGGAAGGCATCGCGCCAGGCATGGACGTCGTGCTCCTCGAGCTGAGCGATCATCGTGTTGTAGCGGTCGCGGCGCTCTTCGACCGGCATCGCGAGCGCCCGATCGAGCGCGTCGGCTATCTGATCGACGTCGAACGGGTTGACGATCAGCGCGGTCTTCAGCTCGCGTGCCGCGCCGGCAAAGCGCGATAGCACTAAAACGCCCGGGTCGTCGGGGTCTTGGCTCGCGACGAACTCCTTGGCCACGAGATTCATGCCGTCCCTCAGCGGTGTCACCAATGCCACTCGGCTCGCCCTGTAAAAACCGAACAGCGTCTCTTGCCGGAAGCTGCGGTTGACGTAGCGCAGCGGCAGATGGTCGGGCTCACCGAAACGGCCATTGATTCGGCCAATGCGGGCGTCCAGCTCCGCTCGCATTCGCTGGTATTCAGGCACATCCTCGCGTGACGGAGGCGCGATCTGCAACACCACGATCCTGCGGCGATATTGCGGATTGCCCTCGAGCAGCCGCTCGACCGCATCGAAGCGATGCACCAGGCCCTTGGTGTAATCGAGGCGGTCGACACCAATGACGAGCCGCTGGTCGCACAGACTGTCACGCAACCGCGCCGCCCGGCGAGTGCTCGCTGCCCGCGCCGCTCGGGCGGCGACGAGCCGCGTATCAATGCTGATCGGGAAGCTTCCGGCGCGGACGCTGGTCCCGTACGCGTGCATTGTCCCGTCGTCGTTCGTCCACCCCCCGGCTTCGCGCTCGACATAATCCCTGAACGCCTGCAGATCCTTCTCGGTCTGAAAGCCGACGAGATCATAGGCAAACAACGTACGCACCAGCGCCTCGTGCACTGGCAGCGTCGCCAGGACCTCCGGTGCCGGAAACGGTATGTGCAGGAAGAAGCCGATCGGGTTGTCAACACGCAACCGACGCAGTGCCGCGCCGAGCGGTATCATGTGATAGTCGTGAACCCACAGAATGTCGTCGGGCTTCAGAGCCGGGGCGAGACGCTCGGCGAACATTTCGTTTACCCGGCCATAGGCCGCCCATCGCTCCCTACCGTACTCTGCGAGGTTCACACGATAGTGGAAGACCGGCCAGAGCACGCAATTGGCGAATTCTAGATAATAACCCTCGTAGTCCGAGCGCTCTAGGTCGACCAGCATGCGGGTGAGCCTTCCCTCGCGATGCACGCGCGTCGGGCCCGACGGCTCGTCCGTGACCTCGCCGCTCCAGCCCAACCAGATTACTTCGCGCTGATCGAAGGCTGCCAGCATCGCGGTGGCGAGACCACCTTCGTTGCCTCTAAGGGGCGATCCGACACGGTTTGATAAGATGACCAATCGTCCCATCCAAGCCTCCGCACGACGCCAATTCAGGCTACCGTCAGCTCTTTCGCGTTTACCTTAGCATGGTACTAACGCTCTGAGCGGTCGAATTGCGTCACCACAATCTTGACATTTTTTGCAGGGGAGGAGCTCCGCTCGTCGGGGGCCACGCGTGGAACTGAACCTTCTTTTTCCGTGTTTTTCTGGCGAACCATATCGCGAGGAGACGACGATCATGATCATCAAGACTACCACCTTGGCCTTCGCAGCGGCGTGCCTGATAACCGCTTCGGCCATGCCGGCCGCTCATGCGCAAACCGCCGGGACCCAAGTGATAACCAATGGACCGCAGACCGACCCAGGCGATGTCTCGCCCTCCTGGTCGGCGCGGCAGAACGTAATCGAGAGCCAACGTTATGACCGGCTGTTGCAAACCAGCCGTGGTTTCCGAGAGGCGCGGATGCGCAAGGAGTGCGGTCCGATCACCGATCCGCAACTCCATGCCAATTGTCTCGCCAGCTTTAATCAGGACGAGCCATATGGCTCGTCGACGCCGCCTCAAAGCTACCCGAGCGGATACGGGCGCTAAATCATACGCTACTCCGGTCGGAAGCCGTCCGCAGCGGGCGGCTTCCTACCTCCTCGCGGGCGGAACCAACACCTCGACGCCCGTCATCGAGGCGGCTACGACAACTGACGTTCGGCCGACGAAGAGCCCGCTCTCCACCGTACCGACCGTCATCGCAAGTTGTTGCTCGATGATGCCGGGATCAGCGAGCGGTCCGAAGCGGCAATCGAGGATGAAGTTGCCGCCATCGGTAACATAGGGCTGCTCGTTGACCGTGTAGCGCCGCTCGGGAACACAGCCGAGCTTGGCGAGCGCGACGGCGGTGGCCTGCCAGCCGTATTGGGTGACTTCGACCGGTATCGCGGTGTGCTCGCCGAGCTGCTCGACCAGTTTCTCTTGATCGATGACAATGACCAGCCGGTCGCTGGCCGCGGCGACGATCTTTTCGCGTAGTAGCGCGCCGCCCAGACCCTTGATCAGGTCGAGGGAGCCGAGCTGTACTTCATCGGCGCCGTCTATGGTCAGATCCAAGCGCTGGTGCTCGGCGAACGTTGCTATCGGGATGCCGAGCCTGCGTGCTTGCGCGGCCGTGCGTTCGGAAGTCGGGATGCCGACCACGCGCAGCCCCCCAGCGACGCGCGCGGCGAGCCGTTCGACGACATGGGCGGCGGTCGAACCGGTCCCGAGTCCGACGACCATGCCGTCTTGGACCTCTTCGATCGCGCGCAACGCGGCCGCGCGCTTTAGTTGGTCGCGATCAACGCTCACGACTGCAAGGGCCGCCGGCTCGAATCACGAATAGCCTTGATTGCGCGGGCGTAGTCCGGCGCGTGGAATATGTGGGAACCGGCGACGATGGCGGTTGCGCCAGCCTCGCTTACCTGCCAGGCATTTTCGCCGCTCAATCCACCGTCTACCTCGATGACCGGGTCGAGGCCGCGCTCGTCGCACAGGCGTCGCAATGCCCGGATTTTCGCCAGCATCTCCGGCAGGAATTGCTGGCCGCCAAAGCCCGGATTGACGGTCATGACCAGAACGATCCCGCAAAGATCCAGCACGTACTCGATCAGCGACAGCGGGGTTGCCGGGTTGAGGACCACCCCAGCGATTTTTCCAAGGTCGCGAATATGAGCCAAGGTTCGGTGCAGGTGGAATGTCGAGCTTGGCTCGCAATGAACGAGCAGATGATCGGCGCCGGCTCGGGCAAAGTCGTCGAGGTAGTGCTCTGGCTCGACGATCATCAAATGCACATCGACCGGCTTTGTCGTCGCCTCGCGCACGGCTTCGACGACGACTGGGCCGATCGTGATGTTCGGAACAAAGCGCCCGTCCATCACATCGACATGGATCCAATCGCCCCCCGCCGCATCCACCGCCCGCACCTCATCAGCCAGTCGGCCGAAATCGGCCGACAGGATCGATGGGGCGACGATAATCGGTCTAGCCATTACCACAGCAGCCCTTGCGTTATCCAATCGGTCGCCATTGCCGTCCGCTACGCCACAGCAGATTGTCCGCGGCCTCGGGACCCGAGCCGCCAGCAGGGTACATTTCGAGCGGGACTGTTTTGTCGTTTCTCCACAGGTCGAGGATCGGCTGGACCACCTCCCAGCCGGCTTCGACCCCGTCCGCCCGGTTGAATAGCATCTGATCGCCGATCATGCAGTCGTAGACCAGAGTTTCATAGCCAGTGCTCGGCTCCGTCTTGAAATAGTCTTTATAGTGGAAATCCATGCGGACACCGCCCAGCGCGATCTCCGGGCCGGGGATCTTCGCACCGAACTGCAACGAGGCACCCTCATCGGGCTGAAGATGCAGGACGAGGACGTTGGGGGTCAGAATGTCGACCGGGGTGTCGCGAAACAGCGCAAACGGCGCTTGCTTGAATTGGATGGCGATCTCCGTCGTACGCCGCGCGAGCCGCTTTCCGGTGCGCAGATAAAACGGTACTCCGGCCCAGCGCCAATTATCGATACCGAGCTGCATCGCAACATAAGTTTCTGTGCTGCTATCGGGGGCGACACGAGGCTCTTCCCTGTAAGCCTTGTCCATCGTGCCGCCGAGCCTCCCCGCGGCATACTGCCCGCGCACCGTGTTGCGGCGCACCTCAGCGTCGTCGAGCGGATGGACGGCCTCGAGAACCTTGTGCTTTTCGGTCCGTACCGCATCGGCCTCAAAGGAATTCGGCGGCTCCATCGCCGTCATGCTGAGCAGCTGGAAAACATGGTTTGGCACCATGTCGCGCAGCGCACCGGTCTGCTCATAAAATCGGGCGCGCAGCTCAACACCGACCGTTTCCGCGACGGTGATCTGCACGTGATCAATGTGGTCGCGATTCCACATCGGCTCGAAGATGCCATTGGCAAAACGCAGAACCATGATGTTCTGGACTGTTTCCTTGCCGAGGAAGTGATCCATCCGATAGATCTGCGATTCGGAGAGCACCTTGAGGATGCGCGCGTTCAGGGCACGGGCCGAGTCCAGATCGGTGCCGAATGGCTTTTCGATGATGACCCGACGGAAACTGCCGTTCTGTTCCCGGGCAAGGCCGGCAGTACCGAGCTGCTCGACGATCGTGCCGAACAATTGCGCGGCAACAGCCAGATAGAAGACTGCACTGCCGCCGGTTTGATGCTGCGCCGCGGTCTTTTCCAGAGTGTCGTGGAGCCGAGCATAGGTGTCGGACTGGGTCAGGTCTCCAGCGAAATGAGAGATGCGGCTTGCGACGAATTCCCAGGCTTGGGCATCGAACGGCTCGGTTGCCGGCCCCGCAGCGGTGTCCGAAACAAAGCTCCGAATTCCCTCGGCCAGGTAATCGCGAAAGGCTTCGACCGGTTTTGGCGTGCGGTCCACCGCGATGATCGCGAATTTCTCCGAGAGCAATTTCGCCTTTGACAAATTGTAGATGGCCGGCATCAAGAGCCGCTTTGTCAGGTCTCCGCCCGCACCAAAAATGACCAAGGTGCACGGCGGGGCCTGATGCGCCGGTGTCTGCGTCTCCCGTCGGTTGCTCCTGTCCACGACCCGAACGTCCATGCTTCAGTCTCCTATTGCAAGGCCTGCCCGACAGCGCGGCTGAGCGTCTCCAGACCCTTATCGAGGTCACCAGAGATGTGTGCCCGCAGGGCGCGCCTACCGCGCTCCGCAAGCACCTCGAAATCGCCACGCGCCTGCGCCTCTTTGACGATGCCAAAGGTATAAGACTGGCCCGGCACCGGCAGATCCTCCGGGTCGTCGCAGGTGATTTGAAGAAAGACGCCGCTGTTCGGTCCGCCCTTGTAGGCCTGTCCGGTGGAGTGTTGGAAGCGCGGCCCAAAGCCGACGCATGTCGCCGCCTTGGTCCGATCGCGAATCATACGGCGAAGCCGTTGCATGGCATCGATGTGGGCTGCGCTGCGCTCGATGTAAGCGAGCAGCGCAGCATAATCCCCGGTTCCGAGCCGCCCGAAATGGGCCTTCAGCGCCGCCGTGAGGCTCGATGCCTGCGGCTTCAAAGCTCCTTCGTTGCGCGGATCGGCGAACAGGTTGATCCCGTCGCCCTCGAAAAACGCTCGCTGCTCGGGCAGCGCCTTGCTCTGTTCGTAAGCGGCGGTCAGGTCGCGGGTCTTGACCTTGGCCGCCTCGACATCAGGCTGGTCGAAAGGGTTGATCCCGATTATCGAGCCGGCGACCGCCGTCGCCATCTCCCAGCGGAAGAACTCTTGCCCGAGCTGCATCCGATCATGAACCGTGATCCGCACGACCGGGTGTCCCGCCGCTTCGAGTGCTGCCACTCCGCGCTCCCGCTCTCCATCCTGATCGGCCGAGAGGCGCAGATAGGCGAACACGCGATCGTTACCGTAGACCGTGGGCGCCCCCAAGGGTTCGGCATCGACCGGGACGATCCCTTTGCCGAGCTTGCCGGTCGATTCGGCTAGGAGTTGCTCGAGCCAGGCGCCAAAATCGGCGAGGCTGTTGGAGGCGAGGATCGTCACTTTGTCGCGCCCGCGGCGCTGGCAAATCCCGAGGATCGCACCGAGCATTACCCCGGGATTCTCGACCGGCGGCGCGCTCGCTGCACATGACCGCACCATCTCGGCCGTGTTTTCGAGGAAGGCCTGAAGGTCGACACCTATCGCCGCGGCCGGCACCATCCCGAAATCGGATAGCACCGAATATCGGCCGCCAATACTCGGCAGCCCGTGGAAGACGTTGCGGAACCCCTCGGTCCGCGCCGCCTTTTCGAGCGATGAGCCCGGGTCGGTGATCGCGACGAAGCGATTTGGCGCCTCCTTCGCGCCGACCGCCTGCTTTGCCCGCTCGTAAAAATATTGTTTGAAGATGTTCGGCTCGAGCGTGCTGCCGGACTTGCTCGACACCAGGAACAATGTTCGTGCCGGATCGATACGAGCCTCGAAGCGCCGGATCTGCGCGGGATCGGTCGAGTCGAGGACGTGCAGATTTGGGGAGCCGGGCCCGCTGCCAAAGGTTTCGCCGAGCACCTCGGGACCAAGGCTCGACCCGCCCATCCCGAGCAACAACACATCCTTGAATCCAGCCCGCCTAACATCCTCAGCGAGGTCCTGGAGGTGCGCAATGCCCTTCAGCTGCTTGTCGACAATCTCCAGCCACCCGAGCCAATTGGTCTCGTCGGTCTCGGTCCACAGCGAAGCGTCGGCGGCCCACAATCGTCTGACTTTCCCATCCTTGCGCCAGTCCTCGAGCGCGGCTTGTGCGTCCTTTTCCAAGTCTTCGGGCAGCCGGTAGCTCATTGCGTTGAGTTTGCTACCAAGCACGGTGCGGCGCTTCTTTTGCACGGCAGCGTAAAGCTGGTCGGCGGCGTCGGCGAACAGCCGCACCCCGTCATCGACGAGCTTGGCGGTCACCGCATCGATCGAGACACCTGCCTGAGGCAGCGCATCCATGACAGCCTGGGCGGCGTCGATGCGCTCTTCCAGGCTGGCGCGCGGGCGGCCGTGATCTCGGTAGGCGTCCATCGTCGCCGGCGGGATCGTGTTGACGGTGTCGGGGCCGATCAGCTCGTCGACGTAGAGGACGTCGCTATACGCCTTGTTCTTGGTTCCGGTGCTCGCCCACAGAAGCCGCTGCGTCTGGGCGCCTTGTTGGGCGAGACGCTGCCAGCGCTCACTGGCGTAGATCTTTTTGGAGAGCTGATAGGCGAGCTTGGCATTGGCAATCGCCACCTTGCCCTTTAGGCCTTGCAGCCGTGCCTTTTCAGCCGGGTCGGTGGCCGCCGTGATTTTCTTGTCGAGCTCGTCATCGACGAGCGTATCGATGCGGCTAACGAAAAAGCTCGCCACACTCGACACCTTGTGCGGATCGCCGCCCTTCTTGGCAAGCGCTTCGAGCCCCGAGATGTAGGCTTCGACGACATCGGCATAAACCTGCTGCGAAAACAGCAGGGTCACATTGACGTTGATACCCTCGCCGATCAACGTCCGGATCGCCGTGACCCCCGGCTTGGTGCCCGGTACCTTGACCATCAGGTTGCGCCGGTTGACCTCATGCCACAGCCGGCGGGCCTCCTCGATCGTCTCGTGCGTGTTCATCGCCAGGTAAGGCGAGACCTCGAGGCTGATAAAGCCGTCGCGCCGCTGGGTCTGCTCGTAAATGGCATTCAGCGCGTCGGCGCCCTCCTGGATGTCGCGCACTGCGAGATCTTCGAACAGCGCCCCCGGATCAAGATCTCCGGACGCTTCCGCCGCGGCAATCAGCGCGTCGTAATCGTCGCCGTGGCCGATCGCTTTTTCAAAGATCGACGGATTCGAAGTAACACCGCGCAGTCCGTCTTCGGCTATCAGCCTAGTAAGTCCGCCGCTTTTCAACAAATCGCGGCTGACAAAGTCGAGCCACACCGATTGCCCGTATTCCTGAAGCGTTCTCAAAGGATTGGCCATGGCTGCTACTCCTTGCGTGCCAGCTGCTGCTTGGCAGCCGCGTAGATGTTCTCGCCGGTGAATCCGAATTTGACCAGCAGCTCCTTTAACGGGGCGGAAGCGCCGAAAGTCCTCATGCCCACGATCGCGCCGCGAAGTCCGGTATAACGCTCCCAACCGAGGGTGGAGGCTTGCTCGACGGCGACCCGCCGAGTGGTCTCGGGCGGCAAGACGGCTGCGCGATAAGCATCGTCCTGCTGCTCGAACAACTCCCATGACGGCATGCTGACTACTCTCGCGGCAACTCCCTCGGCCGTCAGTTTCTCATAGACCTCGACGCAGAGTCCCACCTCGCTTCCGGTGCCGATCAGGATCACATCCGGCTTGCCATTCCCGGCGTCAGCGAGCACGTAGGCGCCTCGCCTGACCCCACTTGCCGCGGCATAGCGGGTCCGATCCAGGGTCGGCAGGTTCTGCCGGGTCAAGATCAGGCAGGCCGGCTCGTGCTTGAGCCCAAGGACAACTCGCCAAGCCTCGGCCACCTCGTTGGCGTCGGCCGGGCGCAATACGATCAGCCCGGGGATACTGCGCAATGCCGCGAGCTGCTCGACCGGCTGATGCGTCGGGCCGTCCTCGCCGACCCCAATGGAATCATGGGTGAACACATAAACCACCGGAAGCTCCATAATGGCGGCGAGCCGGATCGGCGGCTTCATGTAGTCGGAGAAGATCAGAAAACCGGAGCCAAACGGCCGTAATTTCGACAAGGATAGGCCGTTGCAAATCGATCCCATGGCGTGCTCGCGCACGCCGAAGTGGAAGTTGCGGGCACCATGGTCCTCGGCCTCGAAATCTCCGGCCCCTTCAAATGTAAGCCGCGTTTTTGTCGACGGCGCGAGATCGGCCGCACCGCCGAGAAGCCATGGCAGGCGCGGCGCAACCGCGTTCAGCACCTGGGCTGACGAGTCGCGACTGGCAATGCCCTTGGGGTCGGCAGGAAAGACCGGGATGTTTTGGTCCCAACCCTCGGGCAGATCTCTTCGCTGCATGCGCTCGCACGCGTCGCCGAGCTCGGGATAGCCGCTTTTGTAGCGCTCGAACAGCGCCACCCATTCCGCCCGCAGTTTCTTGCCGCGGGCACCGAATTTCCCCGAAAAGTGTTCGTAGACGCCATCCGGCACGAGAAACTTGGCGTCCTCGGGCCAGCCGTAGGAACGTTTGGCTAACCTGACCTCTTCCTCGCCTAGCGGTTCGCCATGCGCGCCCGAGGTGTCTTGCTTGTGTGGCGCACCGTAGCCGATATGGCTCTCGACAATGATTAGGCTCGGCCGGTCATTGATGCGCTTGGCGATTGCGATCGCGTCGGCGATCCGCTCGCGATCGTTGGCGTCGCTGACCCGTTGCACGTGCCAACGATAAGCAAGAAACCGCCCGGCGACGTCCTCACTGAAGGCGAGAGCGGTATTGCCCTCGATCGTGATGTGGTTGCTGTCGTAGATCCAGCAGAGATTACCAAGCTGCAGATGGCCGGCGAGCGAGGCGGCTTCGCTGCTGACTCCTTCCATCATGCAGCCGTCGCCGCACAGCGCGAATACGTCGTAATCGAACAAGGTGAAACCCGGCCTGTTGAAATACCGCGCGAGCCAGTCCGCTGCGATCGCCATGCCGACGCTGGTCGCGATCCCCTGGCCAAGCGGACCGGTCGTCGTCTCGATACCAGAGGTTAAGTGGTATTCCGGGTGACCCGGGCACTTGCTGTTGAGCTGGCGAAAGTGCTTCAGATCGTCGAGCGACACTGTAGGGGTACCGAGACGCTCGTAATTTGCGTCGACCGATTTGACCCCGGTCAAGTGAAGCATCGAATAAAGTAGGGCCGAAGCGTGTCCTGCGGACAGTACGAAGCGATCGCGGTTCGGCCAGATCGGGTCTTCCGGATCGAACCGAAGGAATTCCTGCCACAGCGTGTAGACGACCGGCGCCATCGCCATTGGCGTACCCGGGTGGCCGGATCTCGCCTGCTGTACGGCATCGATGCACAGGGTGCGAACGGTGTTGACACAGATCTCATCGATCGAACCGCGCGGCGTCATGATGTTGCACCTCTAAAAAGCTCGCACCAGTCAGCAGACCACGAGTGCACGCGAGGTGGCAAACGTCGCGTCAGGTCGCCATCAACCGCACTCAATGGTTGCGTCAATCCTGGATGGTCGCTGTATCTGCAGCTAATCTGCAGCAAGATCTCGCCTTTGGGTTGAAACTCCGCTTCAGGCGAGGCCGACGGAGTCGTCCCCTTTTCAATGTACCGCCCCGCACCCAGCCCCGGCATCTTTGGCGACTGGGGTGCCGCGAATATCTAGGTGTGGCGCCCTTCCTTCTGCGGCAAGGTGCTCCGCCTCATTCTGAGGAACTCCACCGGAGCTGTGCAGCATGCCGGTCGCGAGCTCACCCGGGGCCTTCTAGGCTCGCCCGAAACAGTATGGGCCCGCTCGGCGTCGGGTTGGGTGAGCCGTCAACAGGTTCGAGCGTGACCTCGAGCTCGCCCTGGCCCGCCAACAGGCGTGCATTCTCCGGGGTCACCGCGATCAGCTTGCGCTCCGATTGGGGCAATAGGCCGATGGGATGTGGCGTGGCGGCATCGGATACCAGAAGCCAGAGCTGGTAGACATGATCCGCCGGGGCCGGTTGCGGGCGCAGGCTGTCGGCAGCAATCTCGTGGGCGGCGCGCGCGAGGCGGATCGCCCAGACCGGGTGCTGTTCGCCGTCACGTACGATCGCGATGACCGGCATGGCCGAAAAATCCGGCGGCTCCCGGGCAATCATCGCGGCCACGAGAAGGGCCAGCGACAGCGTGGCGAGCACACCCGCTGCCCGACGCCAGAAAAGAACGCTGCTCCACAATCTCGCGAGCACGCCGCTGCTAACCGCCGCGCGGGTCAAGCGCGTCGCGCAACCCGTCGCCGAGCAGGTTGAACGACAGCACCAGGCTGAAAATCGCCAAGCCCGGCCACACCGCCATCCACGGGGCCTGCGAGAGAAAGTGAGTGGCGGTGTTGAGCATACTGCCCCAGCTCGGTGCCGGCGGTTGTTGGCCGAGACCCAGGAAAGAGAGGGACGCCTCGGCGATGATCGCTGCAGCGATTGCTAGCGTCGCCTGGACCAGGATCGGCGCCAGGACATTCGGCAGAATATGGCGGAACATGATCCGGCGATGCGAGTTGCCGACAGCGCGCGCTGCTTCGATATAATCCTCGTGCTTGACGGCTAGCACCTGCCCGCGGGTAAGACGCGTGAAAATCGGCGTCTGCGCGACCCCGATTGCGATCATCGCATTGGTTAGGCTCGGTCCGAGAAACGCGGCGAGGGCGATCGCGAGGATCAGAAACGGGATGGCCAACATAGCGTCGATCATTCGCATCACCAAACCATCGATCGCTCCCCCGAGATAACCAGAGACCAGCCCGACCGGCACCGCCACGGCGACGGCGATCGACACCGATACGAGGCCGGCCATCAGCGAAGCTCGGGCACCCCAGATAAGTCGCGCCAGAACGTCGCGACCGAGCTCGTCGGTGCCAAAAAAATGCAGGCCCGAAGGTGGCTTACGTACCACCCGCCAATCGGTGGCGAGCGGGTCGTATGGTGCGAGGAGCGGTGCGGCGAGAGCGATCGCGATGAAGAATACCACGACAGCAAGCCCAACGAGCGCCATCCGTCGCCGTGCCAATCGATGCAGCGCAAGCCGCTGCGGCCGCTCGCCTGCACCAGCAGAGACGGCGTTGAGGGTGCCCGCGGTCATCCGCGCAGCCTCGGATTGACCAGCGCATACGCCACATCGGCAAATAGATTGAGCAGGATGAAGGCCAGCGCCGTGCACAGAACGACCCCCTGCACGACCGCGTAGTCGCGGTTGAACACCGCATCGACGATCAGCTTGCCGAAACCGGGGATCGTGAAGACTTGTTCGGTCAGGACTGCGCCCGATAACAGCTCCCCGAATTCGAGCGCGCCGAGCGTTATCACCGGCAGGAGCGCGTTGCGCAGCGCGTGACGCAATACCACCTGTCTCTCGCTCAATCCTTTGGCGCGGGCCGTGCGAACATAGTCGGCGCTCAGCACTTCCAGCATCGCGCTGCGGGTATGGCGCATCATTACCGCGGCAATCGCGTTGCCGAGGACAAAAGCCGGCATGATTAGGGTCGCGAGGTTGCGTGACAAGCTTTCGGCCGGACTGACGAAGCCCGACGCCGGCAACAGCCCCAATTGTACCGAAAACAGCATAATCAGCAGAATCCCTAGCCAGAAATTCGGGATCGACCGTCCCCACAGTGCCGTCATCGTTGCGGCATAATCGACCGCCGTGTCATTCTTTACCGCGGCCAGGATCCCCATCGGCAAGCCGATCGACAAGGCGATCACAATGGCCAGTGCTGCTAGCTCAGCGGTGACCGGCAATTTCTCGAGCACGAGGTCGCGCACCGGGCGCTTGATTCGGATCGATTCGCCGAGATCGCCCTTGAGCACACCCTCGACCCACAGCACGTAGCGAACCGGCAGAGGCTGATCGAGATGATATTTCTGGCGCAGAAAAGTGATTACTGCTGGATCGCGCTCCTCGCCAGCCAAGGCCAGCGCCGCATCGCCTGGCAGAAGCTGCTGCAGCCCAAAGACCAGCACCGAAACAAAGAACAAGGTCGGCAATACCAGCGCCAGCCGGCGCAGCAGGAAGGTTGTCACGGTTCCAAGCCTCGGTCCCTGTTCGGTCTGTTTTAGTCCAGCCCCAACCGCTGCGGACGGATCAGGCCGTCGGGGTAAGGGGCGAAGCCGGATAACCGAGCGCTAAAAGCATACAGCCACTTCTGATGATAGAGATAAATAATCGGCAGGTCTTGCAGGATGTGCTGGGCGACAATGCGGTAATGGGCAAGCCGCTCTGTGCGGGCATCGACTGCACGCGCTGCATTTAATTCGCGATCGACCTCGGTGCTGCAGTAATGCCCGTCGTTGAAGGGCGAATTGCAAGTGACGAGATTATAGATGTTGCCGTCAGGGTCGATGCGGCCGGTCCAACCCAGCAGAAAGGCTTCGAAGTCGCCTCTCGCGGCGAGCTGCAATGCCGAGGCGAATTCGGTCGCCTGAATTCGTATGTCGAAACCGCTCTCTTTTGCCATGGCCTGGATTACTTGGGCGGTTTGGATGACGACGGGGTTATTGGTCGCGGTCATCGTCATGACCGGATTGGGAACAGATGCTGCAGCGAGCAAGGCCTTCGCCTTCGCGAGATCCCGCGCCGGGATCGGCCGCTCCTTGATGTAATATGGGTTCCCCGGCGAGACCCATTGGTTTCCCGGCTGGTTCTCGCCATTGAACACGACCTGGTTCAGCGCCTCGCGGTCGATCGACAGCTCCAGCGCCTGGCGCACGCGCGCATCTCGCCCTAATGGTGACTTCGAGCGCTCGCCGTTGGCCACATTCATCGTGATCCCCGAATAGCCGATCCCGTTGACTGCAGCGAGCCTAAGATGTGGGTCGTTGCGCACGGTGTCGATGTCGGTTGCGGCAATTTGGGTCAAATCGAGCCCGCCCGACTGCAGATTGGCGAGACGCACGGTCGAGTCCGGGATCGGCAGATAGACAATGCGGTCGAGCTTGATCTTGTCTTTGTCCCAATAATCGGCACAGCGCTCGACGACGATGCGATCCTGAGCGATGCGCTCGACGAATTTGAACGGCCCGGCGCAAACCGGGTGCGAACCAAAATTCTCACCCGCTGCCTGTGCGGCCTTCGGTGATATTATCGTTCCAGCAGGTCCGGTTAGTTGGGCGAGCAGCGGCGCGAAGGGAGCCGACAGCACGAGCTTGGCCGTGTGGTCGTCGATAATCTCTACGCCGCTGATCGCACTGATGTCGCTCTTGCGGGTCGATCCTGGCATCGTCATATGGCGCTCGATGCTGTATTTTACCGCAGCCGCATCGAAAGGCTTGCCGTCGTGGAATTTGACGCCGGGGCGGAGGCTGATGACCAGCCCTTTTTTGTCGTCCGTCCACTCCCATTTCGTGGCGAGTTGCGGCACGATCTCCAGCTCGAGGCCGATATCGAACAGCTTGTCGCACAGTGCGGTACGAACGACGCCGCTCACAAAAGTCCGGGACAATGTCGGGTCGAGAACATTCGGGTCCTCTGCAAGTCCGATGCGCAATGTGTGAGTGGCGGCAGGGCCGCCGATCAGCGTTGATCCGAACAGAGAGGCGGCGATCAACGTTCGCCATTTGGTCATTTCGGATCTTTCTCCCCGCTCTTTTGGCAAAACCCGGCCCTTCAGCGGCAGCGCACTGGTTAATCCATATGCAGCCCTTGCGGTCGGATCAAGCCATCGGGATAGGGGGTGAAACCCGCCAATTTGGCGGTCGCAGCATAGCGAAACTTGGCGTGATAGAGATAGATTATCGGTAGATCCTGCAGAATTTGCTCGGCCGCTTTGCGGTAATGGGCAACTCGCTCTGCCCGGGCCTCGACCTCCCGTGCGGCGTCGAGCTCGCGATTGACCTCGGGGTTACAATAACGGCCATCGTTGAGGGGCGCATTGCACGCAAGAAGATTGTAGATATTTCCGTCAGGGTCGGAGCGTCCGCTCCAGCCAACCAGAAAAGCCTCGAAATCGCCTTTTGCCGCTAATTGCAATGAGGAGGCGAACTCGGTCGCCTGGATTTGGACGTCAAATCCGCTCTCTTTCGCCATCGCCTGAATGACTTGTGCCGCTTGCAGGTTCTCAGGGTTATTGGGGGTCATCAACGAGATGACCGGGTTCGGCGCGCCCGCCGCAGTGAGCAAGGCTTTGGCCTTGGCGACGTCGCGTCCCGGGATCGGGAGCTGCTTGATGTAGTATGCGTTTGTCGGCGCCACCCATTGGTTTCCCGGCTCGAACTCGCCGTTGAACGCGACCTGGTTGAGCGCTTCGCGATCGATTGACAGCTCGAGCGCCTGGCGCACCCGCGCATCCTGTCCCAATGGCGTCTTCGAGCGCTCGCCATTGGCCAGATTGATCGTCAGTCCAGTGTAGCCGAGCCCGGTGATCGTGGCGAGTTTCAGGTGGGGGTCCTTGCGCACGGTATCGAAATCGGTTGCGGCGACGCCCTCGATCATGTCGAGCCCGCCTGACTGCAGATTGGCGAGCCGCACCGTCGAGTCGGGGATCGGCAGATAGACGATCCGGCTGAGCTTGATGGCGTCCTTGTCCCAATAGTCGGTGAAGCGCTCGAGGACGATGCGGTCCTGGGCGACACGTTCGACGAATTTGAACGGGCCGGCGCACACCGGGCGCGCACCGAAATTCTCGTCCGCCGCCTGCGCCGCCTTGGGGGACACCATCATCCCGGCCCTGTCGGTCAACTGCGCCAGCAGCGGGGCGTAGGGCGCCGACAGCACCAGCTTGACGGTGTGGTCGTCGATTATCTCGACGCCCGTTACCTGGGCGATCTCGGCTTTGCGGTTGGAGCCGGGCATCGATAGATGGCGCTCGATGTTGAATTTGACCGCCGCGGCATCAAAGGGCTCGCCATCTTGGAACCTGACGCCGGGGCGCAGCTTGATGACGAGCCCCTTGTTGCCGTCCGTCCATTGCCATTCGGTCGCCAGCTGCGGCACGATCTCGAGCTCAGGACCAATATCGACGAGCTTGTCGCACATCGCAGCAAAGACGATACGGCCGACATAGGTCCGCGCAAGTGTCGGGTCCAGGATGTCCGGGTCGCTGGCGAGGCCGATCCGCAACGTCTGCGCCCCCGCGGCCGCTACCCATACGATCACGGCAGGTGCGATCAGGCAGCGGGCCACCATTCGTATCCGCCACTTGGTCATTCCGATCCCTCCCTGTTTTTCGCTCGCATTGAGACAATTCGTTTCGTCATGTGCAAGCGATGTGCCCAGGCTCGTATATCATCGCTTTTCTGTTCGCATGACGGAGAGCGAGGCAATGCCTGCGATCGGGGCAAAGCGGGTCGGGGTGATCGGGGCGGGTATGGTCGGGGTGTGCGCGGCGAGCTGGTTGCAGCGCGACGGCCACAGCGTCTTTCTGGTGGAGGCCGGGGAGCCCGGCCATGGCGCTTCCTTTGGGAATGCTGGTTGCCTTAATGGATCCTCGGTGACGCCGATATCGATGCCGGGCGTTATCAAAAACCTGCCGCGGTGGCTCGTCGACCCGCTTGGTCCGTTGTCCTTGCGCTGGCGCTATCTGCCGGCGATCACTCCTTGGCTTGTTCGTTTCGTCCGAGCAGGCACGCCCGAGAAGGTGCGCGCTCAGGCTCACGCATTGCGCCCGCTCGTCGGCCCGACCCTCGACGCCTTGAACGTGCTTGTCAGCGCCGCCGGGGCCGAGGATCTGATCCACCGGCTCGGCCATCTCTATGTCTATCGCTCTGCGGAAAGCCTGGCGAAGGATCGCCTTGCTTGGGAGTTGCGGCGCGAGAATGGGGTCGAGATCGACGAATTCGACGCTGACGAGCTGCGCCAGCTCGAACCGGCTTTGTCGCGAGACTATGTCCGCGGCGTGCTGGTGCGCGAGAACGGGCACACTTCGAACCCGCTGAGGCTCGTCGAACGCTTGCTTGCACATTTCGTGCGCTTGGGGGGCGAGTTCGTGCACGCGCGGGCCCACGGCTTTCGCCTCGACGGCCGGCGGCTCGCCACGATCCAAACCGACGGCGGCGATCTGCCGGCCGATGCCGCGGTCGTCTGTGCCGGCGCTCATTCGAAGCCGCTCGCTGCTGCGCTCGGCGACCGGGTGCCGCTCGAAACCGAGCGCGGCTATCATTTAATGATCCGCGACCCCGAGGTCGTGCCGCGCATCCCGACTGCCGATGCCGACGGCAAGTTCGTAGCGACGCCGATGGATACCGGGCTGCGCTTTGCCGGCACCGTCGAGCTCGCCGGGCTAACCGCGCCCCCCGATTGGCGGCGCGCCAGCAGACTGCTGGCGCAGGGCCGTAAGATGCTGCCAGGTCTCGCCGCTTCCCATCCGGAAGAGCGGATCTCGGTGTGGATGGGCCATCGCCCGAGCCTCCCCGACTCGCTGCCGGTGCTCGGGCCGTCGCGGGCCTCGCCAGACGTATTCTACGCCTTCGGCCACGGCCATGTCGGGATGACCGCGGCGCCGATGACCGGCAAAATCGTCGCCGAACTCGTCGGCGGCCAACCTCCGTCGATCGACATCGCCCCGTTTGCTGCCGGCCGGTTCGATTGACCCCGGCACGATTGTTTCACCCGCGCAACTGCCCGCCCGTGGCTTTCTCGACCTGGGCGATTAGCCGCTGCGAGAAACCCTCGATCTCGGCGTCCGTCAAGGTGCGCTCCTGCGGCTGCAGCACCGCAGTAATGGCGAGCGACTTCTTTCCGTCCGGTAGTTCGGCTCCTTGGTAAACGTCGAAAAGCCGGATCTCGCTAACGAGCTTGCGGTCGACCCCCCGGGCGGCGCGCAACAGAGTCTCGGCTGGCAGATCACGGTCGACGACGAACGCGAAATCACGTTCGATCGGCTGAAACACCGACAGATGCACCGGCGGCTTGCCGCGCCCAGAGCGCGGCTCGGGCACTGCGTCGAGAAAGACCTCGAAACCGGCGAGTGGGGGCCGCGCATCAAGCGAGTTGGTGACAGCCGGATGCAACTCGCCGAAAGCACCCAGCACCTTGGGTCCGAGCCGTAAAGTCCCCGCCCTCCCGGGATGGTACCATCCCGGTGGATCGGCCGAGACATGGACACCTTCGACGGGGGCTCCCATCGCCGCGAGTGCGGCGAGCGCATCGCTCTTGACGTCGTAGAGATCGACCTCGCGCCCTTTCTCGTGCCAGTGCTTAGGACCGGTATGGCCGGCGCGCAATCCAGCTGCGACTAGCGCTTGGCCAGATGTCGTATCATCCCGATAGAGCGGGCCGAGCTCGAACAGCGCCACATCGGGAAATCCGCGATCAGCGTTGCGCCGAGCGGCCGACACAAGCCCGGGCAAGATCGACGGCCGCATCGCGTCGAGATCGGCGCTGATCGGGTTGACAAGCCGCAGCTCCGGCTTGGCGCCGCCGAACAACTTGGCCTCTCGTGTCGAGATGAAAGAAAACGTTACCGCTTCAACGAGCCCGCGGGCGGCGAGGGTGCGGCGGACGAGCTCCGCCCGCCGTTGGACCGGGGTTAGAGATGGGCGAGACACCGCCGTTTCTCGGGCAAGCGAAACCGCCGGGATCTGGTCGTACCCCTTCACCCTGAGGACTTCCTCGACGAGATCAGCCTCGCCGAGGATGTCGCCGCGCCAAGAGGGCGGCTCGGCGATGAGTTTACCGTTCCCCAGCTGCTCGACCGCAAAGCCCAGCGCAGTCAGGATAGCCGCACTCTCCCCGGGTGGCACCTCGATCCCGCCGAGGGTCGCCGGACGCTCTGAACGCAGCGCATAGTGGCGTCGCCAGTCGGGCACCGCCCCCGCTGTCACAATCTCGGACGCCTCGCCGCCGCACAGATGGAGCATCAGGCGGGTGGCGATTTCTAGCCCATCCTCGACAAAGGCGGGGTCGAGCCCGCGCTCGAAACGATAGCGCGCATCGCTCGCCACATTGAGCTTGCGCCCGGTCGCGGCGGTGCGCACCGGGTCGAACAGCGCCGCCTCGATCAACACCTCGGTCGTCGCCTCGGTGCAGCCGGTCGCTTCACCGCCGATCACGCCGCCGAGGCTCTGCACTCCGGCATTGTCGGCGATCGCTGTCATCTCGCTATCAAGAGCGTATTCCTGGCCATTGAGAGCAAGCAGAGTCTCTCCTGGCCGTGCGAAGCGCACGGTTAGGTCGCCCACAAGGCGGCCGGCGTCGAAGACGTGGAGAGGACGGTTGAGGTCGAATGTCAGAAAATTGGTGATGTCGACGAGCGCCGATATAGGCCGCAAGCCAATCGCCTCGAGCCGTCTGCGCAGCCAATCCGGGCTCGGCCCGTTACGGACGCCGCGCAGATGCCGCCCGAGAAACAGCGGGCAGGCGCAGCGGTCCTCGATATGGATGCCGATAGGCGAACGAAAGCAGCCCGGCATCGGGTTCGCATCAAGCGGCGTCAGGCGCCCGAGACCGGAGGCCGCGAGATCGCGGGCGATGCCACGCACACCCAGGCAGTCGGCGCGGTTGGGCGTCACTTTGATGTCGAGCACGGTATCGCCCAGGCCGGCATAGCTCGCATAGTGCGCTCCAACAGGAGCATCCTGCGGCAGCTCGATGATTCCCTCATGGTTCTCGCCGAGCCCTAGCTCATAGGTCGAGCACAACATGCCGCGCGAGGCGACGCCGCGGATCATCGTTTCCTTGAGCAATGCACCGGTGCGCGGGATGACCGTACCCGCTGGTGCAAACACCCCCTTCATTCCGGTATGGGCGTTGGGCGCGCCGCAGACGACCTGAACCTGCCCCGTGCCGGTGTCGACGAGGCACACCTTCAGCCGATCAGCATTGGGGTGACGTTGCACAGACACGACTGACGCCACCGTGAAGGGCTCGAGCGCCTCGGCGCGGTTCTCGACCCCCTCGACGTCGTGGCCGAGCATGACGAGCCGGTCTACGACCGCATCGAGCGGAGCCTCGGTATCGAGATGGGTCTTCAGCCAGCTGAGGGTGGTCTTCATGACAGCGGCCCGCGCACCAAGGACGGAATGTCGAGAGTAAGGAACCCGTAGTGACGGAGCCAGCGCAGATCCGAGTCGTAGAATGCCCGCACATCGGGGATCCCGTATTTGAGCATCGCTACGCGCTCGATCCCCATCCCGAATGCAAAACCCTGATACTCAACCGGGTCGATACCGCAATTCTGCAACACCTGTGGGTGCACCATGCCGCTGCCGAGGATCTCGAGCCAGTCGCCGCCCGCACCGATCTTGAGCTCACCGCCTCTACGCGAGCACCCGATATCAACTTCGGCCGAGGGCTCGGTGAACGGAAAGTAGCTCGGGCGAAAGCGGACGGGCAGGTCGTCGAGACCAAAAAAGGCGCGGAGGAACTCTATCAGGCAGCCCTTCAGATGGCCCATATGCGTCGTCCGATCGACGACCAGCCCCTCGACCTGATGAAACATCGGCGAATGCGTGGCATCGTGGTCACAGCGAAAGGTCCGTCCCGGCACGATGATCCGGATCGGCGGCTGCTGCGCCTGCATTGTGCGGATCTGTACCGGAGAGGTGTGAGTGCGCAGCGCAAGCCGGGTCCCGTCCGGCCGGTCCGGCAGGTAGAAGGTGTCATGTTCCTGGCGGGCCGGGTGCTCGGGTGGGATATTGAGGGCCGTGAAGTTGTAGAAATCTTCCTCGATGTGCGGCCCCTCGGCGAACGCGAAACCCATCTCGCCAAAGATAGCGACGATCTCATCGATCGTTTGGCTGATCGGGTGGATGCGCCCAGCTCCGGCGAGCGGCACCGGGAGGGTGACATCTGCGCGCTCGCCGGCTAGCCGCTCCTCGAGAGCAGAGCGGCCGAGCCGTGCTGTCGCTTCGGCAAGCGCGGCGGTGATCTTCTCCTTGGCGGCGTTTAACGCCGCGCCGACATGCCGCCGCTCCTCCTGATCGAGCTGACCGAGCTCCCGCATCGCCAGGGTCAGCGACCCGCGGCGGCCCAGCACGTTGACGCGGATGGCTTCGAGCGCTTCCAGCGATACCGCGGCCGCGATCTCTTTGAGCACCTCGTCGAAGTTTTCCATGAGCAAATCCTGCAACGAAAAAGGGCCGATCGATGCGGCCCTCGTCGATTGAACGCCGGTGCGCCGCTTGTTAGCGATTGCACCCGTCGATAAATCGCCCGATCGAGGAGCTCATCACTCGGCCGCTGCGGAAGGGGGTGTTGCATTCAGCGCTGCGCGCGCCGAACCCGCGATCGCCTGGAACGCTTCGGGCTCGCGGATCGCGAGATCGGACAACACCTTACGGTCGAGCTCCAGCCCGGCGAGCTTGATGCCATGCATGAATTGCGAGTAGGTCAGGCCGTGCTCGCGCGCGCCGGCGTTTATCCGCTGGATCCACAAGGCGCGGAAATCGCGCTTGCGGTTGCGCCGATCGCGATAAGCGTAGCGCAATGCCTTCTCGACCTTCTCGATCGCGATGCGATAGGCGGTGCTGCCGCGGCCGCGGTAGCCCTTGGCGAGATTCAAGATCTTCTTGTGGCGAGCGTGGGTCGTCACCCCGCGTTTGACGCGCGCCATGGCTTACCCTCTCAAATAGGGCATATAGGTCAGTACGAGATTGGCATCGCCCTTGCGCAGAGTCGTCGTGCCGCGCCGCTTGCGCTTGCCCTGCTTGTCCTTGTTGATCAGCAGGTGGCGCTTGTAGCCGTAATTGTGCTTAATCTTGCCGCTGGCGGTACGGCCAAAGCGCTTCTTGGCACCGCTCTTCGTCTTGAGCTTGGGCATTTCAATATCCGCGTGGAGCCGCGCCTTATATAGGCGTCTGCCGGCGAAAGCAAGCCGAGCCGGCGTCGGCGACGTCAGCTCGCCAGCGGGTGCGGCCGCGGTTTCGAGCCGTCGGCGAAGCGAGAAAGGCGGAAGGGTGTCGGATCGACCAGCGTTGGGTCACCAGCGACCATGTCCGCCACCAGCTTGCCAGCCCCCGGACCGATGCCGAAACCGTGGCCGGAAAACCCGGTCGCAATGAAAAAGCCGGGCAAGGTTGCGACGGGCGAGATCACCGGTATCGCGTCCGGCATAACATCGATCATGCCGCCCCAGCTTTCTGCTACGACTGCGTTGCGGAATACCGGAAAGGCCTCGGCGGTGGCGGTCCTGGCGCGCTCGACGACGAACCGGTCGGGTTCTGGGTCGAGCACACGCACCGCCTCGAAAGGGGAGGCCTCGTCCAGACGCCAGCGCCGAGGCCTGCGCCATTCGTCGATCCAGCGGTTGCCGACACGGAAGCGCAACTTCTTCCAGTGCAATCGCACCGCCGGAAGGTAATCGAAGAACAAACGGAGGTGGTCGGGAACGAGGTCGATCGTCCGAACCCCCAGGGTCGCTACGGTGTAGCCGCCGTCCATCCGTTTGCGAAAGCCGAATAGCCCGCCCGAGGCGGAAATCTCCGGACCGCCTTCGAGCGGCTCGGTTCGCATAACCGTCGCCAGCACTTTGAGCTGCGGCAGCTCGATGCCTAGATTGCCGCAAAACAGTCGGCACCACGCGCCGCCGGCAAGCACGACCGTGTCGCAGGCGACGCGGCCCTTTTCGGTGATTGCGCCCGATGCGCGTCCGCCTGCCGTCTCGATGCCGCGCACGGCACATTCGGTGACGATAGCGGCGCCGCGCCGACGCGCGGCCTCAGCGATAGCCGTGGCCGCCCGCTGCGGCTCCGCCTTACCGTCGCTGGCAGTGTAGAGTGCGCCGGCCCAAGCGCCGGTCAGACCGGGCATTAGCTCCGTCGCTGCGGCCCGGCTGATGATGCGGGTGTCGAGCTGATATTGGCGGGCATGTTCGAGCCAGGCTTCGAGCTGGTTTAGCTCGGCCTGCGTCTCGGCGAGATACATGATGCCGGCCTGGCGGAAACCGGTCTCGGCCTCGACCATCTCGTTCATGCCCTGCCATAGCCGCAGGCTCTCTATGATCAGCGGGATTTCGCGTGGATCGCGTCCCATCTTGCGGCACCAGCCCCAATTGCGGCTCGATTGCTCGCCCGCGATGTGCCCCTTCTCGCAGAGGACAACCCGGACCCCCTTTTGGGCGAGAAAAAGCGCCGCGCTGGTGCCGATGATCCCGCCGCCGATGATTACAACATCGGCGCGTGCTGGCAGCGTGTCATCCGAACGGACCGGATCGACGCGTGGCGCCATCGGTTACACGCGCTCAGTCGATCGCAGCGTGAACCAGGTTGGCCACCCGGTCGAGTCGCGCCGAATGAAACGGGTCGGGCGACATAAAGTTGGTGATGTAGGTGAATGACACTCCGCTTGTCGGATCCGCCCAAGAATAGGAGGTCCCGGCGCCGCCATGGCCGAAGGTTTCGGGCGCGCCAATCGTGCCGAGGCCGCGGATTCGTTCGCTTTCTCCCCGAACATGCGGACCGAGCCCGCGATGCATCGGAATTCCACTCATCGCATCGTCGCCGCGCTCTCCGGTGTGGCTGCGCGTGACATAAGCTACCAGCCGGGGCGACAAGAGCCGGACATCACCCAGCCGACCGCGGCCCAGCAGCATCTGGTAGAACGCCGCCATCCCCCGAGCGGTGGCGTAACCGCCACCGCTCGGCATTCCTGCGGCCTTGAACTCGGGCGAATTGTCTCGCGGCTCAGGCGCGTAGGTGTCGGCGCAGCGCTCCTGCTGGCTCACAGGCACGCCGACAAAGATCTCGTTGGCGAGCCCCAGCGGTGCGAGCACCTTCTCGCGGATAACATCGCGGTAATCCTGGCCGGTCACTGCCTCGATCACCATCGCTTGGGTCAGATGTGCAGCCCGCGGGTGGTATTGCAGTCGCGTACCCGGCGTCCAGTCGAGCGAGAAGTCGCAGACCTCGGCGCGCATCCGCGCGTGATCGGTCCAGGTTGCCTTCGTCACGTCGCCGGTCGGAAAGCCGCCTTGATGCGTCATGACCTGGTGCAGGGTGATCTCGCCTTTGCCGCGCTGGGCGAATTCCGGCAGGTGGTCGGCGATACGATCCATGAACGAGAGCCTACCCTCCTCGATCAACGCCCACACCGCCGAGCTGGTCAGCACCTTGGTTTGGCTGAACAAAAGGAACAGCGTATCGTCTGTAGCCGGCGCGTTCCGGGGCTCTGTCCTGGCGTTGCCGTAGCTACGGAACAAGGCCAGTTTGCCGTTGCGCGCCAGCGCGATCTGCGCCCCGGGATAGCGGCCTTCTTCGATATGCTGCCGGATTAGCCGGTCGAGATGCTGAAGCGGCGTTGCCGCGAACCCGAGGCTTGCGGGATCGGATGATGGCAGCGGGTAGTTGTCGGCCATTGCTGTCTCCCTCCCAGAATTCGGAAACGTCATGCTACATGACCCCACGCAATTCGACTATTCTGCACGAACAGCGCTCGGGCTGTCCTCCAGGAGAGATAGAGATGCGCGAAGCCGTTATCGTATCGACCGCCCGTACGCCGATCGGTAGAGCATATCGCGGCGCATTCAATGACACCCAAGCGCAAGCGCTCGCCGGCCATGTGGTCGCCGAGGCGGTGCGACGTGCCGGGATCGATCCGGCCGAGGTCGAGGATGTAGTCCTGGGTGCCGCGCTCCAGCAAGGATCCACCGGCTTCAACGTGGCCCGTCAGGCGGCCATCCGCGCAGGGCTGCCGGTCTCGGTCCCGGGGATGACGGTCGATCGGCAATGCTCGTCTGGGCTGATGGCGATCGCTACGGCCGCCAAAGAGATCGTACATGATGACATGACGATCACAGTAGGCGGCGGGCTCGAATCCATATCTTTGGTCCAGAACGACAAACGCAATCAGTTCCGGGCGCAGGACCCCACGCTGGTCGAGCAGCGGCCCGATCTTTACATGACGATGATCGAAACCGCCGAGATTGTGGCTGAGCGATATCAAGTCACGCGCGAAGCGCAAGACGAATATGCGTTGTTCTCTCAGCAGCGGACGGCGGCCGCCCAGGTGGACGGTCGCCTCGATCAGGAAATCGCTCCGATGCCTTCGGTGATGCGGGTCGACAACCGTGAGACCGGTGAGACCTCGTATGTCTCCGTCACGCTCGACAGGGACGAGGGCAACCGACCCTCGACGACGCTCGCGGGTCTGGCGGCTCTGAAGCCGGTATTCCGCGACGGGCAAACGGTCAAGGAGGGTCGGTTCATCACGGCGGGCAATGCCTCGCAGCTCTCCGACGGCGCCTCTGCTTCAGTACTGATGGAAGCCCAGGAGGCCGAACGCCGCGGGCTAGATCCGCTCGGCGCCTATCGCGGGATTACGGTTGCCGGCTGTGCTCCGGACGAGATGGGGATCGGACCGGTCTTCGCCGTGCCAAAGCTGTTGCAGCAGCATGGGCTCAGGGTCGACGATATCGGTCTGTGGGAGCTGAACGAGGCGTTCGCCGTTCAGGCGCTCTATTGCCGAAACCGTCTCGGCATCGATCCCGAACGGTACAATGTCGATGGCGGCGCAATCTCGATCGGTCACCCCTATGGGATGTCGGGTGCGCGAATGGTCGGCCATGCTTTGATTGAGGGCAAACGACGCGGCGTACGATGGGTCGTCGTTACCATGTGCGTCGGCGGCGGTATGGGCGCAGCCGGCCTTTTCGAGGTGCTCTGAACCGCCCCGGCGCGCGGCGTGATAATGGGCGCGACGAGGTCCCTCGCCGGATGCGCTTGGTCGAAAAATAGGGCGCCCGAGAGGCTCTGGTCGCAGCACTCCGAGCCGCGCGATCGAGACGCTTGATCAGTGATCGCTCAATAGCGTAGCGATCCACGCTACCAGGCGTAGATCAACATAGGCCAGGAATTTTTCGCGGCGCACCACTACATATTGATATTCTCATATTAACTATTCTCAGCTATAGCTGCAAAACACCCTTCTTTGTTAGCATTCCTCGACGCTACTCTCGCGGGCTTAATGCGGCGAAGGGAATCGATGAGGGGTTGCGCACAGTCCACAGCCATCGCCTTATTGGTCTTCCAAACTGTGGCGGGGGCACAGGCGGGGGAGCGTGCCACGCGACAGGACACGCCCGTTGCAACGAGCGCGGCAACAAGTCCAAGCCATGGAACAAACGATGGCGTCCGATCGAATACCGGTGCGGCGCTCGATCGCGTGGCCTACGCGGTTGACGGCGCGGAGTCCAGTCATGGTCAGGATCTCGCGATGTGGGGTCCTGATCCGTCCGGGCCGCAAGGACCGATGCAGGTCAGCGAGCCGGCGGCGGCTGATGTGGGCGGCGGCGATCGGTTTGATTCGGCGGAAAATCGCGCGATCGGACGCGCCTACTTAGCGCACTTATATCGACGGTATAGAAACTGGCCAGATGCCATCGCCGCCTATAATTGGGGCATGGGCAACGTAGATAACTGGGTCAAAGCAGGGCGCCCGGCAGAGAAATTCCTGGTTGGTGTTGCAGCGTATTTGCGGCGTGTGCTTCACGATAGCGGGATGTGCGACAGCTCGACGGCTACACAGGTTCGGTCGCCTAGAGCGCAGATGCCTCCGGCGAATCGGCGCGCGCGGGCAGTCGCGGCGCAAGAGGGAGAACCGGAGGCCGACTCCTTTACATTAGCGGTATGCGTGGACCTTGATGCTTGGGGAGGAGTGCTCGACGCAAAGGATCCACATTTCCTCGGCACCCCTGGACGTTTCTATAACAAACTGGAAAGAGCCATGCTCTTGGTCACGGAGCACTTGCCGGCATCCCAACACTCCACCCACGGCCGCGGCGAACGCCCAGCCGCCTCTTGGAGCGTGGCGATGCGGCGGCCGTAGAATGAATCACCGCTGTTCGAAGCGCCGGAGCGATGGCGGCGCTCAGTGGTACGAAACGCCTTTGGTAAGTGCGCAATACTTTGCATCAATAAAAATGCAACAAATGAGGCATAAAACCGGAGCAGGTCGCGGTCGAAACATTCACTGATGAGACCCTGCACGTTTCCGCTTCGGCGGAATTTCGAGCCTCCCGCTTACGCGGCAGTCGACACAGGACCGCGGCAGACAGGCTTAGTAGAGGCCGTCGGTCCGACAGCAGTGAGCTTCCACCGCACCGAACAACGAGGAAATCTTGATGCTGGAGATCCTAACTTTGCAAGTGATCACCGCCATCTCGGGAACCATCAGTATAGGCGCTGCGGACTGGTTGTATCACCGCGGCCGGCTTCGGCAGCGCTTGCATTCCTTTTGGGTCGCTTCCTCGAGCGCAGTGATTTGTTTGCCTCTTCTGACTTGGACCACCACCGTATTCCTAGGCGTCGGGATGGTCACTTGGCTTTTGGTAGGTGCGCTCGAAGCAATGATGTTTTTGTGGATTTACCGAAACATATTGAAAGTTCTTCCCGTGCAAAAGCCTCGGACCGGGCTACTGTCGCTGCGCTCATCGCAAAGTCCGGTCCCGCCGTCGTCAAATATCAACGGCTGATTGCTGGTATGCCCCCTACGAGCCGCCGAACAATCGGAAAACGAAGATCAGCAAGATAGCCCACCCGAGCAACGAGAGCCCGACAATCGCTAGCGCCGCGGAACGTAACGAAAGCCTGTCGTCGTCTTTGGCTTTGTCGGGTGCCGAAGCGGCGCGGCGAAACAAATGATCGGTGTTGGTCACGGCGTGCTGGGATTTCGAAGCCCATGTCTCGACCGCATTTATCATCAAATGCGGCGGGTGCATGGCTCTGGGAAGGCGAATGTAGGGTATCTAGTAACAGCCGCCGAGGCTTGAAACCGACCCCGGCAGGAGCGGAGCGCGTCCGGGCGGTCTTGAGCCCTTACTTCTTCGCTGCGGCGCGCTCTGCAGCGTGCTCTGCCTTTGACACCGTCAGCTTCTCGGGATGAACGATGGTTTTGTTCGCGGCCGACCGCGCAGCGCCGAGACCGGGGAATTCAGTGTCGACGCCGTCGCGTTTCAGAACATAGGTAGCCGATATTTGCTTGCCGCTCTCTTGGTCGGCCACAGTGCGTTTGACGATCGTCCAATGGACGCGACGGGTGACGTTATCCTCGGCCGCGTCGACCACATCCTCAAAACCACGGTCGACGATCGCTTCGAGCGCGTAGAGCCGTTGCTCAGGTTTCTTCCTCGGCGGGTCGCGGTCTCTTCCCTGCCGTCGATTGTCGCGGCTCGGCGCGCCCTTGCCGCGGGCACGACGATCCGGTGATCGCCGGTTATCGCCCACCCGTCCGCTCTCCGGCGACCGCTGATCGCCGTTAGGGCGGGTACGCGGCCCCCGGTGTCGCCCACCCCTGTAGGGCAGGTCTTTCGCTGGGCTACCTTCGGGCGCCGGGGCAGTGCCGATTTTGTCAACCTCGGCTGCAGTCGCTGCGGCGGGGCGTGGAGGGCGCCGGCGGCGGCGTCTGCTGCGCGGCTGTTCGTGCGGCCGGTCCTGCCGAGGTTCGCCATCGTTCGGCGGTGCGACATTTCGAGGAGACTGCGCCGGGCCCTCCTCCGCGTTGACCACTCGGTCTGCCGTCGCCTCCGCAGAGCCTGGCTCGCGCTTCGGTCCTCGACGGCGGCGTCGGCGCCTGCGAGGTCCGGCGGCGTTCGGTGGTGTAGCCGGCAAATCTCCGCTTTCGAAGGTGTCCCTGGCTGTCACGGGCTGTTCTGCTTGGCCTTGAGGAGCTGCCGTTGCTTCTGCCGGCTCTGCTGCACGAGGCGGCGGCCGTCGGCGCCGACGACGCCGACGATGGGGCAATCTCGGGGCTTCGCCGCTCTCTGCGGTCGGTCCATGCAGAGCACCCTCGTTCGAGACGTTCTCGGCCGACGGATTCGGCAGGCTCGGGCTCGCCGGCTCGCTCTCAACACCTTCGGCGGGCTGGGCGCTGGGCGCCTCTGCGCTGATCCGATCGCTGGACGGATCGTCGGAAGAATGTGGCATCAGGCGTTTCCTCGAGTGACGTTATGCGGCTCGCGACGGATGTGGGCAAGAGGCGCGAAACCTGCGGACTCTCAGGGTACGAGCTCGAGCCGTGCGAGCGCTCGGGGAAGCTCGGCAAAATGGTCGAGTAGGGCGTCTGCGGCGAGCGATTCGGGGTCTACCCGGGCATAGCCGTACCGCATGAGCACAAGCGGGACCCCGGCGGCGTGAGCCACGGTGGCGTCATTCTCGCTGTCGCCGATCATGGCACTGGCTTCGGCCCGGCCGCCGAGCTCGCCGATCAGACCCAGCAAGTGACCAGGATCAGGCTTTTTGACCGGGAAGCGATCGCCGCCGGCGATCCCGTCGAACAGCTCGCTGAGACCGAGGCCCTGGACCACCGCGATCGTCGCCCGCTGCGGTTTGTTTGTGCAGATCGAAGTACCGTAGCCCCGCCCGCGCAGAGCCGCCAGCGTCTCCGGCACCTTGGGGTAGGGGCGGGTCAACCGGACTGCGTTGGCCTCGTAGAGCTCGAGGAAGCGCGGCAATGCTCCCGCCACGTCGCGCGGGTCGGCCCCGCTCGCCGCAAGAGCCCGGGCGACCAACGCCGGCACACCATCGCCGACCATGCGTTTTACCTGAGGCAGCGATAGCGCCGGACACCCGCGTTCGCGCAGCATCTGGTTAAGTGCGGCGCGCAAATCGGGCGCGCTGTCTACGAGCGTGCCGTCGAGATCGAACACCAGCAGAAAACGGCTCATCACTACCGACTCTTCGTTGTCGTGCTATAAGTTTGCAATGATCTTGTGGTGTAGATAGCGCTGCCGCCGCTTCCGATTGCACCCTCTCCGAGCCAGCGATGAGCCAATCCCGCTTCGCCGCCATCATCCTCGCCGCCGGTAGCGGCACGCGAATGAAATCCGCGATCCCGAAAGTCATGCATCCGATCGCCGGGCAACCGATGATCGCGCATCTGTTGCAGGCACTGAAGCGGTTGCAGCCCGCGGCAACCGTCGTCGTGATCGCGCCGCAGATGGATGAAGTCGCCGGGACCGTCGCTCCGGCGGAAACCGTCGTGCAGGACCCGCCACTCGGCACCGGCGACGCGGTGCGGGCCGCACTCCGAGCCCTTCGGGGCCGCCTTGGGCCGCAAGGCGGTGTCGATGAGGTCCTCGTGGTCTACGGCGACACGCCGCTGCTGCGCAGCAAGACCTTGGCGCGGCTCTTGTCAGAACAACAGCGGGCGCCGGCCGCAGTCCTGCTGGCCGGTATGCGGCCAGCAGATCCCAGCCCTTATGGCCGGCTCGTTTCGACGCCTCACGGGCAGATCCTGCGCATTGTCGAGGCCGCCGACGCCACTCCTGAGGAGTCCTCAATCGGGCTTGTTTGGGGTGGCCTGATGCTGATCCGGTCGCGCCACATTTTCGAGCTTGTCGAGGCGCTCGACCGCAACAACGCAAAAAGCGAATTCTACCTGACCAGCATCGTGGGGCTAGCGACTGATAGAAGCCTTCAGTGCCGCGCGATCGAGCTTCCGGCCGAGGAGCTAATCGGCATCAACACGCGCGCCGAGCTCGCCGAGGCCGAGGCACTGATGCAATGGCGTCTGCGCCGCGCCGCGATGGACGCCGGCGTCACCCTAGTGGCGCCGGAGACCGTGTACTTGAGCGCCGACACCCGGTTCGGCCGCGATGTCGTCGTCGAGCCGAACGTCACCTTCGGTCCCGGGGTCACGGTGGGCGAAGGGGCTCGAGTCTGTTCTTTCTCATATTTTGAAGGTGCTTCGATCGGCGCAGGCGCTCGGGTTGGCCCATTCGCTCGACTGCGCCCGGGTGCGGTGCTCGAGGACGAGGTGCATGTCGGCAATTTCGTCGAGGTCAAGGCAGCGCGCCTTGGCGCCGGCGCCAAGGCCAATCACCTCACCTATATCGGCGATGCCGAGATCGGCGCGCGCACCAACATCGGCGCCGGCACGATCACCTGCAATTACGACGGTTTCAACAAACACCGGACCACCATCGGCACAGACGCCTTCATCGGCTCGAACACGGCGCTAGTAGCACCAGTGACGGTCGGAGACGGAGCGATCGTCGCCGCCGGCAGCGTCATTACCAGCGACGTCTCCTCGGACGCGCTGTCGATTGCTCGCGGGCGGCAGATCGATAAAAAGGGGCGTGCCGCCGAGCTTCGCGCGCGACTGCGGGGCAAGATTAGCTGATGTGCGGCATCATCGGCATCATCGCCCGGGAGGCGGTAGCCGATGGCCTACTCGAAGGGCTGCGGCGCCTCGAATACCGGGGCTATGATTCGGCCGGCATAGCGACCCTGCTCGACGGTCACATCGAATGCCGGCGCGCCGAGGGCAAGCTCGTCAACCTCGCCAAGCGGCTCGTCGATGAGCCGACGCACGGGGTGATCGGCATCGGCCACACGCGTTGGGCGACCCATGGCCTGCCGACCGAGACCAATGCCCATCCGATCGCGACCGACCGGGTCGCCGTTGTCCACAACGGCATCATCGAGAATTTTCAGGCGCTGCGCCACGAGCTGACGGGTCTCGGGTATACCTTCCGGACCGACACCGACACCGAGGCGGTGGCGATTCTGGCGACACATTTCCTGACGCGAGGGCTCTCACCGCCGGACGCGGTGGGGAAGACATTGGCGCGGCTCGACGGCGCCTTCGCGCTGGTGTTTTTGTTCGCCGGCGAGCACGACCTGTTGATCGGCGCTCGCCGCGGCAGCCCGCTAGCAATCGGCTATGGCGATGGCGAGATGTATCTGGGCTCGGACGCCCTGGCACTGGCGCCGCTGACCCGCCGCATCACCTATCTCGAAGAGGGCGACTGGGCGGTCGTGAGCTCGCGCGCGGTGCGGATCTTCGACGCGGCGAACCGCGAGGTCGATCGACCGATCCGGGAGGCCGCCGCTTCGGGCGCGCTGATCGGCAAGGGCAACTACCGCCACTTCATGCAGAAAGAGATCTTCGAGCAGCCGGCGGTCATCGGCGACACGTTGCATGCGCTGGTCAACCCGGCGACCCGCGCAGTGCATCTGCCCGAGCTGCCCTTTGCGCTGGGCGAGCTCGACCGGATGACCATGATCGCGTGCGGCACCGCCTACCATGCCTGTGTCGTGGCCAAGTACTGGCTCGAGCGGATCGCCCGCATCGCGATCGAGGTCGACATCGCCTCGGAGTTCCGCTACCGCGCGCCGGCGATGCCGCAGGGCGGTGCGGCGATGTTTGTCTCGCAATCCGGCGAGACCGCGGACACCTTGGCCGCACTGCGCTACGCCAAAGCTCAGCGCCAGAAGATCATCGCGGTCGTCAACCAGCCTGAAAGCTCGATCGCGCGCGAGGCCGACATCGTGTTGCCGACCTTGGCCGGCCCCGAAATCGGCGTCGCTTCGACCAAGGCATTCACGACGCAGCTCGCCGTTCTGGCCTGTTTCACGGTGGCCCTGGCTCGGGCGCGGGGCTCCATCAACCATGCCCGCGAGGCCGAGCTGGTCGCCGCCCTGACCGAGATCCCGTCACGGGCGAGCGAGGTGTTGAACCACGACGAACGGCTGCGCGAGATCGCGGCCGAGATCGCCGAGGCGCGTGACGTGCTCTATCTCGGCCGCGGCAGCGCCTTTCCGCTGGCTCTCGAGGGTGCCTTAAAGCTGAAGGAGATCTCCTACATTCATGCCGAGGGTTATGCGGCGGGCGAGATGAAGCACGGGCCGATCGCGTTGATCGACGAGGCGGTGCCGGTCATCGTGCTGGCCCCGCATGACGACCTCTTCGAAAAGACGCTCGGCAATGTCGAAGAGGTCATGGCGCGCGGCGGCCGCGTCGTGATGATTTCGGACGCGGCGGGGGTGGCTCGGCTTGCCGACCGGCTCGCCTTCGGCATCGCGGTGCCGGCCTGCGACCCGTTTGTCGCCCCTTTGCTCTACGCGATCCCGATCCAGCTCTTGGCCTACCATGTCGCGGTCATCAAGGGCACCGATGTCGACCAGCCGCGCAACCTCGCCAAGAGTGTGACCGTCGAGTAGGAGCTCGAGGGATCCGACGCCTCCCCTGTTAAACCGGGGGAATCAGGGTGAAAAATTCGAGTCGGCGTAGAGTTCTCTTTGAAATCCGTTTTTACTCAATCGTTTAGATAAAAACGACGGGCGATGGAGCAGGGGCGATTTGGGGCCCTTACAGCGGGCTGAATCGGAGTAACAGGGTGCGAACAGGGTGGGCCGAGTGGATCGACCTTTTGCGGCTCACCCCGGCACCAAGCCTGTACCCTTATACTCCCCGATCTTGACGCAAAGATGGCGTCGTCGATCGGCGGAAGCGCCGGAGCGAAGGCGAACGCTAGGCGCTACCGGGCGCTATAATCGCTGCTCCCCGCGTCATGTCCGCCGTGCACTTTGACATCAAACGCCTGCGGAGCACGCGACGCGCTCCGACCAGCGCTACCAGCCCGCCGCTTAGCAGCAGCAAACTAGAGGGCTCCGGGATTGCCGCTGTCCCTCCGACCACGGTAAAGCCAAGGTCAGAGTGAAGGGACACGCCTGGCGGCAGGTCGAAGACAAGATCCGCTGAATGAAAAAAGTCGAGGTCGGTTTGCGGTGCCATGAAGAGCTCAAGCTGGAAGGACCACAACTGAGATTCGCCGTTTGTGACGCTTTCGGTAAAAAAATTGGTCGAATCAAACGGTACGACCTGCCCGGGCAGCGCAGCGACACAAGCGACCGGAAGGCAAGCGGCAGGATCGCCTGTGGTCACTCCGGAGCTGCCGAACTTGAAGGGCGGTCCGGGCGGGCTGCCGCTCTCGGTGCCGAATCCCTGGACCAAGGTCTGGAATGTCGCGGCCGAAGTCCCACTCGTCACCGGGAAGTTGACGACGCCCCTGCCAACCGCCTCCATACCGATTGTGACCGTGCCGCTGCCAGAAAATGTCAAGTCGGTGTCGACGATGAGGTTGACACCGAGGCCAGCGCCTGACGCCGTCGTGGTTTCAAACGCCTTCAAGATGCCGAGCGAAGCACTCGATCCGACCACGACGGTGGGAACGCCGGTGAAATCGATCAGCCCCTCGCCGCTCGCGGCGCTCGGGATCGAAAATGGCGTGTCTATGTGGAACGGGGCGGCGGTGACGGCCGTAGTGCCGACGCCGGAGACCGCGACCTCGATCGACGCCGCGTCAGCCGGCGGCGCCACAGCAACGACGGATAACGTAAGCGCTGCGATCGACACCTTCTGGAGCGCGCGTCGAGCCTTCCAAGCTGACTGTGAGATTCGCATCCCGCCCTCCCTCGTCGAAGCTTTTGGCTGAAGCGTTTGGCTAAGGCGTCCAGCCTTGGGAATAGGAAAGCCCGTTAAAATGCATGCCGAAAAATCAAGACACTCGCCTAATCCAGCGGACTGCGCGAGACCTCTCGTCGCCGAGGTACTTCGCGAAGAAGCCGCGGACATCATTCTCCCAGATCGCGGAGCCTGGCTCAGAAAAGACGAGGTGGCCCGGAGCAATGTCCCCTCGCTCCGCGGGTAGCTCGGCCTTGCACCGACCTTGCATATCGAGGCGCCGTAGTCGGCGCTGGTGAGGTGCCCGGTGCATTGCGCGTGCGCCGCAGGGTCGCGGACGGAGGCTCCCCGAAGCGCCTGCGATATTCGACCGAGAATCGGCCCATATGGCTGAAGCCCCATTTGGCGGCGATCTCCGTGACGCTCTCCTCCGGCTCGGCACGGCCCAGAGCATCCCGCGCTTTCTCATAGCGCGCCGCGCGCAGATAACGCATCGGCGACGTGCCTTTGAAATCGCGGAAATGCTGGATGAGCGTGCGCCCCGGCACACCGGAGGCTGCGACGATTTCGGGCAGCCCGATCGGCGTCGCGAGGTTGGCGTGCATGTAATCGATCGCCCGCTTCACGTCGCGCGAAAGGATCGGCCGTGCGAGCCGCTGCAACCTCTCGCTGTAGTTGTGCGGTTGATGCAGCAACATCGCGGTCGTCGCGAATTCGCGGAACGCCCGCGCCGTCGCAGGTTCCCGCAAGATCGTGTCGGACCGCTTCAATTCCGCAATCGCGAGGCGCGCGAAATGCGCCAGGCGCTGCCCGTGCCCCTCTCCCAAATTCAGCGCCGCCGCGAATTCCAGTGGGGACGCGGGTGCCGTCCCGAGCAACGCGGCGAGATCCTGCGCCACGGCGCCGCGGTCCAGCGCGATGCTGAGGCGGGTGCTCCCGGTCTCGGAGCGCGTAGCAACCTCACTTGTCGGCGAAAGCACGGCGCCTTGGCACATGGCGCAGCTGACCACTTCGTGGCGCGATGCCGCCTCAAAGCCACCTCGCATCGGCAGTTTAACGGCGTAGGCCGTTTCCCAATCCGCGCGGACGACCGCTGCCGCGCCGAACTGCACGAATGAGATATAGATCCCCGAGAGGAACTCGCCGTCGAACTGCGCGTCAAGCGCCCGGTTCGATCCGATCGGATCGAACCGCAGCCCGAAGGGATCGAAAAACGCCCGGGTCTCATCTACATCGCAGCTGCGGAAGAGAACCCGACCCTCCTGTAGGGGGCGAACGACGTGCATTTTGCCCCGCTCATCTGCCGTGTCCCGAGATTTACCATACGACTGCCGCCATCTGCAGGGGAGCGGGGGCAGTTGGCAGATTTTCTGCGATTTGCGGATAGTCGGAACGGATTACGAATTCTGCGCTTTACGGATAGCCGTTGCCGGCCCCGGATATCGGTCGCCACGGGTTGGCGGGTAAGTTTGGCCGCCCCAGGCACGCTCTAAAAACCGGGAGACAGATGGGTCAGCAGCCGAGCAGACCGCCAAAAATGGTCCTGCGAACGGGGTCCACCTAACGTTTGGGGAGGAAGCAACAATGGCTAATTTGATTTTCGAGAAGCTTACGAGCGTCAACAGCGGCAAGGCGGTTACCTTGGCCGACGACGCTTTCCTGAGGCAGTTTCCGTTCGATCAGTCGAACCTGAGCCAGCACTGGATGCGGCTGGATCCGGGCACGACCAGGATCGTGATCCGTACATCAAATCGGGTCATTGACGTCCAAGGAGGGGTCCTCGTCGACCACGCGCCGCTTCAACTGTTCCCAAACACTGGAAATCCAAACCAGCTCTTTAAGTTTGTCGACACTGGCGACGGGGACGGCGCGTTCTTTATTTTTGCCGACGATTCACAAGAAGTGTGGGATGTTTTTGATGCTTCCATTGATGACGGTGCTTTGATCCAGATCTTCGGTCTCAACCGCGGGGGCAATCAGAGATGGCGGCTGGAGCTGATAGAGGCTGACGAGGCTTTCCTGATCCGATCGCTGGCGAACAATCTGGTGCTCGACATACCCGGTTTCTCGCAGGACGACGCTGCGGTTGCTCAACAGTTAACCGAGAATGGCGGGTTCAACCAGCTCTGGCAGAGAATTCCAACCTTCGACGGGCGCGAGAAGATTCAATGCGTCTCAAGCGGCAAGGTCTTGGACTACGCCCTCCAGGCCGCCCTCAACAACGAGGTTGCGATCATCGGCCAGAATACCGACAACGGCGGGGACAACCAGCAGTGGTTCATCAACAAGGTGGGCCAGGACGGTTTCGGCCGTGACATCGTGACCATCGTCTCCGCGGTCCCCGGCAACGGGTTCCTACTGGGCGTTCCCCCCGACGCCGACGGAGTGGGAGGGCGGATCGAAGTGTTCCCCGACACCGGCGGCCAGAGCCAGCGATGGGTCTTCGCAGAGCCCATCGAGGCACCAGTTTGAACGAATTTACTTAGGGAAGCTAAGCGGATCTCCGACCGGTAGCTTGCAAGCACGCAAATTCAAGAAAGACGCGAAAGGTCATTGGCCGCAACCGCCGCACGCCGCCGGTGCAGCGTCTCCGAAGGAGATTCGCCAAAGCGCCTGCGGTATTCGACCGAGAACCGACCCATATGGCTGAAGCCCCATTTGGCGGCGATCTCGGTGATGCTCTCCCCCGGCTCGGCGTGACACAGCGCCTCGCGGACCCTCTGATAGCGGGCCGCGTGTAGATAGCGCATCGGCGAGGTGCCTTTGAAATCGTGGAAATGCTTGATCAGCGTGCGGCCTGGCACACCGCACGCCGCGACGATCTCCGGCAGGCCGATAGCGGTATCGAGGTACGCCTCGATGTAATCGATCGCACGCCTGACGTCGCGCGGCATGACGGGCCGTTCGAGCCGCCGCAACGCCTCGGTGTGGTTATGGGGCTGATGCAGCAGCAGTACGGTCATCACGAATTCGCGGAATGACCTTGCGATAATCGGTTCCGCCAGGATCGACTGGGTCCGCCGCAGTTCCGCCATAGCAAGCCGCCCGAAGCGCGCGAGGCTGCGTCCCCAACCCTCGCGCAAACCCAGGCGCGCCGCGAATTCGAGCGGCGGCTTCAATGGCTCACCCAGCATCGCTCCAAGATGCCGGCGCAGCTCGACGCCACTGAGAATGATATTGAGCGCGGCGGTGTCGCGCTCAACGCGCACCACATTATGGAGCGTCGGCGAGACCAGCATCGCGGTGCCGGGCCCATACGCGACCTCGTCATTGGCGATGACTGCGCAAAGACGACCGCGCGATGGCGCTACAAAGCGGTAGTCATCGAAATCTCGAGTGGTCCGGACCTCCGCCGCGGCGCCGTATCCGAGATGAAGGAGACAAAAGCCCGGCGAGTACACGCCGTCAAGCTGCATATCGACACCGGAGCGCGGCGGGACATCCAGCACGAACCCGCGCAGGGCGACAACAGCGCGCGCCTCCTCTGGGTCGCGCGTGGCAAAGACCTGGCGCTGCGAAGACAGAGCGGCGCGGCGCTCCATCGCTGTCTCCCCAAGTTGGGCCGTGCCGGTCGCGATGATAATGCCGGAGCGGCTTGGCTTAAAGTCGGACCCGCGATTTCGTGCAATTTTCGGATAGCCGGATCGCATCGCGGATCTTGCGCTTTGTGGATACACATTGCCGGCTGCGGATATCGGCCATCAGAGGTTCGCGCGTAAACTCATCCTGGGCGTCGCCCCGAAACTGGAAGGAGCTGACGAGGGAGGAGATCATGCGTGGCTTGTCTTTAGCACTCGCCGGATTAGCGGCATTGTCGATCGCGGTGGTCTCACGTGCCGGAACCGGGGAGAATGCAGAAGAGTTCATGCAGCTTCACAAAATAGAAATCGCCTTTCACGAGGCCGGTTCGACCAAGAACCTCGATTTGATGTTGTCGCTGTTCGCTGATGACGCAGTCCTCAGCGCCGGAGGCAAAACCTACACCGGAAAAGATCAAGTCAAGAGTTACTGGCAGGCGGCAGGGCCCTTCCAGCCGCAAAACCAGTGGGTCGGCTATACGCCCGCCTTTCGCATCCGCTACAATGTGGAAGGCGATCGTGCGCACCTATATTTCGAGTGTCTGTGGGTCGACAAGGCAGCAAGCAAGATTGCCGCGCACACGAACTCTGATGACATCTTGGCGCGCGTCAGTGGGCGTTGGTTGATCAAGGAAATGAAGGCAGCTTCGGTTCCGGAACTCTAGCGGCGATTGCCGAGAAACCGGTCGAGGGCCGCCAGCACCACCGGTTCGACGAGGGTCGGTGCGTGCCCGATGCCGAGCACCCTGACCAGCTCACCGCGCGGCAATACGTCGACCATATGCTGCGCCTGGGCCTCGGAGAGGACATCGCTCTCGGTGCCCCACACCACCAGGGTCGGGCACGGCAAGGCCTGCAATGCCGGCCACAACAACGGCCGGGCCGGCGGGCCGTTCTCGACCCGTTGCCGGATGTAGGCCGGGTCCATCTTCCACCCCCATTTGCCGTCCGCTCGCCGCCGCAATACCCCGAGTGCCAGTTCGTGCTGGTCCTCGGCACTGCGTGTGGCGAGGATCGGCGACATCGCTCGGCGGTAGGCCATCGCCTCTTCGAGGGTCGCGAACTCGTCCGGCCGGCTGCCGACCATCTGGGTGATCCGCTGGGTGCCCGCCTCCGCTTCGGGTCCGATGTCATTGACCACCAGCCCTGAGAGGCGCTCGGCGTGCTCCGCGGCATAGGCCATCGCGATGATGCCGCCCATCGAGGTGCCGATCAGCACGAACTTGTCGAGCCCGAGCCGCTTGGCGAATTCCGCCAGGTCATTCGCCTGATCTTCGTAGCGATAGGCACCGGCTTCCGACCAGGCGCTCTCGCCATGCCCGCGCACGTCGAGCGCGAGAATGCGATAGCGGTCCTGAAGGTGCCGGGCGAGCGCGTTGAACGCGTCCGCACTCCCGGTATAGCCGTGCACGCAGACGATCGGTGGGGCATCGGCCTTGCCCAATTCGAGGTAATGCAGGGCGAGATCGTTGACCCTCAGGGTCTTGCTCGCGGGTTGTGCCAGGGTCGTCATCGGGGGCCCCCTTTCCTGCAGTTTCGCACCGGTTGCCAATCTTGCCAAAGATCGGCGCCGGCCGTACCTATGATTCATCCGAATGAGGGAGGTGCGCGATGAAGCTCAAGGACGGCAAGCTGTTCCGCCAGCAATGCTACATCGACGGCGCGTGGGTCGACGCGTTGAACCGCGGCACGATCCCGGTCACCAACCCGGCGACCGGCGAGACTTTGGGCACGGTCCCGCGGATGGGTGCCGAGGAGACCCGCCAGGCGATCGAAGCGGCCGACAAGGCACTCCCGGCCTGGCGCGGCAAGACCGCCAAGGAGCGCGCCCAGATCCTCCGCAAAATGTACGACCTGATGATGGCGAACCAGGAGGATCTCGCCACCCTGATGACTGCCGAGCAAGGCAAGCCGATGACCGAGTCGCGCGGCGAGATCGCCTATGCCGCGGCTTTCATCGAGTGGTTCGGCGAGGAGGGCAAGCGCGTCTACGGCGACACGATCCCGGCGCACGCCGCGGACAAGCGCATCGTCGTGACCAAGGAACCGGTCGGCGTCTGCGCGGCGATCACCCCGTGGAACTTCCCGGCGGCGATGATCACCCGTAAAGCGGGCCCGGCCTTGGCCGCCGGCTGCACGATGGTATTGAAGCCGGCGACCGCGACCCCGTTTTCGGCGTTGGCCTTGTGCGAACTGGCCGAGCGCGCCGGCGTGCCGAAAGGCGTCTTCTCGTGTGTGACCGGCCCGTCCTCCGAGATCGGCGGCGAGCTGACCAGTAACCCGACCGTCCGCAAATTGACCTTCACCGGCTCGACCGAGGTCGGCAAATTGCTGATGGAGCAGTGCGCCGCGACGGTCAAGAAGACCTCGATGGAACTGGGCGGCAATGCGCCGTTCATCGTGTTTGACGACGCCGACATCGAGATGGCGGTCAAGGGCGCGATCGCCTCGAAATACCGCAATGCCGGGCAGACCTGCGTCTGCGCCAACCGGATCCTGGTGCAGGACGGCGTCTATGACGCGTTCACCAAGCGGCTGGCCGAGACCGCCGGGGCAATGAAGGTGGCTGACGGGTTCGAGCCGGGTGCCGTGATCGGGCCGCTGATCGACATGAAGGCGGTCGAGAAGGTCGAGGCGCACATCGCCGATGCGGTCAAAAAGGGCGCCAAGGTGGTCATCGGCGGCAAGCGCGCCGCGCAGGGCGGCAGTTTCTTCGAGCCGACGGTATTGACCGATGTGACGACCGACATGGTCATCACCAAGGAAGAGACCTTTGGCCCGGTCGCCCCGCTCTACCGCTTCAAGACCGAAGACGAGGCGGTCAAGATGGCCAATGACACCGAGTTCGGCCTCGCTTCCTATTTCTTCAGCCGCGACATCGGCCGCATCTGGCGGGTGGCCGAAGCCCTCGAATACGGCATCGTCGGCATCAACGAGGGCATCATCTCGACCGAGATCGCCCCCTTCGGCGGCATGAAGGAGAGCGGCATCGGCCGCGAAGGCTCGAAATACGGCATCGAGGAGTTCCTCGAGGTCAAATACCTCTGCATGGGCGGCATCGACCGCTAGTCGTGTCTGATCGCGATGGGGAACCGCGAGGCCCTCATCGCGGTCCGATCGCTAGTCGCTTCACTTCTCCCTCGATTACCAAAGGCTCCCGCACGCGCTCTTCACGACCTAGCTAATAGTCCGCGCGCGGTGAGACTAGTGCTCTCGGTTGGGTGGCGGTCGCGCGATCCGAGTTTAGTGTGAACATGGTCACATTCGATCTCCCAGGTTGAGGTATTCTGGCCTTCAGCCAGTGTCTCAGCATTTGCGAGAAGGGCCAGAAGGGAGGCGAACAGATATGACCGACGATGCCCTCGTCGTGGGAGCCCGACCGCGCGATCAAGCCGCGCATGAAGGGTATGTGGACCGGGAAACGAGACAAAGGACGCCGCACTTCGGAGCCTACGAAGACTTCCCAGACAGCCCTGCCGCTTACCGAGATCAGACGGATGGGACGCTCGAAAGACTTTTCAGAGCCGCGACCTTTCACGCGCAAAGTCGCATTTACTAGTACGACGCCAAGGCGTGGAAAAGGTCCCGAATGGCGAAGAACATTCGCTCGAGTTCCCTTGTTCTGTTTGCAGCCGGCACTCTTGCCCCGATCGTCGTCACCTTGCTCGTAAAATTCGCTGAATTATTTGGATTCGATCAAGAGCCTAGAGCTAACTGGATCTGGCTCGACTATTTTTTCAAGATTCCTCTTGCGGAGACTGGATACGTATTATTAGCCTTGGCAGGAGCGCTTGTTATCTTCGACCAGTTCTTTGATGCGTCCGGCTCCTGGATCCGGTTTCGCCAAGCTCAGGCGCGACTCGAGGTCTTGCTCGCCGAATTGCGCTTCGCTTGGGCTGAACGAATGGCCCAGTGTGGCGGAGTTCTGCAGCCCGAGATTGCGGCGGGACTCATTAAATTGTTGCGCGACTTCGTAACTCAAGTCGAGTTGCTTGCTGAAGCAGAGACAAAAGAATGGGCTCAACACTTTAGCCAACGGATCAATGCGTATGACAGAAACCCCAATCTTCGCGTGGCCCTAGAGCGGGATGAACATGCACCTTCTTTAAGGCGTGACCAAGTAGAGCCGCTACAAGCCGAGAATGGGAAGCGAGCCAGTCAACCGGCGGGGACAAAAGGTTAGAATTAAGGCTTAGCCCTCGCAGCAGCTTCCTCTTCGCGGAACACGCCCAGGAGACGATCGGAGAAAGACCCAATGGGTAATGTTCAAGTGCAATCGAGGCTCGAAGAGGTAATCTCGGAGTTGGCCGAATCAATCGGCAGAAGTCAAGTTGCGGTATTCTGCGGCGCAGGAATTTCGCTCAATTCCGGACTGCCCCTCGCCGGCCAATTGGCCGCATACGTTCTGGATAAGCTCAAGACTCCTTCAGAGGAGCGCCAAGCCCTTCTCGAAGCGAGGCTTCCTTTTGAAGCCTTTATCCAGATTCTCGGCAAAACTACCGATCTAGCCCCTCTTATTGCACTATTCGATGCTGGCTATCCCAACCCGGATCATCTGTTGCTCGCGAAATTGATTAAGACGGGTAGGTTGACGACGATCATCACAACTAATTTCGACTGTTTGATAGAGGAGGGCCTGAACAAGGAAGGGCTGGAGGCTGGCCGCGACTACAGACTATTTTGGAAGGAACAAGAATTGCAAAATGTCGACTGGTCCATTGATGAAACACGACTGGTCAAGATCCACGGCAGTGTCCACGATCCTGTCGACATGGCGATTACCCTGGAACAAGTCAGTAGCAGGATCCTCCTCGAATCACGGCGCAAGGCAATCGAGCACATATTTTGTTCGGGACCGCATAAAGATGTGCTCGTGCTTGGCTATAGCTGTTCAGACCTTTTTGACCTTTGTCCCGCCATCGAAAGTCTCGAGGATACTCTCAAGAGGGTATTCTACGTTCAGCACTCCGACAAGGAATGTGTCGAAGAGGTAGCGTTACAAGAGGAGGCAAATCCCTTTCATCGGTTCGACGGAGTCCGCATCTTTTGTAATACTGACGTTTTGATTAATGCTCTGTGGCGGTCTTTAGTTGGGGGCAAACTTCCGAAGGCGCGCGCGGCGACATCGTGGCGCAAGTCCATCAATAGATGGTATTCGCGAGCCCGTTCCCAACATACCGAAGCATTTGGACAAAGCGTGTTGGGTTATCTTTGTCTGTCCCAAGCTTCCTCGTTGCGTATGAGTCAGTTGCTTCCGATCGCTGGTCTCCGTCACTACCAACGAGCCTTCAAAATCATCGAGACATTAGGTGATCAGCGGGAGGAATTTCTTGCTTTGAACGATTTGGGTATGGCATATGGCATTCTAGGTGATCTCCAGGAGTCGGCACTCCGTTTGCTACAGGGCCTGAGCCTAGCAAAGGATCTGGGCGACCAATTTTTCGAGGCTCAGAGTCTTCTTAATCTCGCTAATACATTCCTGCACGATGAAAACGGCAACCTCGCATGGCTGGCCGACTTTGAATTGCCCGCGGGACCCTCGGCCTCATATCGGGAACTGGTAGTTCGGCAGGCGATGCGATACTGCGAGAGCGCCCTGCAAGTCATCAGCGCTATCGACAAGCCCACGGTCGATACTCGGAAAGTGGAATGTGGGTTGCTGGCAAGCCTCGGTCGTTGTCACAACACACTGGGACAGATGCTGGGTGAAGCGGTGCATTACGAGCACCAGGTTTCTTACATGGAACGTGCCGTGAAGCTCCAGAAAGATATTGGCGATGTCGCCGGTCGCCCTGGCGCCCTCGTCGATCTGGCTGCGGTGCTGGGAATGCTGGGGAAGGAAGATCTCGCGGTGAGCCATCTTCGCGAAGCCGTTGCGCTTTTTCATGGCCTCGGCCGACGAGAAGAGGAAAAACTCGCTCGCGATCTGCTGCAAACACTCCTTCAGAGGCGCGGTCCTTTTGAGAAGGCGCAAGAAAAGTTCCAGAAATCTCTGAAAGGTGCCGAGGAAGGACTAGCGACTTCTCAAGAAGAGAGCAATCGCCGTGACGAGGTAAAATACCTTATTCTGTTGGGAGGCGCTTCCTACATTCTTGGAGAGCATCGCAAGGCTATCGATCAATTCGAGCGCGCGTTGACTCTAATTACAGAGATCTTCGGAGAGCGCCACAAGCTCGCCAACATCGTGAAGGGGCGGCTTCAAATGGCACATTCCAGAGCCACGGGCGAGGATCCACGAGACAATCCTGCACTATCGAGACTTCTTGAAAGCACAAAGAGGCATGAGCTGCAAGCGAAAGCTGCCGGCAAACCAAAGATCCAAGTCTTGAGCGTTGTCAGCGAGGGAAGGATCTTCGCTCAATTTGGTTTTTTTTGCAAAGCTATCGCATGTTTCGATTTGGCACTCGGTATCGCAACGAAGGGAAGCGGTCTAGTAGAGCCGCGCATCGACGTTCTTGGCAACTTCGCCGCGGCCTGCCACAATCTCGGGCTATATCCGCGGGCGCTGAAATATTATGAAGAGGTCGCCGCCCTTCTGATATCGGTGGGCGCAGACGATCAGTTGAGTACTGTCCATAAAAACGTCGCACAGACTGAAGAGATACTCCAATGCTATCGAGAGGCTCTAGGTTTTCTCCGCGCCGATTTTGATCTGTTGTATCGGGCTCTTTCCTGCTACATGCAGGGCCAACAGAGTTTGACGTTGGTTCACGAAGCGGGAATGGCTTGTCTGCGTCAGCGTAGCTTCCTGGGGGCAATCATTCAATTTAGGTGGGTTCTGAATACGGCCCGGCAGATTGGCGAACAGGCGGCTGAGACTGATGCGCTGAACAAACTGGCGCGAGCGCAATGGAGTGCCTGCCAGTTCCACGAGGCGATCGACACCCTGACAGAGCTCTTGCAACTGGCCCGGAGTCGCAATCTTAAATTAAAGGAAGCCGATGCATGGGGAAACCTGGGAATGGTTCACGGGAGTATGGGGGAACACATTACTGCCACGGAGTGCCACCGGCAGGCGCTTGAGATTTACGAAGCGCTGCTGGGCGGGAGCCATCCTCTCACTGAACAGGAGCGGAACAGTCTGGAAGCGGCTAGGTCAAGGTCGAAATTAGAGTAGAAGTCTACTCGGGAGTTTCTGCTACATGATCGGTTAGCGTGCCGCGCATTGGGAGCCTTCTGAAAGGGTAAGCGGCGCGGGCGCACGCCTATTCGCGATCTCCGGAAATTTACCTTCACCGGCTCGACCGAGGTCGGCAAATGCTGATGGAGCAATGCGCCGCGACGGTCAAGAAGACCTCGATGGAGTTGGGCGGCGACGCGCCGTTTATCGTGTTTGACGACGCCGATATCGAGATGGCGGTCAAGGGTGCGATCGCGTCGAAATACCGCAACGCCGGCCAGACCTGCGTCTGCGCCAACCGGATTCTGGTGCAGGATGGCGTCTATGACGCGTTCACCAAGCGGCTGGCCGAGACCGCCGGCGCGATGAAGGTCGCCGACGGGTTCGAGCCGGGTGCGGTGATCGGCCCGCTGATCGACATGAAGGCGGTCGAAAAGGTCGAGGCGCACGTCGCCGACGCGGTCAAGAAAGGCGCCAAAGGTGGTCCTAGGCGGCAAGCGTGCCGCCCAGGGCGGCACCTTCTTCGAGCCGACCGTATTGACCGATGTGACGACTGACATGATCGTCACCAAGGAGGAGACCTTCGGGCCCGTGGCGCCACTCTACCGCTTCAAGACCGACGACGAGGCCATCAAGATGGCCAACGACACCGAATTCGGCCTTGCCGCCTATTTCTACAGCCGCGACATCGGCCGCATCTGGCGTGTGGCAGAAGGCCTCGAATACGGCATCGTCGGCATCAACGAGGGCATCATCTCGACCGAGATCGCGCCGTTTGGTGGCATGAAGGAAAGCGGCATCGGCCGGGAGGGGTCGAAATACGGCATCGAGGAATTCCTCGAGGTCAAATACCTCTGCATGGGCGGCATCGACCGGTAAGTCGCTGATGCAGCTGTAGGCTGCATTCACCCGGAATAGCTGCGCGAATGGGCCCGGTGTTCGCCGTGCTCAACCGCATCCCTTGGATCATTGAGCTTCAGATAGTCCAACGAGGAGCCGACCAGGTTGCCCCGAATTCCATGCCATTGTGTCCGGGTCAGGCGGTAGCGGCGGGCGTAATAGACCGCGAAAACGTAGAGCAAGCCGAGGAACAGCGCGTTGGCGAAGGAAATGATTCCGGCAGCCATTGGAGAAAGGCCGTGGAAATTCTTGGCGAGCTTCAGCGGGATCAGAACCACGGCGAGAACCATCGCGATCTTGACGAATGCGATGAACAGTTCGAATCCGGTGCCGGAATATTCAAGCCGCTCGTCGTCGATCGTGATGCGGCTCCAGAACCAGCGTCGGACCCGCGTCGTTGCCCAGAAGCGATAAATCCCAAACGTGACCGGCGTCAGAAACCCGACCCACAGCGACAGGCCGAAAATCTCGCCGGTCCGGCCGTCGTAGCGCACCATTGTGGACGCCATCGCGGTGCTCCGTGTCCCGTCTCAACGCTGGCCGTTAGATTCCAATACTTTGTGCCGCTCGTGGCAATGTGCCATGGACCAAATGGGATAGGCGATGGCCTAGGCCATCGGCCGGCAAGTAGGCCATTTGGCCTAGACCGTAAGATCCATGCCGCTTCGGCCGCCAACCACAGGTTTCGGCCGAACCGGGCCCCGACCGCGCGCATGGGCGCGTCGGGCGACATTGCCGACGTGCTGAAGAAGGTCGCCAAGCTCATCATCGTCGGCAAGTGCAGTGCGCTCGGGGCACCTTCTTCGAGCCGATGGTATTGACCGATGTGACGGCCAAATGATCATCGCCAGGGGGCTGGGGATGAGTGGATGCGGCTGGTTAGCGCGGCTCCAGCCGCAATGTGGTCGGCAGGACGTCGTCGCGGAGCATCGACTGTGCGTAGGGGCTCGGCTGGTATTTCCTCAAATATTCGCGGCTGACTCGCGCGATCGAATCGGCGTCACTCGCCGGGAGCGCCTGAACTTCCAGCCGCCGGCCGGCAAATTCCAACGTTGCGGTCCCGCCCGTTGCGAGATCCCTGTACCAGCGGCCCTTGCCGCCGCGTACCGAACGCACAAAGACCTCGTCGTCGGCCGCCACCACCCAGATGACCACCGCACTCTTCGGGTGCTTCTCGGTCCGGATCGCGATTTCCTTGACATCGCGCAATGCACACAGGGTGTCCGCATCGAACTTCGCCATTGCCTTTCTCCCTTCTAGACCGCGCCTGATGGCGAAAACCGCATCTAGAAGGCGCTTTCCAGATCGGTCTTCGAAAAATCATCACCGACATAGAGCAAAGGGCAGGCGCGTTCCTTGGCGATTTCGTAAGAAAAGCAATCGCCAAAGTTCAGCCCCGCCGGATGCGCGCCTCTTCCCCATCGCATGTAGGCCGCGGCGATCCGTCGCGCCGAGGCCGGGGTCACCGATACGATTTCAAAGCCGAGCCCGTCGATCAGGCGGCTCACCTCTTCGGCGACGTTCCGCCGAGCCGCAACGATCAGGGCTTCGGCCACGGTGCCCGCGGAGATCACAATCTCGGTCTCGGTTTCCAGGACCCTTATGCATGCATCCGCTTCCCCTTCACCGAGCGCGACTGCCATCAGCGCCGAAGTATCGACGGCAATCATCCCGGTAAGCCGTCGGCGTTGTAGAGGAAGTCTTGGCTCCTTGCGGCACTTTCTCCGGCCCGCGCCTTGGCGGCCCCCGAGGACTTTATTGCCTCAAGAAGCTTTCTGCGCGCCTCTGGAGCGACGACCGCTTCGACCGGCACCAACCGCACTACCGCCAGGCCGTGCCTAGTCAAAACGACCTCTTCGCCCGCTTCAGCGCGTCTGACCAATTCCGTCAACTGCCCTTTCGCGTTGGTGACTGCAACCCGCATCGCTCGTCCGCTCCCAACTCGACGATCAGTCTGTATGGACCAATGTCTGGTCCAAATCAACGTACTCCGCCCGAGGTTGACAAGCTGTCGATCGCAACCAAATAGTTCACCGTATGGTAAACTATTATGAGCGGCTCGACCGGACCTTCGCGGCCTTCGTTGACCCGACGCGGCGCGCGATCCTCGCTCGGCTCGAGTGCGAGGAGAGCGCTTCGGTGAGTGAGCTGGCAAGGCCGTTCGCGATCAAATTGCCGGCGGTGATGAAGCATCTCGACGTGCTCGACGCGGCCGGGCTCATAACGCGATCGAAGGTCGGGCGAACCGTGACGGTGCGGCTCTCCCCCGAACCGATCAGAGAAGCAATGGATTGGCTGCGCCGCTACGAGCGCTTCTGGTCGGCCAACCTCGATCGGCTCGCGGCCTATGCCGAGAGCAAGGAAGCTGAAACGCAGGAGAAGGATGGATGACCAGCCTCACGATCGTGCGCCGCCTCAGGGCGCGGCCGACGATCGTCTTTGACGCGCTGACCACACCGGAGGGTATCGCCTGCTGGTGGGGGCCCGACGACGGCCCGGTATTGCTGGCCGAGACCGATGTGCGCGTCGGTGGCCGCTATCGGGTCCGCTTCCGCATGCTCGACGGCACCGAGCATGAGAGCAGTGGCGAATATCTGGAGGTCGTCCCACCCGAACGGCTGGCGATGAGCTGGCGCTGGGCGGGGGGCGAAGATCCCGGCGAGTCGCTGGTCGAGATTGATCTTCGCACCATCGCCGAAGGCACCGAGCTCACTTTCACCCATTCGCGGCTGCACGACGAGGAGACCCGCCGCAGCCACGAGGCGGGCTGGAACGGCGCGCTCGACAAGCTGGAACGTCATTTTCTCGCAACATCGGAACGGATCTTGTCATGACCAAGCACGAAGTCGTCTCGAAGGAACAAACGGCTATTGGAGAACGGTGATGATCAAACTGACTGCATTCCGCTCGGTGCCGCCCATTGTGCAAGGCCTCGTGCGCGACGTGCGCGTGCGTTGGGCGCTCGAGGAGGCGGGTATCCCCTATCAGGAGAGGCTGATCGGACGCGAGGATCTGGCGACCACCTCCTATCGCGCACTGCAACCCTTCGGCCAGGTCCCGGCCATCGAGACGGACGAGCTGAAGCTATTCGAGTCGGGCGCCATCGTGCTGCACATCGCCGAAAAGTCCGTGGCCCTGTTGCCCTCAGACGCCAATGGGCGAGCGCGGACCCGGGCGTGGATGTTTGCCGCGTTGAACTCGGTCGAACCTCCGATTCAGAACCTCGCCGGGATCGACCTCTCCCATGCCGGCGAGGCGTGGGCAGTGGCGCGCCGGCCGATGGTAGTGGAGATGGTGCAGATGCGGCTCGAGGCGCTCGAGGGTTGGCTCGACGGACGCGACTATCTCGAAGACCGGTTTACAGCCGGGGATCTGCTGATGACCACTGTGCTGCGCATGCTGCGTCATACCGACATCGTGACCGGGCGACCGATGTTAAAGGCGTATCAGGAGCGCTGCGAGGCGCGGCCCGCCTTCCAGAAGGCGCTGGCGGACCACCTCAGGCCGTTCGCGGCAAGTGTTGCTTGACGCAAAGCAGTCCGTCATCCTGGCTATTCGTGGGCGATCTCGTCATAGCCGCGGCCAAGAAATTCGATGAAACAAATTCCGTGACCAAAGGGATCGGCCATGTGGGCGATGCGACCCCAGTTGTGCGTTTGGATTTCGCCCTCGATCGTGGCCCCCGCTTCGAGTGCTCGCCTGACCGCAGCCTCGACCTCCGCGACGACGAAATCAAGATGCACTGGGGTCCAGTGGCGTCGATAGCGCCGCACCTCGCCGGTAGTTGTTGACGGCCTGGTGCCGTCGGCTTTGACGAGCAGGTAAATGGGGGACGAAGTGCCCAGCATTTCAACGCCCAGCGAGCCGAACCGCCTGGCGACTCGCAATCCGACCGCCTGCTCGTAAAAGGCAATGGCTTTCGACAGGTCATCGACATCTATGTTGACGAGCAGATCCATTGCTTTCTCCGGGCTAGCCCGCGGCGCCGTCCCGGGCGGCGGCTAGGACGCGCCGGATGGCCGACGACAGCAAATTCGGTCTCGCCGCCTATTTCTGCCCCGCAATATTGGCCGCATCCCGCAAGCCCTCCAATACGATACCGACGAAAACTCCCAAACCAAAATTTTATTACAGTCGCTCGAGCGTCAACGGATCGAACTTTCCTCGACAGTACTTCTGCAAAGCATCGATAAACACTTGATTATCTGCTGTGGCGTGGGCGAACAGCGTCATGCACGACCGAAACTTCATATCGTCAGGAGAGCCAAAAATCTGCCCGATCGAACGTCCTTCTGTGAGATTTACGAGCCGGGTGCATTCCCGGAGCCTCGGCCCCAGGATCGCGTGTCGCAAATAGGCCTCTGCTTCCTCTCTGGAGGAAATCGCGAATTTGCGCGCCAGCGGACTGTGACCCAGTCCTTTGATCTGTGGAAAGATAAACCACATCCAATGGCTCGTCTTTCTGCCGCTCCGCAGTTCAGAGCAGACTCTTTCAAAGCAGGGGTTCTGGGAATCGACAAACCGTTGTAAATCATAGGGATCATTTGGATCGTGCATGCCGATCTCCTCTCGGGAATCTCGCGCAAGGTCATCCAGAGGATGGCGCAGGCATCTGTCCGATTGTTAATCAATTTTCCGGCCGCGAGCCCACCGCTGGCTAATAGAGCAGATCGGCGGCTGACGAACGTCGCTCCGCTCTGCAGCTTCAAGACCAATGCCGACGTAGGTTCTACGTCTCACAGTTCCGCCGGCGCCTCCGGTCGGTCTCCGCGCACCATGGCGAGGGCTTCGTGAAGAGTCGCGAAAATCCGCGTCTGGCCGATCGCCGCCGTGATGCGGTGCCGATCCATGTCGGACCGCAGGTAGGGACTGACACGCGCGAAGACCATGCATACCCCTAGGCGCGCCAGATCCTCAAGGAGGTCGCGTACGGCTTGCGCGGCCGAGTAGTCGATAGCCGTGATCGCCCCGGCATCGACAATGAACCAGCGGACCGGTGACGGTGCGCTCTCTACGAGGGTGCGCACTTCGTCGGTAAAGCGGTTGTTGTTCGCGTAAAACAGGTCCGCGCCAAAGCGATAGACCATGAGCCCGGGTTCGGTTTCCCTGCCCGGGGTCGCGGTCATCGGCAGCCACCGCCCGGCCGCGTCCGGCGCGAGCATCATCGTGTGCGGGCGGTAACTGTGGCGCACGTGCCGGAAGAGCGACAGAGCGATCGCCAGCAGGATACCTTCCTCGACGCCGATCGCGACAACTGCGGTCGCGGTGATGACGGCAAGATCGAACTCGCCGGGGCTTTCGCGGCGGATGTCACGCAGACCTCGCAAATCGATCATTCCAATCGCGACTGTGAAAACGATGGCCGCCAGCACACAGCGCGGCAGGTATTGGAGCGGGCCGGTTAGAAACAGCAGGACCAGCAGCACGACGCCGGCAAAGACCAATTGTGCGAGTTGGCTCCGCGCACCCGCACGGTCCGCCATGGCGGTCTGCGTCGGGCTGCCGTTGACGACAAATGTTCCGCTCGCCGCAGCTGCCGCGTTCGCCGCTGACAGCCCGAGGATATCGGCATCCTCGTCGACCCGCTCACGATAGCGCAACGCGAATATGCGCGATGTCGCAGCACTTTGCGCGATGATCATCACAAAGCATGAAGCGGCCACCGGCAGCACCGCCAAGATCTCGCTCCATGTCACCTCGGGTAGCCCGATCGACGGTAGTCCCCCGGGGACCGGACCGATGACCGCAATGCCTCGCTCGGCGAAGTGGAACGCAGCGCTCGCCGCGATCGACCCTACGACCGCGAACAGCGAAAACGGCCATCGTGGGAGAACGCGATTGCCCAACAGGATGCCGCCCGCGACCAGTGCGGACAGCGCTAATGTCGGAACATTGGTCTGCGCCAGGCCCTGTAAAATCTCCCACGCCTGAGCCAGCGTGCGCCGCGAGTGGATGGTGACGCCAAGCATGTCACCCAGCATCGCGATGCCAACCTGAAAACCGACACCGGTGAGAAACCCGACCAGCACCGTGCGCGACAGGAAATCGGCGAGGAAACCGAGCTTGAAGATCCGCGCCAGAACCAGAAGCGCGGCAGTCAGCAGCGCCACCATGCCGACCAGCGCCATGTACTTGTCGCTGGCGGGGACCGCCATTTGGGACAGCGAAGCGGATAGAATGGCCGCCGTCGCCGAGTCGGCGGCGACGACCAGATGACGCGAGGAACCGAAGACCGCAAACGCGACGAGCGGCAGCAGCACGGTGTACAGGCCGGTGACGACGGGCGTGCCGGCGATGCGGGTGTAGCCGAGCACCTGCGGGATATTCATCGACGCAAGGGTCACGCCAGCCAGCGAATCACGCGCCGCCTCGCTGCGGCTGAAGGGCCGAACGCCCATGAACAAGGGGAGCCGCATTGCCGAGCGCTCAACTTTTAAAGCAGGCACAGTGGCTCCAGACCGCGCACTTACTCATGCGATGATCGCGTTGAGCTCCCTACCGGCGTATTCGGGTACCAATAACCAAACGCCGACCGCCATGGCGATCATCAAAGCCGGGATGCACAGAAATGCCAGCGCAAACGATCCGGTCGATTGCTGCAGAGCGACCGTGACGAACGGCCACAGCACAAAGCCGACAAAATAGGCGATCGCCCACACCACACCGTTGCCGGCACCGCGGATGCGAGTCGGGAACACCTCGGCGGTCAAGGTCGTGCTCGGTCCCCAGATGCCAAGCAACCCGAAGGACCAGGCCAGCCCGAACACCCACAGCAGTAGATGGCTGTCGGTCTGAACCCACAGGGTCATAAAAACGGCACCCTGGACCAGCATTGTGATGAAGGCGATGCGACGGCCGATCCGGTCGGCCAACCAGCCCGCCAGCCACAGGCCGAAGAAGCCGACGATGCCCCACCACACGTAGAAAGCGCTATATTCTTGCGTCGACCAATGCTTCTCGGTCGACAGGTAATAGGGCATCCATGCGCCCACCGTGCCAAAGATGCAACAGCTGGAGCAGGCCACAAACAGGGCGACCAAGGTAGCAGGCAGCACGTCAGGCATGAAGACCTGCCTGATGCCCACCCTGCCGGCCTTGACATACCATGCCCGATCGTCCTGGTTCACCGCGCCGCCAGACGACAGAGTGTCGGCGATACGCCGTTTGCGGTCCTGCATGCGCACCCAATATGGCGATTCCGGGCAGGTCGCGCGGACATAGATCGCCAGCAAAGCAATCACCGCCGGCACCATCACCGCGATTCGCCATCCCCACAAAGCTGCGGCAATGGCGGAGATGACGCCTGCCAAGGAAACCCCGAAGCACCATGTCGCTCGATTGATGCTGATTACTCGCCCGCGCAAACGCGCCGGCCAGGTCTCGGCCACCAGCAGCGATCCCAACGCCCATTCGCCGTTCAGCGCGAAGTTCACCACCGACCGTCCGACAACAAAGACGGCAAAGCTCGGCGCCAGCGCCACCACCGGCATCAGCAACGAAAACAGCGCAACGTCAATGGCCAACAAGGTGCGCCGGCCATAGCGGTCGGCGAGCCACGGCCAGAAATAGAGCCCGGCAATACCGACGAACAACGCGATCTGCACTCCCGAGCGGTAGCTCGGCAGGTCGAGTGCGAATTCCGTGATGACCAGCGGTGCCACGAGTGAGAACAGCATGCTGTCCATCCCGTCGAAGGCCCAGCCGAGCGCATTGGCCAAGGCAATGTGCCAATGGGTCTTGGTGACTTCGCTGCCACCGGCGACCGCGCGAAAATTCGCGTATTGAAAATGCTTCCGCTCGAGCGGCCCGAGGTCATCGGTCGCCAGATCAGTCGTCATATTCCATCGAAATATCCTTGCCGGTGTAGTCGGGCATGAATGCCGCCGATACGAGACTTACCGCCGCGCAGGCGGCGATATAGATCGAGATCGCATAGCCGGTTTGATAGTGGGCGAACAGTGCGGTGGCGATCAGCGGCGCCGGGCCGCCGGCAATCACCGATGCTAGCTGATAGCCGAGCGAAGAACCGCTGTAGCGCAGGCGCGGCGTGAACGCCTCGGCTATCAACGCGGCCTGCGGCCCGTACTGCATGTCATGTGGGATCAACGACAGGACGATCGCGATGAACACCGCCGAGGGGATGGCGGTGTCCACCATCGCGAAATACAGGAACCCGAACCAACCGACCGTCGCAGCACCGATCAGATACATCTTCTTGCGTCCGATCCGGTCGGAGATGTGCCCGGACAGCGGTATGCTGACGAACGAAACGCAAGCCGCAACAAGAACTGCGCTCAAGATCAAATTGCGCGGCATATGCAGGGTACCCACCGCATAGGCGAAGATGAAAGCGGTGAAGATGTAGAACGGGGCCTGTTCCGCCATCCTCAGCAATGCCGAAAGGATGATTTCCTTCGGCTGTTTCTTGATGACCTCAACAATGGGAGCTTTCTCGATTCTGTCGTTACTCAGAAGTTGCCGGAACACCGGTGTCTCGAGGATGCCGAGCCGTATCCACAAACCAACTCCAACCAGGATAATCGATAGCGCGAACGGGATGCGCCAGCCCCAGGTGGCGAACTGATCGCCCGACCAAGCGCTGAAGGCCAGTATCATAAGGTTCGATAGGAACAAACCGGCCGGGACCCCGAATTGCGGCCACGACGCGACCAAGCCGCGCTGGCCATGATGACGCGCCCATTCCATCGCCAGCAGCACCGAACCGCCCCATTCGCCGCCGACGCCAATTCCCTGAATCATGCGCAGAATGGTCAAGATCACTGCACCCCAGATGCCTATCGACTGATAGGTGGGCACAAAGGCGATCAGGAAGGTCGCGATGCCCATGCACAGCAACGTGGCGATCAACGTCGCTTTGCGGCCGATGCGATCACCGTAGTGGCCGAATATCGCGGCCCCAATCGGGCGACCGATGAAACCGATGAAGTAGGTGCCGAAGGCCGCCAAGGTCGCGGTCAGAGGAGCTTCGTTGGGGAAATAGAGCTTGCCAAAGATCAGACCGGCAGCGGTGCCGTAAATAAAGAAATCGTACCATTCGATCGTGGTGCCGATGGTCGACGCGATGACCGCTTTGCGCAGATGTGCGCTGTGGGCCGACGCCGACAGCGGCTCGTATGTAGTGGTAGTCACGGTTATCTTCTCCTTCAGCCGTTTCCTCGTCCGTCGGGGGCAGACTCCGCTGCCTTCCCATAAGAGACCACGATCGCCGCCGCCGCTGCAATCGCGACGGCGAACGGTCCTTTCAGCGTCCTCGTTCTTCCAACCACTCCTTCAGCGCGACGGCGTTGTTGCGGGCCTCGTCACGCGCGGCGAAGAGGAGGGTGACGGGCCCATGGGTCAGTCGATCGAGCAAGCCATAGAGAGCCGACTGAGCTGCGGCCTGTTCCAGTTCGTCGTAATAAGCGGTCTTGAATTGACCCCAAGCCGAGGGATTCCGATGGAACCGGCGGCGCAGGGCGTCGCTCGGAGCGATTTCCTTTAGCCAAAGATCGACCTTCGCGCGCTCCCGCGACAGGCCGCGCGGCCACAGGCGATCGACCAATACGCGGACACCATCAGCCTTATCCGGCGGCTCATAGACGCGCTTGATGCGAAGGTTTGGGCGGGTCATTCTCAACCAGACCCAGCCGGAGACGAACCGCTTTACGCGAAAGCTCGCTCTCGTGGCAATGTGACCGGGATCTTGTAGAGACTCACCGCGTTCTCGAAGACCAATTGGTCGAGGGCCGCTCTCCCGAGAGCAGCCTCCGCCGGGGTGTGTCCCATCGCTTTGGAATCCGGCCAAGGGCTGTCGAGACCCGGGAAGTCGCTGGCCCACAGGAAATTGCGCAAGCCGATCTCGGGCACCCGCCGAAATCCACCCTCTTCTTCGACCTCGAAGGTAAAGAAGACTTGGCGCCTGACGAACTCGGTCGGCTTGTCGGAAAGCGGGACGTCGGGCTTGAAGACGCGAGTGGCCGGCCCGCCGAAATCGTATTCTCGGTCAAAGCGCCAAAACAGAAACGGCACCCAGCCGACACCCGCCTCTTCGAGCACGAACCGCGCGCCGGGATGGCGGTCGCAGATCCCCGAGAAGACGACCGCGCTCATCAGTTCGCCCATCGCCCCCATCGGGAAGTTGGCAACCCTCATCAGGAACTGGTTGCACGGTTCGAGGCCTGCGACTCCCACGCCCATCTGGCGCGATCCGCCGCTGGGATTGGCGTGCAGATTGACCGGAAGGCCTGTCTCCGCGGCTGCCGCCCAGACCGGTTCCCACATCTGATGCAACACGGGCTCGGGAGCATTCACCCAATCAAAGATGACTCCGGTAGGCAGGCCGAACTCCGCGACCCGCGTCAGCTCGGCGACCGCCTCCTCGGGCGTCTGGCAGGGCAGTGGGAGAAGCATGATGAACCGGCCGTTCGACTCCTCGTACAGCTCCCGCGCCCAGTCGTTGACGGCCCGAACGACCGCGGCGCGCAGTTCCGGATCCTTGATCGTCGAGATCTGCTCATACGGGCCGTTGACGAGTTCGGCATCGACCCCGTCGCGGTCCATGTCTTCGCAGCGATACTTGGCATTGGCGGCGCGGAAGATGCCGGGTTCGGGCTCCTCCGCCAAGCCCGCCCGCGTGTAGCAGTTGACCGGTCCCCTGCCGACGCCTGCCCAGCCGACTCCGCTCCAAGGCCGTCCCTCGACGGTCCACTGCCGCGTGCCGTCCGGTCCCGTCACGACCTTTGGCCCGTCGTCCTGCAACTTCTTCGGCAGACGCTTTGTCCATAGGTCGAAGGGCAGGTGCATTACCCTGCAATGCCCATCCGCGGATACCACGCCAAATCTCTTCTCCATCCCGCGTTTCCCCTTTTGACCGGTTTGATGCTGCGATGATAACCCCGAAGCGCAATCCGGCGAATACTTCACTATTCGGGCAGGGGCTTTCATTCGATAAATCTTTTCAGGCGCTGCAGCTGCTCGTCGAGTACCCGGTCGACCCGCGGCGCCCATGGCTCCATGCCGCCGCGAATATAGCCGCCGACGACATAGCTCTGGGTGACGCTCGTGCCACCCTCGGCGGGTTTCAATGTCCAGCTGAGGGCACCATCGACGCCCTCGAGCTGCAGTGGTCCGAGCGCGCCGCGCAGACGCAGGCCCGCGCCCGGCGCGGCGTACACGACCATCATATGCGCTACCGAGCCGCCATCCTTCAACCGCTCGCAAAAGCAGGCGCCGGCGCGCAGCTCGAGGCTGAGGTTGGCGGAGTCACGCGAGAAGGTGTGGGAAGAGCTCCACCAGCGGCCGACCTCGCCGAATGCCGAATAGACCCGATCGGGAGGTGCGGCGATCATCAGCGTCGTCGCCACCTCGAAACCATTCGGCGCCGCGGACTTGACCTCGGCCAACACCGGACCGGCGACGCCCAAGGCGAACATCAGCGGCGCCAAACCCCTGATTGTCATTGCTCGGCCGTCCGCTTCAGGCGGCGGCCGCCACACGCTCGAGCAGCCGGTCCCAGGTGGTCGCTTGCATGCTGGGGCGCGCTTCGATGCGAGCGAGCCAGCCCCTCAGGTTCTCGTGGTCCTGCAATATCCGCACACCTTCTGGCGCCTGGGAGAACATCGACAGATGCGGCGCCAGCAACAGATCGGCGAGGCTGATGGCGTCCCCTGCCATCCAAAGGTGACCATCCAGCAGACGTCCGATCTCGGCGATGCAGATCCGCGCATTGGGGATCGCATTGACGACCGCGTCCTCATCGACCGGCCGGTTGAAGCGCGGCGCCACGACGCGGTTGCGCGTGATCGGCGCCGAGACCTGCGGCATCACGTACCAATCGGTGATGCCGATCAGCTGGTTCATCCGCGCCGCCGCACGCGGCTCTTCGGGCTGCAGCCGCGGGCCGGGGACCACCGCGTCGACATAACGCATGATCGCCTGCGTTTCGTACAGCATCCATCCGTCGTGCTCGAAAGCCGGGATGCGGCCAAAGGGGTGGCGTGACAGATGCGGCTGCTGTTTCAGCGTGCCGAGGGCCATTGCCGCGAATTCGTACTCGGCCCCCTTCTCCTCCAAGGCCAGCAGCGCGGCACGCACATAGGGACTGCCGGGAATGCCGTGAACGATCATGCTTGACGTCATAAAAGCCTCCTCTCTTCAGGTTGCAACGGAATTTGCATATTCGACAAAACAGCACTCGAAGATGGTGCCCCAGCCGCGGTCATAGCGCTCGCGCAGACTGGCTGCGACGTCGCCGAGCTTTTCCCAGCCCGAATGAGTCAGCTCGACCTTGGTGCCGCGATCCTCTGCCGTAAAGCGGATCTCGACCAGCTGCTCCTGTTCGGCTGACAGCTCGACAATCCAGGAAAACGCCAGGCGATGTGGCGGGTCATACGCCAACACGGTTCCCCAGGCCGTTTCGCGCCCATCGGCCGCCCGCTCGAAGACGCGCCCGCCGACCCTTGGTTCGATCGCGCAGTCCACCGGGTCGGGACCGGTGTGCGTCCGCGACAAAGGCCACCAGCGTGCGAAATCGTCGGCGAACAGCGCGAAGGTCCGCGCGGGTGCCACGCCCACCGTCACCGTTTTGACGATCGGCGGCACCGGAAACCGGGCGATCGTCATCTCTCCCGCTCCTCCTCGAGCGCCGCAGCCATGCCGCCGAGCGCTTCGCGCCACATTGCCTCGATGGCGGCGCGCAGCTCGCCGAGCGCCTGCGGATTGGCCGCGTAGAGCCGACGTGTACCATTGCGCCGCTCGGTAATCAGTCCGGCCTCCTTCAACACTTTGAGATGCTGCGAGACTGCAGGACGGCTGACCGGCAAACCCTCGGCAATCGCCGTGACCGGCCGCGGCGCGGTCAGGACGCGCTCGAAAACCAGCCGCCGTGTCGGGTCGGAAAGCGCGGTCAATGCCGCTTCGTAAGCCATTACTTACGTTAGTCGTCGCTTACCGACCGTGTCAAGGGCTTTCGCCGCTCGCGCCGAGACCGCAACCGGCGCGGGTCGCCACCGACACCGAGCGCGGCCAAATTATCCCAACCTGACGTTAAACTCCTCGCGAAACGCTCTCTGTCCCCTCGGCGTGATGGTGACGGCGCGGGTGCCGTCATTGCGGCGTATCCAGCCCTTCCCCAAACTGTGCGTGCACAAGGCTGCGCCGATCATCCCCGCGATGTGAGGGCGTCGCTCACTCCAGTCGAGGCATGGCCGGCACAGAACGCGAACCGAGCGCCTGCCGCTGCCGGAAATGACGCTGTCGAGATCGATCCCGATCCGGCTGAAGAATCTGATGCCTGCATCAGTGACCATTCCTCCATCGCTCGCCAGCTCGACCTGACCGCCCTCGACCAGCGCGTCCGCGAGCGCCACGCCGAGGCGGCCGGCAAGATGGTCGTAGCAGGTCCGTGCCGCCCGCAATGCCGCGTCTCTCGGACCGACAACGAGCCGGGGCCGGTTCGTGCCCTGGCCAGCTGCCACCTGCATAATGCTTTCCAACATATGCGCCACCGCAGGCGATGCGAGCCGGTGGTACCGATGCCGGCCCTGCTTCTCGACAACGAGGAGGCCGGCAACAGCCAGACGCGCCAGATGGCCGCTCGCCGTCTGTGGCGTGATGCCGGCAGCGCGAGCCAGCTCTGACGCCGTCAGTGCACGTCCGTCCATCAGTGCGTGCAGCATCCCGGCGCGGGCTGGATCTCCCGCAAGTGCTGCGACTTCTGCGAACGCGGACAGGCTGGCCATCGCTCGATTCCCTGGTGAACGCAATCGCATTCTACGATTGTCGCAATCCCGATGCTTCGACCGTGACCGTAACATGTTTCGTCGTCGCCGGGCAGGCTGTCGCAATGCAACGGGCTCGAAATCGGTTGCGATGAGCATGGCGAGGCGTCCCGGCATCTTCTTTGGTTGGCGCGTCGTCAGCGCCGCTTTCGTGCTAGCGGCCCTGGGGTGGGGGATGGGTTTTTACGGTCCGCCGATCTACTTGCAGGCGATTCAGGAGAGGCGGGGCTGGTCGGTGGGCCTGATCTCGACGGCTGTCACGCTGCATTTCGTCATTGGCGCGGTTGTGGTGGCGAACCTGTCGACACTGCATGCGCGTTTTGGTGTTCCCGTTGCGACAAAGGCGGGTGCAATCTTCTTGGGTGTTGGCGTCCTCGGCTGGGCCAGTGCGACAGCACCCTGGCAATTGTTTGTCGCTACACTGTTCAGCGGTGCAGGCTGGGCGGCGATGGGTGCGGCTGCAGTCAACGCTATCGTCTCTCCGTGGTTTGTGCGCACCCGCCCTGCTGCGCTATCGATGGCATACAACGGCGCCAGCATCGGAGGGGTCGTCTTCTCGCCGCTCTGGGTAGCTGGCATCAGCGTACTGGGATTCCCGCTCGCAGCAGCAGTCGGTGTTGTCACAGTGCTTACGATGTGGGTTCTCGCCGATTGGCTTTTTTCGCGCACACCTCAGCAGATGGGATTGCGGCCGGATGGTGATACCGGGCTCACATCTCTAGCCTCGGTCGGTCCACACTCGATGCACCCGCAACCCGGATCGCTGCTCAGGGACGATCTGAAATTTTTGACGCTTTCCGCCGGCACGGCGTTGGGATTGTTCGCACAAATCGGTTTGATCACGCACCTCTTCTCTCTGCTGGTGCCGGCCCTCGGACCGCAGCCTGCCGCGCTGGTGATGGGGCTGGCAACGGCTTCGGCCATCGCGGGTCGGACAATTGTGGGCTGGGTGATGCCGGTCAATGCCGACAGACGGATCGTGGCGTCTGCCAGCTATGCCGTGCAGCTCGCCGGCTCGATCGTGTTCATTCTCGCTGCGGGCTCGAGCGCCCGGCTGCTGTTTCTTGGGGCCGTATTGTTCGGAGCCGGCATCGGCAATGCGACGTCGTTGCCACCGCTGATTGCGCAAGTCGAATTCTCTGAAGACCGTGTACCGCGGGTGGTGGCTCTGACCGTGGCCGTCGCACAAGCCGCCTATGCCTTCGCGCCGGCGACCTTCGGATTGGTCAGGGAATTTAGCGCATCTGCAATAGGATCGGCTTCCGCCGCAGCTCCGGGCCTCTTCATCGCCGCCGCGTTGGTACAAGGACTGGCAATATGCGCGTTTTTGCTTGGCCGAAACCGATCACGCCCCGTTTTCTAAGTCGGCGTGGGGGGTGCCAAGGCCACGGCGGCCTCCGCGGTCAACAGCAGGAACGTAAAGCTTTCTTGCAAGTAGAGACGCACGACGGTGTTGCTATGGCTCAAATAGCCGATCGAAAAATCCTGCCCGACGTGCAGGTCGAAATCGCCGCCGCGTGTGGTCAGGACAAACGCTCCGGCGATCGCCGGCGCCCAGATGATCTCGCCGTCGACGATACGTCTGAGGTGCTCCAGCACCGGGTATCCGCAGTCTCTGGCTTCGGCGACGGCCGTATAGGCGTCGGCGCCCAACAATACCGAATATGGCCCATTGACACCTACCAGACGGAGCACGCTGATGGAGTGAGCGATGGCGTCGGGGTAATTGCGTACGTCGGCGGGAAGCGGCTCGACCGCGTTGCTGGTCCCTTGACGGATGCCTTGAATACCGCCGGCAGAATAGCCCGTAAAGATCGCACTATCCTCGGCAAACGCTATTGTTTTTGCTGCGTCCTTGGCTGGTTGCCAGTCGGAGTCGTTGGCGCCCCGCTCGACGTCGTCGATCATCTGGCGGTCGAGCTCAAACGGCACCCGCAATTCGACTAGCGGCTTTACCATACGCTGTCTGGCGATGATGCCTTCCTCGGGCGCCGCAATCTGCTGCAGATGGCCAGTGCCGACGGCAGACAATGCCACACCGCTCGGGCCGTGCAGGTCGACCACGCGGCGAGCGGCGAGATAGCGCTTAAGCGTGCGCGAGACTTCCTCCTCGATCTGCGCCCACGCCGCATCGGAGACTGGCGCAAGCTCGCGGTGAAGGTTGTTCATGATCGCGGTTTTCCTTTGAGCGAGCCGATGCCGAGGGAACCATCGGGCATCGGCGGGGTGGCTTGCTGAGGCGCGGGTGACGGAGGCGCAGCGCTGGGCTCCGCCGGCGGCACGCTTTGTGTCACGTCTTCGAGGAACGTCATAGTCGGCACGAAAAACAGATTACCGGTGACCGCTCGGCTGAAGTCGAGAATGCGGTCGTAATTGCCCGGCGGCCGGCCGACGAACATGTTTTCCAACATTTGCTCGATTGTGCTCGACGACCGGCTGTAGCCTATGAAATAGGTGCCAAATTCACCCTGCCCGGCCACACCGAATGGCATGTTCGCGCGAACGATTTTGATTTCCCGCCCATTTTCTTCGATGACGGTCAGCGCACTGTGCGCCCAACTCGGCTTCACCGCGTCATCGAGTTCAATGTCGGACAATTTGGTGCGGCCAATGATGCGTTCCTGCATCTCGGTTGAGAGCGCATTCCAGCCAGCCATGTCATGCAAGTATTTTTGTATGATGACGTAGCTGCCGCCAGCGAAGGCGGCGTCTTCGTCGCCGATCAGCACGGCATCGACCGCTTCTTGCCCAGTAGGGTTTTCGGTCCCGTCGACGAACCCCAGCAGATCGCGGCTGTCGAAATAACGAAAACCGTGCACCTCGTCGACCGGCGCAACGGCCCCGCCGAGCCGGTTCATGATCTGTGCCGCCAATTCGAAGCAGAGATCCATACGTTCTGCCCGGATATGGAACAAAATGTCGCCCGGTGTGGCAACGGCGTGGCGCGATCCGGCCCTGAACTCGCGAAACGGATGCAATTCCGCGGGCCGCGGTTCCCCAAAAAGGCGATCCCACGCGGCGGAGCCGAACCCCATGATGCAGGAGAGATTTTGCGCCGGCTCGCGGAAGCCGATTGCCCGCAAAAGGGTTGCAAGGTCCGCGCACAGCGACCGCACCGTGTCGGCGTTGTCATCGCCCGGGTTGACAGTTACGACTAGAAAGATCGCCGCCCGCGTCAGGGCCGAGGGTACCGGCTGACAAATTGGGCTTGAGCTCCCCGCCGAGACGGGCGTGGTCATCGGATCGGACTCCATCCGGTGGTGCCCCGGCGAGGCATGCGGGATACCACGCGGGGCCCGTTGGCGACAACCCGAGAGAAGTCACAGCGGCGAGCGAAACGATACGTGGCTATCCGAGGACTCGGGGCCAGACCTCCGAACCAAGCGTGGCGATCGTCTCCTCGATCGTCCCGCCCTCGGCGGCAAAAGGCCGCACGATGATCCCAGCGGCGCCGGCTGCGCGCAATGCGCTCGCGTGCTCGGCGACCTCGTCGATGGTGCCGGCCAAGGTAAAAGCGTCGACATGGCGATCGGTGATCAGCGGAAGCAGCGGCAGATAGGGTGTCACCCCGGCAGCATAGGCCGCTCCGGCGACCGCGGCCAAAGTCTCCGCCGGTAGTGCCAGCCCTTGCGCCGCGGCGGTCCGCGACCTCAGCCGGCCGGCGCCGAGGTATCGCGCGACGGTCGGACGAACCGCGTCGCGTGCGAGGCGGCCATTGGCCGCGATGCAGGTGTTGAGTCGGGGAATGATCCGAATCGCGTGGGGATCGCGGCCGGCCTTTACTGCGGCACTCTCGACCGCGGCCCGGAACGCGCGAACCTCCGCCGCTGAAGCGCAAGCCTCCATGATGACGCAGTCGGCCAGCTCAGCCGCCACGCGCTGCCCGAGCGGGCCGTTGCTCGCAACATAAACCGGTATGGCGGGACGAGATGGGGCAAAGCTCAATCGACCATGGCTGAAGGCGATGACCTCGCCGCGAAAGTCGACGGTGTCGCCGCGCAACAGTGCCCGGATCACCTCAATTGCCTCGCGGATCGCGCTCGCCGGCTTGCGGCGCGCGATGCCGAGTTCGGCAAACCCCGAAATGCCGGCGCCGATGCCGAGGACCGCGCGCCCATCTGAAATCTCGTCGAGCGTGGCGATGGCCATTGCCGTGAGCGCCGGATGACGGGCGAAAGGATCGGTTACGCAGGGGCCGAGCAGGATCTTCGAGGTATGAGCTGCGAGCTGGCCGAGGCAGGAATAGACCTCCCGGTAGAAGCGCTCGTCCGCCACCCACACCCCTCTGTAACCGTTCGCCTCGGCTAGCCTCGCGCGTTCGACAAGCTGGGCAACGGGCGCATCACCGAGCAGGAGCAGTTGAAGGGTCATGCCTCGCTTTGGCCAAGCGCGCTGACGTCGTCCGGATTGACAAGGTCCGGCACCGTCCAGCCGCCAAGGTCGTATTCGGCCATGCACTGGTCGGCGAAACTCTTCCAGCGCTCGTACTGGCCGGACGCGACGGCTCCCAATAGAGCGTCGCGGCGGATTTCTTCATGGCTACCGGCGTAATTGATTTCGTAGAGTTCGTGACGCGCACCGAACTCGCTGCCAACCGAGTCCCATAAGAGCTTCATCAGTTTCACCCGTTCGACTGCAGTCACACCACCCGAGCCGCGGACATAGAGATCGAGATGTTTGCGCAGCTCGGGAGTCTGGAAATCGCGCGCATGCGAGTTGAGATAAATCAGGCTACTGGCGGCGGTCTTTTCGATCATGTGTTTGATTTGGACGTAAGCCTCGGGAGCCAGGACCCGGTAGGCGGCCGCCGGGTCCCAGCCCGGCAGGACACAGCCACCGGCCCACGGGTCCGGGCCCTTGGCCATGGCGTCCGACAGCCCCCACATTGCGTTACGCCAGGTGATTACCTCGCCGATATTGGCTTCCACCCCCCGAAATCCGCGGGTTCCGGCGATCTCAGTCGCCTTGATCAACAGCCCGGTGATGAAATCGAGCTTGACTGCCAGTCGCGTGCAGCCGTGCAGGAGAGCCCGCGGCAGAAAGCCGCTCTTTGGAAAGAAGCTGTTGGCCTTATCGACATCGGCATAAACGAATACGTTTTCCCAAGGAACGAACGCCTCGTCCATGACAAAGATCGCGTCATTCTCGTCAAGCCGGCTCGACAGCGGGTAGTCGAATGGGCTGCCGAGCACTGCAGCGCGGTGCTCATTGGAGACACGGCAAATGAATTTGACGCCTGGCGCATTGCTCGGCACGAGGAACACCAAGGCGAAGTTCTTGTCCTTGACCGGCAGCAATCCGACATGGGCGACGAAAGTGAAATGCGTCAATGCGGACCCGGTGGCGACGACCTTGGCGCCGGTGACATAAAATCCGGCATCGGTTTCCCTTGTGACATGTGCATAGATGTCGGTAGGACCGCCAGGCTCTCCCGGAGCCATGTTGCGGTCCACCGGCGGCTGCACGATCGCATGGTTGACGAACGGCACCCGCTCCTGGCTGTAGCGATACCAGCGGCGCGCATTGTCCTGGTAGGGAACATAGAATTCCGCATTCGCACCCAAGGTCGCGAGAAACGCGGCCTTGTAGTCCGGCGAGCGTCCGAGCCAACCGTAGGTCATTCGCGACCACTCGGCAATCGCGTCGCGGGCGGCGACGAGCTCCTCTGCCGAGCGCTGCGCTACGAAGTATTTATGGGAGAAGCCGCCCCACTCGGTCGGACAGGTCAGCACGTTCTTCTTATCGGCATGGTCGCGGTGCAGCGCGTCGTAGAGGCGGGCCACCATACGCGCGGTGTTGCGAAAGGCCGGATGCTCGGCGATGTTTTTGATCCGTTCGCCATAAATCCAGACCTCTCTGCCGTCGTCGAGGCTCTCGAGGAATTCCTTGCCGGTGTAGGGAAGCAGTGTCGCCATAGTTAGAGTCTCCCAGTGGAGAGGGAGATGCTAAGATCGCCGAAACGGGCGGTCAACAAACCGGAGGTGAGGAAATGGCACGGTTGACGGGCAAGGTGGCGCTGATCACCGGCGCCGCGGGTGGGCAGGGTACAGCTGAGGCGGAGCTGTTCCTGCGCGAAGAGGCCGCGGTGGTGCTAGCCGATATCGACGCCGCGGCGGGTGAGAGCGTGGCGCAGCGTCTCGCCGGCCAAGGCAGCAAAGTCATGTTTCTGCGGCAAGACGTCGCCGACGAGGCCTCCTGGAAGGCGGTCGTCGCCGCGGCATTGGCGCGTTTCGGCGGGCTTCACATCCTGGTCAACAACGCCGGGACAATCGCCCGCCAGGGCATTGTCGACACCACGGTCGAGGCGTGGAACCGCACCATCGCGGTCAACCTGACCGGTGCGATGCTCGGCATGAAGCATTGCGCGCCGGCCATCCGCGACAGCGGCGGTGGGTCCATCATCAACATCTCCTCGACCGCCGGACTGACTGCGCATGACGACGCGGCCTACACCGCCAGCAAATGGGGGCTTCGCGGCCTGACCAAGACCGCAGTCCTGCAATTCTCGCAATGGAACATCAGGGTCAATTCAATTCACCCCGGACAGATCGCGGACACCGGCTTTTTCCGCAGCGGCGGAGAGGCGTTCGCCCACGCGGCGCGCGTCGCGATACCGCTGCATCGCCAGGGGACACCGCGGGAATGCGCCGATCTCGTGCTGTTCCTGGCGTCGGATGAATCGAGCTTTATCAGCGGTGCGGAGATTGCCATCGACGGCGGCTATATCGCCGCCGGTACCGCGAGCCTGCGCAACCGCGTACGCGACGATTTCGCTGCCGGCCGCAACTGAGGCGGCTGTTTCATCGGGAGGAAAGCCGTGAAGGGAAATACGCCGCGCCGGCGGCCGTCGCCCCTGTGGTATTTGCTGCTCATCGCACCGTTCGTCGCAATGTTCTGGGTGCCGAGCTACAACAGGGTAGAACCTGCCTGGGGCGGCGTTCCTTTCTTCTACTGGTATCAGCTCCTGTGGATCTTGCTCGGTGCCGGGCTGACCTTGATCGTCTATTTCGCCACCCACCGGTCGGACCGAGGATAAGGCGCCATGCCGATCAACTGGGTCGCCCTGGTCGTTTTCGTCTTGCTGTTCGGCTTCATCACGGTGCTCGGCTTTGCCGCCGTTCGCTGGCGCCGAGGGGATCTCGACCTGTTGCACGAATGGGGACTGGCCGGCAGCCGTTTTGGCACGATAGTCACCTGGTTTCTATTAGGCGGAGACCTCTATACAGCGTACACGTTCATTGCGGTGCCAGCGTTGATGTTCGGCGTCGGAGCGCTCGGCTTCTTTGCCGTGCCCTACACGATCATGGTGTATCCCTTTGTTTTTGTCGTGTTTCCGCGCCTGTGGTCGGTGGCGCGGACTCATGGCTACATCACCGCGGCCGATTTCGTTCGCGGCCGTTACGGCAACAGATGGCTGGCGCTGGCCGTGGCGATCACCGGTATGGTCGCAACGATGCCCTATATCGCGCTGCAGCTTGTTGGCATACAGGTCGTAATCGCCGCCCTCGGGATCGAAAGCCTGGGCCTCGGTGGTGATTTGCCGCTGATTATCGCCTTCGTCATTCTGGCCGCCTTCACTTATACCAGCGGATTGCGAGCGCCGGCCGCGATCGCGATCGTCAAGGACATCCTTATTTGGATCACAGTGATCGTCTCGATTGTCGTGATCCCGGTAGAGCTCGGCGGTTATGGCAAGATTTTCGCGGCCATCCCCCCGGCCAAGTTGCTGCTCGCCTCGCCGGAGGGCAACTCCTTGGGCAATTACAGCGCTTATGCCACACTGGCTTTCGGCTCGGCACTGGCGCTATTCCTCTACCCACATTCGGTGACCGGGGTCTTGAGTGCGAGCAACCGACGTGCCATAAGCCGCAATGCGGCCTTTCTACCGGCCTATTCATTCCTATTGGCGCTGATTGCGCTGCTGGGGTTCATGGCGATCGCCGCCGGGGTCGACAAGGCGGCGGAATATGCGCCTCTATTCAAGCAATACGGCCCCAATTTCGCTGTTCCTGCGCTGATATTGGCGATGTTCCCGTCGTGGTTTGTCGGGGTGGCATTCGCCGCCATCGCGATCGGCGCGCTGGTGCCTGCGGCGATCATGTCGATCGCCGCATCAAATCTGTGGACGCGCAACATCTACCGCGAGTTCATCCGCCCGGATTGCACTGCGCTGCAGGAATCGAAAATGGCCAAGATCGTCTCGCTGATCATAAAGTTCGGCGCGCTGGTCTTCATTCTGGGTCTACCGCTGCAATATGCGATCCAGCTGCAGCTCTTGGGCGGCGTCTGGATCATTCAGACATTGCCGGCGATCATCGGCGGTCTCTACACGCGGTGGTTCCACGATCGGGCGCTCGTCCTCGGCTGGCTCGCCGGCATCGCTGCCGGCACGGCCATGGCTGCCTCGCAGAGTTTCCGCCCGATCTACCCGCTGCAGATTGCCGGCTGGACGGTCCCAACCTACGCCGCTCTCGCCTCGCTCATTTTGAATGTCATCGTCGTTATTGCATTGACACCAGTCTTCAACGTGATTCACACGGTGCGCGGACCGGACGAGACCCGGGCCGAGCATTACGTGTGACCGCCAGACGCGGTGTGGCGGATCATGCCGGTGGCTGAGGATGCATCTCGAAGCCGGCCGGGCGGCCCGCGCGGCGTGCCGCTTCCGAAGGCGGCAATGATGTGTTCCAAAGATTGGCGTCGAAACGCCAGCCGTTGATGGCATCGGCTTCGCGCGAGGCGACATAGAGCAGCGGCGGCACCATCTCTTCCGGCTCGACAAGGCGCGGAGCGCGGCCTTCGCGGCTCATCGCTCGCATTTCTTCGGCCATGCCGGGCGTATTGGCGCCGGCGCCGGGATTGACGATGTTGATCGTAAGCCCCGTACCCTGGACCTCTTTGGACCACACCTCGGTCGCCATTTCGAGCGCGGCCTTCGAGGCGCCGTAGGGCGAGGTGTGCGGGCGGTTCATCGTATCGAGCTTGGTCGTCACGTTGATAATGCGGCCCCAGCCCTGCTCGACCATGCTGGGTGCGACACGGCGAGCCATTTGCTCGGCGGCGATGTAGTTGGTCTCGATGACGGCGCGCGCGATGTCGTCGGAGACCTGCCAGAATTTCTGCGGCTCGGCCCGCCGGAAGCGAGCCGGATCAATCGTCGTGAAGGTGAGCCCGGCATTGTTGACGAGGATGTTCGGGCTTCCGAACCGCTCCTGCGCCGTCGCGACGACGCGATCGCACTCGGCCGGCCGGCGCAGATCGGCGATGAGCGGCACGACACGCCCCACGAAATTGGCGCCGGCGGTCGCCGCCTCGATCCCGGCGACATCCGCGTCAATGTGACCTACCGCAAGGACCGAGTGACCTTCGCGTGCAAGACCGAATGCCATCGCCCGGCCAAGGCCACGCAGCCCACCGGTGACGATTGCGACGCGCTGCTCCATCGATCTCTCCCCGTGGTGTCGGGCCGAGATCTCCAGTGTACCTCAATTCAGGCGAGATTCTGTCGAACCCTTGCCCGCTGTTGCTCTAGGAAACGGCGCACCGCGGTGTCGGGCTCCAGCAGGATCGCTTGCGCATAGGCTGCGTCCGCCATCGTTCGCCGACCAAGGCGGGCCAGCAAGTCGGCGCGCGCCGCCCAGTAAGGCTGATAGGCGACCATGCGCGGATCTCCCGCGAGCTCCTCGAGTGCTGCGAGCCCGCGCGCGGATCCCACCGTCTCGCTCAACGCCACCGCGCGATTGATCGCGACGACGGGCGAACGGGTCAGTTCCAGCAGCCCGTCATAGAGATCGAGAATAGCATGCCAGTCGGTCCGGCCGCTGATCCGTCGCGCGGCATGCACCGACTGCACCGCCGCTTCGAGCTGAAAGCGTCCGATCCGGCCAAGGCTGCTCGCCCGCTGCAGCAATCGCTCGGCCTCGTCGATCGCGGCGGCATCCCAGAGTGCCGAGTCCTGTTCGGACAATGGCACGTAATCGCCTTCGGCATTGCGCCGTGCCGCGCGCCGTGCGCCGGCATAGAGCATCAGCGCGAGCAGACCCAAGACCTCCGGTTCCTCGGGTAATAACCCCGCCACGACATGGCCGAGCCAGACCGCCTCGTCGAGCAGTCCCTGGCGCCGCGCATCGAGCCCTCTCGGCTCCGGCCATCCGGCGCCAAAGGCGGCATAGATTGCCTCGAGCGCCGCGTCGAGACGCGCCGGCACCTCGGCGCGTTCCGGCAGACGAAACGGAATTCCCGTGTCACGGATCCGCCGCTTGGCGCGCACCAGACGCTGGCTCATCGCCGCCGGTGCCGTCAGAAAGGCCGCCGCGATGGTAGCGGCATCGAGCCCGAGCACCGTCTGCAATATCAACGGACCGCGCACTGCCGCATCGATCGCCGGATGGGCGCAGGCGAACATCAGACGCAGGCGCCAATCCGGAACATCCTCAGGGTCCATGCCCTCGGCCGCCTCCTCCACCGACAGCAGAAGCCCATCTGCGGCGGCCTCACGGGTGCGCCGGCGCCGCGCCATGTCGATCATCCGCCGGCGCGCCGCGGCTAGGAGCCAAGCTTCGGGCGCCCGCGGGACGCCGCGGGTCGGCCAATTGGCGAGTGCCGCTGCAAAAGCATCGGCGAGCCCGTCCTCTGCGGCGGCGACATCGCCGGTGCGCGCGGCGAGGTAGGCTACGAGCTTGCCATAGCTCTGCCGCGCCGCGCGCTCGGCCGCGCGATGTGCCGGTGTCGCGTTGGTCACATCACCCAGATCGGCCGCACCTCGATGCTGCCGTAACGGGCACCGGGGCATCGTTTCGCCCAGTTGAGCGCGGCATCGAGATCGGGGACGTCGATCAGGTAATAGCCGCCGAGCTGCTCCTTGGTCTCGGCAAACGGGCCGTCGAGCACCTTGGTCTGGCCGTCGACTGTGCGCACCGTGGTCGCCGCCGAGGTCGGCCTCAGGCGGTTGGAGCCGACCAGAACCTTGGCATCCTGCAGGGCCTTGGTATAGGCCATGTAAGCGTTGATGATCTCGGTCATCTGCTCGCGCGGCACGCTCTCGGCCGCCCGCTCGTCGCCATATACCGCCAGCATGTATTGCATCGCTACCGCTCCTTTGCACATCGGGCGACCAGCTGTCGGACACCCGTAGAGATGACGCTCGAGGCAGGCCGATTTCGACAGCGCGGCCCTCATGCCCCAGTTTAACGCGAGCGCGGCTGCATCCGGGGCATTTGGTGGTCGGCCAAGTCAAGTCTGGCACGCAGCTTTAAAGGTCCGGTAATGGACGGTCTTACAGCGTTCGGCTTGTTCGCGGTCACGGCGATGTTGGTCTGCTACGCCCTGGAGGAGCGCAGCGCGCGGTTCATTCTGGCTTTCGCTGGCTCATGTGGTCTCGGTTCTCTTTACGGGTTTCTTCAGGGCGCCTGGCCATTTGGCTTGGTCGAAGCCGTCTGGGCGCTAGTGGCTTTACGTCGCTGGAATCGCTCCAGGGTGCTCCGTTGTTTGCGATAATGATGATCATGAAATTACCTTATTCGCATAATATACTCTCGGCTGATAACGCTTTCCCAAAGGGGCGATGGCCGGAGGTCCAGACCGATCTCACTGCAACCTATAGAAGAGCTTTTGCTGCAGATTTACTGCAGATGCAGCAGCGTGAAACATTCAACTCAATTGATGGTTGTCAATTGTGTCAGCTGAACGAGATCTCGACCTCGCCGGGAGAAACCTTGGAAATTTCTCGGCGATACGTCACCGCCCTATTCCGCCGGCTGCCGGAAACCCGTAGAAAGGCCGCCGGGAGGTCCGGGGGGAAGAATGGATTACGACAGCTGCCGCAGCTTGCCGGCGATGTTCTTCGAACAGGCGGAGCGGCTCGGCGACAAGCCGTTTCTTTGGGCCAAGCGTGCCGGACGTTATCAGGCGATCAGCTGGGCCGCGGCGGCGGGCGACGTGCGCCGGCTGGCGCTCGGCCTCAGATCGCTCGGAATCGGCCGCGGCGAGCGGGTCGGGCTGGTCAGCGAGAACCGCCCCGAATGGGTCATCGCCGATCTGGCGATCATGAGTGCCGGAGCGATCACCGTCCCCGCCTATGTGACCCATACGACCGACGACCATCGGCATGTCTTTTCAAACAGCAGCGCGCGCGCCGTGATCGTCTCAAAGCCGCCTCTCTCTGCCCGAGTGCTGGCCGCGGCGAACCAGGTCTCGACGATTCACACGGTCATTACGATCGAGCCCGCGACGGGCCAGGCGAGTGCGGTCGACGTCCGATCATGGGAAGAGATGCTCGAGCGCGGCGGAGAGATGGCCGACGATACCGCCGAGCTCGTCGCAGCAATCGAACCCGACGACTTAGCTTGCCTGATGCACACCTCGGGGACCGGCGGCGTCCCAAAGGGCGTGATGACCAGCCACCGCAACATCCTTGCGAATTGCCGGGGTGCCTATCGCCTGCTTCGCATGGTCGGGCTCAGCGACGACGTCTTTCTGAATTTCCTGCCGCTTTCGCATACCTACGAGCACACCGCGGGGATGATGTTTCCGATCTCGCTCGGCGCGCAGATCTATTTTGCCGAAGGTGCAGAGACCCTCGCCGCCAACATGCTAGAAGCGCGTCCGACGCTGATGACCGCGGTGCCCCGGCTCTATGAGACGCTGCACCGGCGGATACGGCTCGCGGTCGAGCGCCGGGGAAGCGTCTCTAGCAGATTATTCGACAAGGCCATAGCAATCGGCGGCAAGCGGAGCTTGTCTCAGCCGCTCAGCTTCGAGGAGCGCCTCATTGATCCAGTGCTCGATCGCTTGGTGCGCGCCAAATTGCGCCGGCGATTTGGTGGGCGCCTCAAGGCGATGGTCTCGGGCGGGGCTCCCCTCAATCCCGAGATCGGAAGCTTCTTTGTGGCTCTCGGGGTCAGGCTCTTGCAAGGCTACGGGCAGACCGAGGCTGCCCCGGTCATCGCCTGCAACTCGCCCGCTCGAATCAAGATTGATACGGTCGGGCCGCCGCTCGACGGGGTCCGAGTCAAGATTGCTGATGACGGCGAGATCCTGGTGGCGGGCGACAACGTGATGAAGGGATACTGGAACGATCCGGAAGCGACGGCGCAAGTCCTCGAGGACGGCTGGCTCAAGACCGGCGATGTCGGCTTGGTCGACGAAGACGGGTACATCCGGATCACCGACCGTAAACGCGACTTCATCAAGAATTCCGGTGGCGAGACGATCTCGCCGGCGCGTGTCGAAGGGTATCTGACCCTCGAGCCGGAAATCGCTCAGGCGATGGTGTTCGGCGACCGCCGTCCCTACCTCGTCGCCGTCGTGGTCCCCGATCAAGAGTTTGCCGCGAGCTATGCCCCGGCTGGACCGGCCGGCGATTTGCGCGGGCTTGCCGCCGACCCCGGATTCATCAAGGCGATCGGCGCTGGCGTCGCGCGGGTCAACCAGCGGCTCTCATCCATCGAGCGCGTGCGGCACTTCGCGATCGCGGCGGAACCCTTTACCATCGCCAACGGCCAGATGACGCCGACCTTGAAGATCAAGCGTCATGTCATTTGCGAGGCCTATGGCACGGTGCTCGACGCCCTCTACGAAAGCAAGGACATCGTCGCTTGAGGCGTCGCGCCTCGGTGCGGAGGAAGGAAAGAGAGATGCGGCTCAACAACAAGATCGGCATCGTCACGGCAGCGGCTTCCGGGATGGGGAGGGCCGGTGCGCTCCGCTTCGCCCGCGAGGGCGCCGCGGTCGGGGTTGTCGACATCGATCAGGCGGGGGTCGATGCGGTGGTCGGCGAAATCACTGCCGCGGGTGGTCGCGCACAGGGCCTGGTCGGCGATTTGCGCCAGGACGATTTCGCCCGCAGCATCGTGCGTCGCACGGCCAACGCCTTCGGTGGGCTCGACTTCGTCTGGAATCATGTCGGTCATCCGGGTCCCGCCTCGATCGAAGGGATCGACATGGCCGATTACGAGATCGCCATCGACCTCAATTTGCGCACGGTGCTGGTGACGACCGAAGCGGCGATCCCCGAGATCCGGGCGCGCGGCGGCGGCAGCCTGCTGTACACCGCCTCGACTTCGGGCATCCAGGGCTCGGCATTCAGCCCGGTGTATTCGATGGCCAAGTTCGGGGTCGTCGGCTTTGTCCGCTCGCTCGCCAAGCGGCTGGCACCGGAGAAAATCCGCGTTAACGCGATCTGTCCCGGCCCGATCGACACGCCGATGCTGCGAGTGTTTGTCGCCCGGCCCGACCAGCAACGCACCGCAGGGCAGGACAAGGAGGCGCTGGTTCTGCAACGCGGGCGGCAGAACCCGATGGGGCGCACCGGCAAACCCGAGGAGATCGCCAACGCCGCGTTGTTCCTGATCTCCGACGAAGCGTCCTTCGTCTCCGGCGCGGCGCTGCCGGTCGACGGCGCCGCAACGGCGTGAGACTACTGTAGCCGGAAATAGTGGACGCTGAACAACCGGGCGGGGTCGGTCCATGTCTCGACCGGGTGGAAGCCCGCGCGCCCCGCTAGAGCCCGAAATTCAGGAACCGAATATTTGTAGGAATATTCGGTGTGGATTAGCTCACCTTTCAGGAACAGGATCGGGGTTCCGGCAATCCACGCTTCTTGATTGGCGAGGCTGCGGATGTAGATTTCGACCCGCCCTTCGGCTTCGTTGTAGAAGGCGACGTGCTCGAACCGGTCGATGTCGAGGTCGCCGTCGAGCTCCCGGTCGATGCGCTCGATCAGGTTGAGGTTGAACTCGGCGGTCACCCCTGCCCGGTCGTTATAGGCGGCGTCAAGAATCGCCGGATCCTTTTTGAGATCGACGCCGATCAACATCTCGCCGCCGGGTCCGAGGATGCGTGCATAATTGACCAGGAAGTCCACCGCGGCGTCAGGCTCGAAATTGCCGATCGTCGAGCCCGGAAAGAATCCGACCCGCTTGCCGCTCGGACCCGGCAGCGGCGGCAAAGGAAAGGGGCGAGTATAATCGGCGCAGACGGCCACAACCGGCAGCGCCGGGAAGTCTTCGGCCAGACTGACCGCAGCGTCCCGCAGATGCTCGCGCGAGATGTCGACGGGCACGTAGGCTGCCGGTCGATCGAGGGCTCTAAGCAGAATGCGCGCTTTCGTGCTCGCGCCGCTGCCGAACTCGATCAGCCGGCTGTGTGGGCCGATCTGCGCCGCGATCGCGGCCGCGTTTTCTTCGAGGATCGCGAGCTCGGTGCGAGTCGGATAATACTCCGGAAGACGGCAGATCGCCTCGAACAGCGCCGAGCCGCGCGCGTCGTAGAAGAATTTGCACGGGATCGATTTCGGGGTGCGGCCGAGCCCTTTTAGCACAGCGTCGCGAAAGCTCTCCTCACCGGGCGCCAGATCATGGAATGTGAAGCGAGCGCGGCTGATCATCCGAGGTCCTCCGCGAGCCGCAACCCCGCAAAGACCCAGCGCGCCGAGGGTGGGAAGAAGTTGCGATAGGTGTCTCGAACATGTCCGGCCGGGGTCACCGCCCCGCCGCCCCGCAACACGATCTGGTTGCACATGAACTTGCCGTTGTACTCGCCGACGGCACCGACCGCTGGACGAAAGCGGGGATACGGGATGTAGGGACTGGCCGTCCACTCCCACACGTCGCCAAACATCTGGCGAAGCATCGGCTTCGTCTCGGCCGGTGTCGCCGTCCCTTCGGCGCGTGGGTGAAAATGACGGCTGTCGGCAAAATTGCCGGCCACCGCCAGACCCTCGGCGGCGAACTCCCACTCGGCTTCGCTCGGCAAGCGCTTCCCAACCCACTTTGCAAAGGCGTCGGCCTCGTAAAAGCTGACGTGGCAGACGGGCTCGGCCGGGTTCAACGGGCAGCGGCCGGAGAGCGTGAAGATCGACCACTCGCCGGCTTCGTGGGACCAGTACAGCGGCGCCTTCCAGCCCTGCTCGCGAACCGTCGCCCAGCCATCCGAAAGCCAGAATTCTGGCTTCTGGTAGCCGCCGTCCTCGATGGAGCGGAGGTATTCGCCGCAGCTCACCGGACGCGTGGCGAGTCGGAAAGGCTCGAGCCACACCTTGTGGTGAGGCGTCTCATTGTCGAACGCGAAACCCGGTCCGAAATGCCCAATTTCGACGAGTCCGCCGGCAAACTCGACCGAAGCGAGTGGCGTTGCGGGCCCTCTAATCTGAAGCCGCGGGGCCTGAAAGGCTGGCAATAGCGGGTTCACCGAGAAGACGTGCTTGATGTCCATCAGGATCAGCTCCTGATGCTGCTGCTCGTGCTGAACTCCGAGCTCGAGAAGGGGGGACGTCGCGTGCCAAGCGTCAGCGGATGCCTCCTCGACGAACCGGGTCACTGCCGTGGTGACATGGTCGCGATAGGCGGCCACGACATCAACGGCCGGGCGAGACAACAGCCCGCGCTCCGGCCGCGGGTGCCGCGGGCCGACCGCTTCGTAATACGAATTGAACAAATAAGCGAAAGCCGGGTCAAAGACCCGATAATTCGGGTCGAACCGGGTCAAGATGAAGGTCTCGAAAAACCAAGTCGTATGCGCAAGATGCCATTTCGTGGGGCTGACATCGGGCATCGACTGGATCGATTGATCCTCAGCCGTCAGGTTGGCTGTCAGCGCCTCGCTTTCGCGGCGTATCTCGGCAAACCGTTCGATCGCGGCATTACGATCCGCGCCGCAAGCCTCTGGTTTCTCGGCACTGTCGAACACGGCATCCCCCAAACCTGTTGTATCGTCCCGCTAACACCCCACCGCCGGGGTAGTTGCGCTAGCCGAGATAACGATCGTGCAGATGGCGCTCGAAACTCGCCGTTCCGAGCGGGCGGCCTGTTACGCTTTCAACCAGCTCCGCGGTCGGCAACAGCGATCCCTTCGAATGAACCTGTTCGCGCAGCCAGCCGAGCAACGGGGCGAATTCGCCCTGCGCTATCGCTTCCAGCAAACCCGGGATGGCGTTGCGGGCCGTTTCGAAGAGCTGCGCCGCGATCAGCGCGCCGAGGGTATAGGTCGGGAAATAACCCCAGACGCCGTCATACCAATGGATGTCCTGCAGACACCCTTCGCGATCGTTCGCGGGAGCGACACCAAGCAATTGACGAAGCCCCTCGGCCCAGGCGCCGGGAAGGTCCGCCGGCACCAGGTCGTTCGCGATCATCGCCCGCTCGAGGCGATAACGCAAAATCACGTGCGCCGGGTAGGTCACCTCGTCGGCGTCAACCCGGATCAAGCCACGTTGCACGCGGATCTGGCGGCGGTGAAGCGCGTCGGCGTCCCAGCCCGGACCGTCGGCGGCAAAAGCCTCGCGCAGGATTGGCGCCGCGAAGGTCAAGAAGGCCCGGCTGCGGCACACCTGCATCTCGAGGAGCAAGGACTGGCTCTCGTGAACCGCCATTCCGCGGGCGCGGCCGACCGGCTGTAGACGCCACTTGGCGGGAAGCCCCCTCTGGTAAAGGGCGTGGCCGCTCTCGTGCAGGACCCCCATCAACGCCCGGGCAAAGTCGTTCTCGTCGTAGCGCGTCGTGATTCGCACGTCGTCGGGTGTGCCGCCGCAAAACGGATGGGCGCTGACATCGAGGCGGCCATGTCCGAAATCAAAGCCAATGCATTCCATCAGCTGCATCCCGATCCTGCGCTGCAGCTCGACCGGGAAGGGCCCGGAAGGGGCTGGCGTCGACGGCAAAGTAGCCTGCCGGGTCAAGGCCTTCTCAAGCAAATCCGGCAGAAAGCGCGCGAGCTCATCGAATAGGCGATCGATCGTCGCGACAGATCCGTCGGGCTCGTATTGGTCGAGCAGCGCCTCATAGGGGCTGCTTCCGAGATACTCCGCTTTGGTCCCGGCAATCTCGCGTTCCAGGCGCAGAACCCGCTCCAGAAGCGGCAGGACGACGGCGAAGTCGTCCTGCACCCGGGCATTTCGCCACACCGCCTCGCACTCGGAACAAGCGCGCGATTCGGCCTCGACGAGCGTATTCGGCAGCGCCGCTGCGTGCATTCGACGTCGCCGCATCTCGCGCAAATTCGCGCGTTGCCACTCATCGAGCGCGCCGCTCTCACTCTCGGCCTCGGCGAGGAGGTCGCCGATTTCCGGCGCGGTCAGATACTGATGGGTGATCACCCGCAAAGCTGCGAGCTGCTCCGCTCGGGCCGCGGCTCCCCCCGCAGGCATCATCGCTGCGGCGTCCCAATGGAGCATGGAGATCGCTCCCTGAATCGCCCCCACCCGATGAAATAGCGCCTCTAATCGACGATAAGCGGTCATCCAGATCCCGCGTTGCGGCGGTGATAGAGGAAATAGATGACGATCAGCGCAACCGCCAGGGAAAACCACGTGATCGCGTATTGCAGATGGTCGTTGGGGAGTTCGATGCGAGTGATGCCACCTTTAGGCCAGCCTCCAGGGTTCGGGGTCGCATCGGCATCGATGTAGAAAGGAGCGACGCGATCGAGCTTGTCGGCCGCGGCTATCGCCGGCAGATCGACCCAGAACCAATAGTTCAGGTCGGCGCGGTTGTCCGGCAAAAACCAGGCGGGTTTTTTGGCCGGCGGCAGCCGCAGTAACCCCGACACTCGGACCGTGCCGGCGACCTGACCGGCGGGCCGCGTAGCCGGATCCTTGAGCTCGGCCGGGATAAAACCGCGATTGACGAAGACGATGCGGCGGTCGGGCTCCTGGAGCGGTGTCAGCACCTGGTAACCATTTCTCCCAGCCTCCGATGTCGCGCCGAGAAAGATCTCCTTGTCGTGCAGAAAGACGCCCTCCTCGCTGACATTGTGGAACTCCAGGCCGCGCGCCGCCTCCAGGCTGCGCGGCGCGACAACCGGAGCCGCCGCCACCGCTGCTTGACGCTGCGCAATCAGCTCGCGCTTCCAGAACAGCCGCTCGATCTGCCAGGAGCCGAGCCCGAGCAACAGCACCAAGACCGGCACGGTGAACAGGGTCGGCCAGAATTGGGGGCGAAACCGAGTCATGCCCGATTCTCCGCCAGTTCAACGCAGCTTGCCAAGCCGGCGTCGTTCCCTGTGGCACGGGAAGTTACTGCGAAAATTGCGGTTGCGCTCTCGATCGGCGGCCAAACCGTATCGGCAAGCCTTTGTTATTTCAGCAGGCGATCCGACGAATTCCCTGAGCGATCCAACAGAGAATTAAATCGGCCGAACAGGAAGCCGAACCGGCCGAACAGGGAAGCCGCAGGGACCCCCCAAGGAAGCGGTCCCGAAAAGTTTGGCGACCGCCCTTGATGCGGCAGCGCCGGCTGGGCCAGCGCGGAGGCCGCCTGGGGCTTGAGCATGCCTCATGGGGGTCAACTGGTCGCGCATGGCTGTCGAGCAATAGGTGCAACAAGTGGGCGACGGAGCGCGGCGCCGCTGATCGAGAACAGCTGGGACCGGGCCAGGCCAGGAATTTCCTGCCGCTCCGGTACCCAGTCCAATCTACGGTCTCGCCCGTTCGCGCCGTGCCCCCCGCTTCGCACATCAACCGTTTGGCGAGGTGCCGAGCCGTCGGTGGCGATATTGCAGCGCGATCAGGCCCGCCTTGAGCGGGCGCAACATCGCTACCGCGCCGACCAGCACCAGTGGCGCCCACAGCAGCATATGCACCCAGATCGGCGGAGAGAAGTTGATCTCGACCAACGCTGCGAGCCCAACGACGAGCATTCCCAGGAACAGGATCGCAAACACCGCCGGGCCATCTCCGGCATCCTGCGCCGACAAATCGAGCTCGCAGACCTCGCACGCCTCGCGCACCTTCAAGAGGCCAGTGAACAGTCGGCCCTGGCCGCACCGCGGACACCGGCACCCGATCGCCGCACGCAATGGCGGAACGACGACAAAACGCCTGATCGCCACCGACGGATCAGCCGACCGAACTTGCGCCGCCGCTTCCCTCTCCCCACCAATAAACGCAAACGAAGAGGAAAAGCCAAACCACATCGACGAAATGCCAATACCAGGCAGCGGCCTCAAAGCCGAAGTGATGATCGGGCCTAAAGTGTCCAGCCCAAGCCCGGTAGAGGCAGACGATCAGAAAGGTCGTGCCGATGATGACATGGAAGCCGTGAAAGCCGGTCGCCATGAAGAAGGTCGACGGGTAGATGCCGCCTGTGAAGTGAAACGGAGCGTGGCTGTATTCATAGGCCTGGACCGAAGTGAAGCAGATGCCTAGAAAGACGGTCAGCGCCAAGCCCCTCAGCAATCCGTTCCGGTCCCCTTCTATCAACGAGTGATGCGCCCAGGTGACCGTGGTCCCCGATAGCAGCAGGATCAGCGTGTTGAGAAATGGGAACTCGAGCGGGTTGAACGGATGAATGGTCTTGGGCGGCCATACGCCGCCGACCGGGAACAGGCTGGACGCGAAAAACGCCCAGAAGAAGGCGGCAAAGAACATCACCTCCGAAGCAATGAACAACGCCATCCCGTAGCGTAGGCCGATCTGCACCACCGGAGTGTGGTAGCCTTGAAACGTCGCCTCGCGGATAACATCGCGCCACCACACGGCCATAGTGCCGAGCACCAGCAGGATCCCGATGATCAACGTGGTCCAGCCATAGCCGTGCATGTAGAGGACGCCGCCGGTGGTTAGAAACCCGGCGGCGATCGCACCGACGATCGGCCAGGGACTGGGATCGACCAAATGATAGGGATGCTTTGGCGCAGCGTGCGTCTCACTCATGGATGTGGCCCCGGTTCGGTCAATTCACCGAGCGTGCCGGCGGTGCCGCAGAAGCCGTCGGTGGCGCCGGCTGATGGGCTCGGAACATCGTGTAGGACAGCGTGATCGTACGCACGTCAGTGGTGTTCGGATCCGTCAGGATGTCGGGATCGACAAAGAACACCACCCCCATGTCGACGCTCTCGCCCGCTGCCAGGTGCTGCTCGGAGAAACAGAAGCACTGCAACTTGTCGAAATAGATGCCGGCCTTGGCCGGGGTCACGTTGTAAGTCGCGGTTGCAGTCGCCGGCTGGGCCGCCTTGTTGACGGCTCTGTAGAAGATCTGCCGCTGTTCGCCTGGATGCACGTTGACGGCGCTTTGCAGCGGGCGAAGTTCCCAGCCTAGATCCGGCGCGGTCTCGGCGTCGAAACGGATTGTCACTAGGGCCCCGGCCTCCTTGACGGGCGCCGCGGCGGCGCGCTGGGTCGTACCGCCTAGGCCGGTGGCCTGGCAAAACAGGCGATAGAGCGGCACCGAGGCAAAGGACAAGCCGACCATCCCCACGATCACTGAAACAAGGAGCAACACGGTCGCGCCGTTGCGCCGGCGACGTTGCAATCGCGTCGCTCTCCGCACCTCTAACCTCCCATCCGGACGATTGTGATGACGTAGAACAACGCCACGAGGCCGACGAGCACCGCGACGAGCGCACGATTGCGCGCACGGATCGTCTGCTGCCGCTCTCCGTGCGGATCCAATGCCATTAATGCCAATTTCCGCCGGCGCGGTCCACCAGCAGCAGGCTGAAAATCAGGAACAGATAGAGCAGCGAAAAGGCGAACATCCGGCGCGCGCTGCGCTCGCTGTCATCGCGCCAGATCTGGATTGCCGCTCCGGTAAAGACCGCGCTCAGGACCAGCGCCGATGCCTCGTAGAATGTGCCAACCAGGCCCGCGGCCCAAGGCGTCAGGCTTACCGGCCACAGCACAAGGGTATAGAGCAACATCTGACGCTTGGTCTCGCCCGGTCCGGAAACGACTGGCAGCATCGGTACGCCCGCGGCCGCGTAATCGTCGGTCCGGTATAGCGACAACGCCCAGAAGTGCGGCGGGGTCCAGAAAAAGATAATCGCGAACATCGCGATTGCGCCCCAGCCGATCTCCCCTGTTGCCGCCGCCCAGCCGATCATCGGTGGGAAGGCGCCCGCAGCTCCGCCAATCACGATGTTCTGCGGAGTCCGCCGCTTTAGCCAGATCGTATACACGAAGACGTAGAAAACGATGGTCAACGCCAGCAGCTCAGCTGCCACCAAGTTGACCGCGAGCCCCATTACGAGAACGGCCCCGACCCCGAGGACCACACCGAAGCCCAGCGCCTCCCCCGGCATCATGCGGCCTGCAGGCAAAGGCCGCCCCCAGGTGCGCCGCATCAGTGCATCAATATCGCGGTCGTACCACATATTGATGGCGCCTGCTGCGCCGGCGCCAACCGCAATGCACAATACCGCAACCGCAGCGAGCACTGGATGGAGATGCCCCGGCGCTACTCTCAGCCCGACGAACCCGGTAAAAACAACAAGCGCCATGACTCGTGGTTTCAGGATCTCGAAATAGTCCGCCACCCCTGCTCCAGCAGTGTTTGGAAGGCGGACTCCAGCCGTCGCCGGTGCCTCGGACAATTCAGTCACAGAAGGCGACGCTCATGAAATGACAGGCAACTCTTCATAGCTGTGAAACGGCGGCGGTGATGAAACTCTCCATTCGAGGGTTGTCGCCCCCTCGCCCCAATAATTGGCCCCGACTCGACGCCCGGCAAAAAGGGTGTGAAGCACGATGAAGACGAAGAACAAGGTCGACGCATAAGAAATAAAAGATCCGATGGACGCCACCATGTTCCAGCCGGCGAAAGCGTCCGGATAATCGGCAATCCGGCGCGGCATGCCGGCAAGACCAAGGAAATGCATCGGAAAGAAGGTCAGGTTAACCCCGATGAAGGTAGTCCAAAAGTGGATCTTGCCGAAGGTTTCGTTGTAGGTGCGCCCCGACATCTTGCCGATCCAGTAATAGAAGCCGGCAAAAATCGAAAACACCGCGCCCAAAGACAGCACGTAATGGAAATGAGCGATTACGTAATAAGTGTTGTGAAGTGCGAAATCAACACCGGCATTCGCTAATACGATCCCCGTGACGCCGCCGATCGTGAACAGGAAGATGAAGCCCATGGCCCACAGCATCGGCGTCTTGAAGTCGATCGACCCACCCCACATCGTCGCGATCCACGAGAAGATTTTTACCCCGGTGGGCACCGCGATGACCATCGTCGCCGCCGTGAAATAAGCGCGCGCGTCGACCGAAATCCCGGTTGTGAACATGTGATGCGCCCACACGATGAAGCCGATCACCCCGATCGCCATCATCGCATAGGCCATGCCGAGATAGCCGAAGATGGGCTTTTTCGAAAAGGTCGATACGACCTGAGAGATCATCCCAAAGCCTGGCAGGATCAGGATGTAGACCTCAGGATGGCCAAAGAACCAGAACAGGTTCAGGAACAACAGCGGGTCACCGCCGCCCGCCGGATCGAAGAACGTCGTGCCAAAGTTGCGGTCGGTCAGCAGCATCGTGATCGCTCCGGCGAGGACCGGTAGCGACAGCAGCAGCAAGAATGCGGTCACCAAAATCGCCCACACGAAAAGCGGCATCTTGTGCAGGGTCATGCCGGGGGCGCGCATGTTGAAAATGGTCGTGATGAAGTTGATCGCACCCATGATTGACGAGGCGCCGGCCAAGTGAAGCGAGAAGATCACCATGTCGACGGCCGGGCCGGGGTGCCCGACGGGACCTGAAAGCGGTGGGTAGACCGTCCACCCGACCCCGGCACCTTGGCCAACCATGGTCGAACCGATCAACAGCGCAAAGGAGGGGATCAAAAGCCAGAAGCTGATGTTGTTCATGCGCGGGAAGGCCATGTCCGGCGAGCCGATCATCAGCGGCACGAGCCAATTGCCAAACCCGCCGATCATCGCCGGCATGATCACGAAAAAGACCATGATCAGCCCATGTGCAGTGACAATAACGTTATAGAGCTGATGGTCTTCGATAAAGTGATTGCCAGGATGCATCAGCTGTACCCGAGCAATGACCGACAAGGCTCCGCCGATCACTCCAGCGCAAATTGCGAGCAGCAGGTAAAGGGTGCCGATATCCTTATGGTTGGTGGAGCAAAACCAGCGGGTGAAGAAACCTGGGACATGGCCGTGCCCATAGGCTTCGTGGCCGTGCAGGTCGCCGGCATGCGCGTTCCTTTCGTAAGCCATGCGTCGCTCCCTCAATCTCAATTGCCTGTGGGCGCCAGGCGGGTGGTGTCCAGCGGGTCGGGAACCGCGGCGACGCGGATTGCTGCGGTGCCATCGTCATGCCGCGCGAACTTCTTCTTGGCGTCGACCAGCCAATGCTGGAACGCCTCCTTCGATACTGCCTCAACCTTGATCGGCATGAAGGCGTGATTGACACCACAAATCTGATTGCATTGACCGTAATAGGTACCCGCGTGCTCGATCTTCATCCAACTCTCATTGAGCCGACCCACTATCGCATACTCTTGAACCCCGAAGGACGGCACAAACCAGCTGTGGATCACATCGGTCCCCGTCACCAGCACTCGAATGATCGTGTCCTCCGGAACAACGAGCGGGTTGTCGACGTCGAGGAGCCGCTTCTGTCCTGGCTTTAATTGATCATCCGGAATGATGTTGCTGTCGAAGGCGAGCCCGTCCTGGTCGGGATATTCGTAGGACCAGTACCACTGGTGCCCGGTCACTTTGATCGTCATTTCGGGGTTCGGCACCCTGTCCATATAATACATGAGCTTGAAGGAGGGGATCGCGATGATGATCAGGATTAGCACCGGCACCACGGTCCACAGCATCTCGATGACGGTGTTGTGAGAGGTGCGCGTCGGCACCGGGTGGCGCCGATGACTAAATCGGAACATCGCGATGCCGAGCAAAACGAGAACGAAAACCGCGATGACAGTTATGATGGGCAGCAGCAGATAGTCGTGAAAAGCCGTCAGACGATCCTTGACCGGAGTCGCGGGCGGCTGAAAGCCGAGTTGCCACGGCTTAGGCTCAGCAGCCCCAGCCACCGCCGCGACCGCGAGGGTGCCGATCACACCGAGTGCGAGCGTCAGCAGCGCCCTGGCCGTCGCCTTCGTTGTCAAAAACCTCGTCAACCGCACCATGCGCCTGCAGCCTCGCGTCGGTTCCGGACGACCCGCTGCTCCTCCGGCGGGCTTCGGCCGCGCGCGGCGAAAACCGGGCGAAACCTACACCAAAACTCGCTCCGGCTACAACCGGCTCAACCCTGTCCCGACTCCTTGCGACGAGCCGCCGCAGCCGCGCGAAATCTGGCCGCGAAAGCGATCGCGCCTTTCGCTCGCTGGCGCCTGAGGCCATATTTGAATCATTCCTAGAAGGAGTAGCGAATGAGCGATCTCGCGGTCACCGACGCGCTGTTCTTCGAGCGGACCGGCATGGTTCCGGCTCGCGTCGAGGCGCTCGTCACCCAGTCGCTAGCCGGTATGGACGACGGTGAGCTGTACCTCGAATACAGCCAATCCGAGAGCTTGGCGCTCGACGACGGCCGTATCAAGAGCGCGAGCTTTGACACTTCTCAAGGGTTCGGGTTGCGCGCGGTTGCCGACGAGGCCGCCGGTTATGCGCACGCTTCCGAACTCTCGGAAGCGGCGATCCGGCGTGCTGCGGCGACGGTGCGGGCGGTGGCGAGCGGTTATTCCGGGGTGATGGCTGCACCACCTTCCGGCACCAACCGGAGCCTATACACCGAGGAGAACCCGCTCGGTCTGGTCGATCTCGGGGCCAAGACGCGGCTTCTTATCGAGATTGACGCCTATGCCCGCAGCCGCGACGACAGGGTCAGACAGGTCATGGCCTCGCTCAGCGGCGTGTGGCAAGCGGTACAGATCATTCGCCCTGACGGCCGCCGCGTCGCGGACATCCGACCGCTGGTACGATTGAATGTCGCGATCGTCGTCGGCGAGAACGACCGCATGGAAACGGGGTCCGCGGGATCCGGCGGGCGTGTCGCCTATGACCGCTATCTCGATCCGAAACACTGGAAGGCGCAGGTAGACGAGGCGTTGCGCCAGGCACTGGTCAATCTCGCTGCGGTCTCTGCACCGGCGGGCGAGATGACGGTAGTTCTCGGCCCGGGGTGGCCCGGGGTGATGTTGCACGAGGCGGTTGGACACGGACTCGAGGGCGATTTCAACCGCAAGAAGACCTCGGCCTTCTCAGGGATGATTGGGCAGCGTGTGGCCACAAGGGGAGTGACCGTGGTTGACGACGGCACTTTGCCCGACCGGCGCGGCTCGCTGACGGTGGACGACGAAGGCACGCCCACCAATTGCACCGTGCTGATCGAGGACGGGATCCTGAAGGGGTACATGCAGGACCGCATGAACGCCCGGCTTCTCGGCGCCGCCCCGACCGGAAACGGTCGGCGGCAGAGCTTCGCCCATGCGCCGATGCCGAGAATGACGAATACCTACATGCTGGCCGGTGGACACGCGCCGCAGGAGATCATCGGTTCGGTGAAACGCGGGCTCTACGCGGTCAATTTCGGCGGCGGCCAGGTCGACATCACCTCGGGCAAGTTCGTGTTTTCCGCCTCCGAGGCCTATTTGATCGAGGATGGTAAGGTCGGCCCCTCGGTAAAGGGAGCCACACTGATCGGCAACGGACCGGACGCGCTGACCAAGGTGACGATGATCGGCAATGACCTGCGTCTCGACGACGGGATCGGCACCTGCGGCAAGGACGGGCAAGGGGTACCGGTCGGCGTCGGGCAGCCGACATTGCGGATGGATGGACTGACGGTCGGCGGCACGAGCGCGTGACGCGAGCCCCGGCGCGCGGCCTTATCTTTGCCGCAGTCGCGCTTCTGACGGCGTCTTGCGCCGCCAGCGCTTTTGCGTGCGCCGATTTTGCCGTCGCGCCCTCGACACGTTGGTCGCTCACCGTCGAGCATGGGGTATCCTGGCTGGTGACACCCTGCGGCGATCGCTTTTTCAGCCTCGGCGTCAACATCCTCGATGGCGGCTATCCCGAACGCGAGAAGGCCGGCAAGGTCTATTACAGTTGGAAAGCGTTCGAGCCGACGCTTGCGGATTGGACGGCGGAGACCCGGCGGCGGCTGTCCTTATGGGGGTTCAACAGCGCGGGCGGTTGGGCCCTCGCGCCGCAAGTGCTCAAACTCCCGACGATCATCGACCTCGAGCTCGGGCGGCTGTCGCGTTTTCACTGGTTCGACCCGTTCGCGCCCGAAACCGAGACTAGGATGAACGCGCTTGCCCGCGAACTCGTCGCTCCCTATCGCGACACCCCATACCGGATCGGCTATTTCTCCGATAACGAGGTCGGCTGGTGGGCGGGCGCGCTGTTTATCTTCTACTCGTCGAAACCGGCGAGTTCGGTCACTAAGCAACGCTGGGTTGAACTCTTGCGTCGGCACTACGCCGGCGATTGGTCGCGCTTTGCCGCCGATTTCGAGCCACCGGCAGGCACCGATTCATGGGAGCAGCTGCTCGCGGCCACTCAATCGACGCGCATGAAGCCCGGCGGCGCAGGCATTCATGCCGTGCGCGAATGGACCGGCGCGGTCGCTGAGCATTACTACACCCTCGCCGAGCGGGCGATCCGCGCGGCCGATCCCGATGCGCTGTTCTTTGGCGATCGACTGCCGATCTACTATGACCCGGCGGCGGTGCGGGCCATGGCGCCGCATGTCGACGCGATCGCTACAAATTACAACGTGGACAGCGGTGATGGCTGGATCGCGGACTATTTCTTCGACGGCTTGCGAAAATTGTCGAGCGGCAAGCCTGTGCTCGTCTCGGAATGGTTTTTCGCAGCGCGCGAGAACCGCACTGGCAATCGTAACAACGGGCACCTGATGACGGTCGCCACCCAAGAGGACCGGGCCGCCGGTGCGGCCGCGGCGACCGCAAATTTCGCCGCGATCCCGGAGCTCGTCGGCGCCCATTGGTTCATGTATTACGATCATCCCAGAGGCGGGCGCCCCGACGGCGAAGATTACGATTTTGGGCTGGTCGACATCAACGACCGCCCTTACGACCGCCTGACGACGGCGCTTTCAGCGGTGGATCGGCGGGCGCCCCAAATCCATGCAGCCGCGGCGGTCCCGCCTCCGCGTATTGGGATGTTCACCCTACCCCACGCGGAGATTTCCGTCCGCGACCACTCGTTGTCCGATTGGCCGAAGCCGGCGAGCCTACTGCCGCGTCTGACCGCCTCCCCGGGGGCGGTCGAATTCGGCGAAGCCTATCTCTCGTGGAGCGAACGTGGTCTCGCGCTGGCGACGATCGGCCAGGATTACTTCGAACCAGATCTTCTCATGTATGACGGGGCCTTCCCGCTCGGCGATGCCTATCGGGTCGAGTTGGGCGTCGATTTCGGCCGGGGACCGCAGCGCTTTGCGTTGTTTTTTATCCCGCCGCGGACCAAATTGCATGACCACCCGCCAATGCACGCTGAGCTGTGCGCGGGGGCAGCGCAGATTGCAGTCATCGAGGGCTGCTCCGAAGTTAGCGGAGCAGAAGCCGCCTACTTTGGCGCCGACCAACCCCGAATCACTGCGGAGATGGTGATTCCGTGGTCGGCCCTCGGCATTACCGCCCCGACGCCGGGAACCCACCTGCGAGCCGAAATCGCCATTACCTCGTGGGATCGCGAGCGCTGGATGTCGCTGTCGGGCCGCGCCCCCGACGCCGCGATGAACCATCCAGAAGATTGGCCCGCGATGCGGTTCGGTAACGGCCGGCAGATGATAGAAAGCTCGCCGCCGCTGCCGGCGCCCGCGCCGGGCTGATGCGGGCTAGCATTTCTCGTAGATGAATCCGCGATCAATACGCGTAATCGGAGAACACCGGATCGACGTTGCCGCCCCAGCGGGTGTGAAAGTCTTCCAGCAACTCTTCGGCCGGAGTACGCCCCGAGCCGGCGATCGCGAACAGCGGGTCGAGGAAATGCGTCTCGTCCTCACCGGCGATGCTGCGGCGGGCGCGGCGATGCAGCCCCTCTCGGGAAATCTCGAGCATCTCGAGAGCGATGTCGCGCAAGGTTCGCGTGCGCAACGGTGTGGCGAGCCCGAGCCGAGGAACGTCGCGGCGCATCGCCTCGCGCTCTTCGGCGGTCCAGTCCGCGATGAGATCGTAGGCGGCGTCGAGCGCTATTGAATCGTAGAAGATCCCGACCCACAGGGCCGGCAACGCACAAAGCCGGCGCCAGGGGCCGCCGTCGGCGCCGCGCATTTCGAGAAATGTCTTCAGCCGCACCTCGGGAAACGCCGTCGTCAAATGGTCGGCCCAGTCGCCGATCCGCGGGACGTCGTTGGTCAGACCCGGCAGCCGGCCTGCGATGAAGTCGCGGAACGACTGGCCGCTTGCATCGATGTAATGCCCGTTTCGGTAGACAAAATACATCGGCACATCGAGCATGTAGTCGACATAACGCTCGAAGCCGAAACCCTCTTCAAAGATGAATGGCAAGGTACCGCATCGGTCGGGATCGGTGTCGGTCCATACGAGACTGCGGTGGCTGAGAAAACCGGAGGGCCGTCCTTCGACAAACGGCGAGTTAGCGAACAGCGCCACCGCGACCGGCTGGAGCGCAAGGCCGACTCGGAATTTCTTTACCATGTCAGCCTCGGAGGCAAAATCCAGGTTCGTCTGCACCGTACAGGTGCGCAACATCATATCGAGACCCAGCCGGCCTTTTTTTGGCATGTAATCCCGCATGATCCGATAGCGGGTCTTGGGCATGAACGGAATTTCGTTGCGCCGCCACTTTGGATCGAAGCCGAGCCCCAGCATGCCGAGCCCTAGCTCGTCGCACACCTCACGCACCTGGCGGAGGTGCTCGTGCACTTCGTCGCAGGTCTGATGAACGGTCTCGAGCGGAGCGCCGCTCAGCTCGAACTGGCCGCCCGGCTCTAGAGTGATCGCGCATTGCGCATCGTTCGCCAGCGCTATCGCATTGCCGTTTTCGAGGATCGGCTTCCAACCGAACCGGGTCATCTCGCTCAGGAGCACAGCAATCCCGTCCGGCCCTTCGTAGGGCACTCGGCGCAGATCTGAACGGCGGAAAACGAATTTCTCGTGCTCGGTGCCGACCCGCCACGCCGCGGGTGGCTTACATCCTGATTCGAGATATTCGACGAGCTGGCGCTTGTCGGTGATCGGCGCTCCTGGCGAGCTCGGGGCGGTGGTCATCCTCGGCGGAACTCCCGAGATAGCGGCAAGGACGATCAACGGGTACGAGTGCGGCGCCAATCACCGGCGATCGCTTGGAAGACTGCCAAAGCCGCAAGCGCGGCGGTCTCCGCACGCAACACCCTCGGGCCGAGCCCGATGCGAGTAACAAAAGAGAGTTTGCCCAAAGCGTCAAGCTCCGTCTGGTCGAGCCCGCCTTCCGGCCCGACGAGCAGCGCCGCCGGTGCCGCCTCGAGCCGCCTCACCGCTTCACTGATCGGTTCGCCTGCACCGCTCTCGTCACAGACGATGAGACGCCGCTTGACGGGCCAAGAGGCGACCACGCGATCCAGCGCTTCAGGTGGATGCAATTCGGGCACCGAGAGTCGCTCGCTCTGCTCGACCGCCCCGACGGCATGCGCGCGCAAGCGTTCGATGTTGACGCGCTCAGACCGAGTCCGCGCCGTCCATACCGGGAACAGTGCCGAAGCGCCGAGCTCGGTGGCCTTTTCGACGAGCCAGACGAGGCGGGTCCGTTTGATCGGAGCGAACAGCAGCCAAAGGTCGGGTTCCGGTTCGGGCGAGCGCAATTGACATTCGACCATCAGGCGCACCCGGCGCTTATCGACGTCGGCGATACGGCACAGCCACTCCCCATCGACCGCATTGAATCCGGCGACCTCCACGCCGCAGCCGAGCCGCAGCACCGTCGTGAGATGATGTGCCTGCCCCGCGTCGAGCTCGACCGCCCCGCCCCATGCGAGCCGGTCTTTGATATAAAGGCGCGGCTCCTGCTGTTTGGCCACCCTCTTAGCCTCATCTGTTGACTTCGCGAGATTAAAACTAGAGTCGCTCCCGATGGAAACCGTCAGGCAGCTCGACGGACGACGAACTTCCCGCTCCGACCCGAGCGACATCCGTCGCGAAGATTGGGTCGAGCGTTACTTGCCCACCCCGGTCCGGCCTTACGCCCGCCTGGCTCGCCTCGACCGGCCGATCGGGACTTGGCTGCTGCTGTTTCCGGGCTGGTGGGGGATAGCGCTCGCGTCGATCCGCTGGCCGGACCCCGCGTTGCTGATGCTGTTTGCGGTTGGTGCGGTTGCGATGCGCGGCGCCGGCTGCACATTGAACGACATCGCCGACCGTCACTATGACGCGCAGGTCGCCCGCACCCGGTGGCGGCCGTTGCCGAGCGGCGCCTTGACCGTGCGGTACGCTGTTCTGTTCCTGGTGCTGCAATTGGCGGCTGGCGCCGCAGTGCTGTTCGCCCTCAACCGGACGAGCGTCCTGCTCGGCTTTGCCGTTCTCGGGCTGATCGGCACTTATCCGTTTATGAAGCGGGTTACCTACTGGCCACAAGTGTTCCTCGGCCTCAATTTCAACTGGGGAGCGCTGCTCGGCTGGACCGCTGTCACCGGAGCCCTCGCCTGGCGTTCGGTTCTCCTCTATCTCGGCGGCGTGTTCTGGACTATCGGCTACGACACGATCTATGCGCACCAGGACAAGGAGGACGATTTGCGCATCGGCGTCAAATCCTCGGCGATTGCGCTCGGCTCGCACACTCGTCCGTGGCTCTTTGCCTTCTACTCCGTCGCGCTATTGTTGTGGGCAGGCGCGGGGTTTGCAGCGGGGCTTGGCGTCCTGTTCTGGGCCGGGCTCGCCGGAGCGGTGTTGCAGCTGGCTTGGCAGGCGGCCCGGGTGGCAATCGACGACCCGGCCGACTGCCTCGCCAAGTTTCGCTCGAACCGAGCGGTCGGCTGGCTGATGCTCGCCGGTATCGTCGGCGGACATTTGGCCTGACCGCACATCTTTGGACCCCGCAGATTTTGTCCGTGGCAATACTGCCGTCAGCGAGCCACCGCTGGTGCCGGAGATCTGCCTCTACCTTGCCACCGAGATCACCCCGATCTGGCAGGCGACCGAGGAGACCCTGGCGCGCAACACGTTGCCGCCGCCGTTTTGGGCTTTCGCCTGGGCCGGCGGCCAAGCCCTCGCCCGCTATCTCCTCGATCATCCCGCTGAAGTAGCCGGCCGCTCCGTGCTCGATTTCGGCGCCGGGTCCGGCCTTGTCGCAATAGCCGCAGCCAAGGCGAGTGCTGCCTCGGTGCTCGCGGCCGAGGTCGACCATTTTGCCGCCGCTGCGATCGCCGCGAATGCCGCGCTGAACGATGTCACGATTGCGGTGAGCACCACGGATCTGCTTGACACGGTCGATCCGCGTTGGGAGGTCGTGATCGCCGGCGATGTCTGTTACGAGAGGCCGATGGCGGATCGGGTCACGGGCTGGCTGCGCGGGCTGGCCGCCCGTGGCACCCTCGTGCTGCTGGGCGATCCGGGACGCGCATATCTCCCGAGCAAGGGGCTCGTCGAGCGCGCCCGCTATCTTGTTCCGACGAGCCGCGAGCTCGAAGACCGCGACACCCGCGAGGCGATCATCTGGGAAGTGCTGCCGGGCTGAGAGCCGTTACGAGAAGGGTCAGTTAGGTTCGTCCGGGAACCAGTCTCCGAGGACCTGCTCTGTTGTGTAATGTTCCGTCCCGAGCCGTGTCCAAACCGCGTCGGGGGGCTCGCCGTGCTGCTCGAGATCATCGGCCGCTAACTCCGCTGCAGCGCGGACCGCCTTTGTGATCATTGCTTCGGCTTCGCGTCTGAGGCTGGGACTATCCTCCAAGACGCCCTCGATTTCCGACCGGGCTTCGCGGACCGTCGCCCGCCAGCCCGCGCGCGGTTCCGCCACCGGAGCGACTTCGAGCTTCAGCAGGTGCCGCAGAATCCGGGTGATCTGCGAACGCAACTCCCGCCGGTCGGACTTCCCCAAGCTCTCGATCTCCTCGGCAAGGTTCTCCCAATCGAGCGGCAGACTCGAACTTTTCGCGCGCCGTAGCGCGGCCGCCTGCTCCTCGGTCCAGCGCACGAAATCTTCGTCGTAGAGCGCGCTCAGTTTCGACATAGTCCGGTTATCCTCGACCAAATGATGGGCCTTTTGGTTATTGCGCGCAAGCCGGGGCAGCGCTCGCCGGAGCGCCGATCCCCACCCATATAGCCGACATGCCCTACGCCAGTCTGCGCGACTTCATAGACCGGCTCCAATCGAGCGGGCGGCTGGTGCGGGTCGCGGCGCCGGTCTCGCCGTATCTTGAAATGACCGAGATCCAGACCCGGCTGCTCGCCGAGGGTGGACCGGCAGCATTGTTCGAAAACGTCACCCGCTCGGGTGGTGGTAGCTACGCAATGCCGGTGCTGGTGAACCTCTTTGGCACCGTCGAACGCGTCGCCTGGGGCATGGATCGCGAGCCGCGAGGCTTGCGCGAGATCGGCGAGACACTCGCCTTTCTGAAGCAACCGAAGCCGCCGGGCGGCTGGCGCGAGGCGCTGGAGCTGCTGCCCTTGCTGCGGACGGTGATGGCGATGCGGCCGCGTACGGTCAGTGTCGCGCCCTGCCAGGAAATTGTGCTGGGGGGCGCCGAGATCGACCTCGCCGCATTGCCGGTTCAGACTTGCTGGCCTGGTGAACCCGCACCGCTGATCACCTGGCCCTTGGTGGTGACCAAAGGTCCGGGGCAGCGCCGCGAGGACGGTTTCAATCTTGGCATCTATCGCATGCAGGTGACCGGCCGCGACACCACCCTGATGCGTTGGCTGAAGCACCGCGGCGGCGCGCAGCACCATCAGCGCTGGGCTGCAGAGCGGCGCGAGCCGTTACCGGCCGCGGCAGTGATCGGCGCCGACCCGGGGACGATCCTCGCCGCTGTCACGCCGGTTCCCGATACCCTGTCCGAATACCAGTTCGCCGGGCTGCTGCGCGGCCGCAAGGTGGATCTGGTCGACTGCAAAACGGTGCCGTTAAAGGTTCCGGCCCAGGCCGAGATCGTTCTCGAGGGCCACGTCCTGCTCGACGAATATGCCGACGAGGGGCCTTTCGGCGACCATACCGGGTATTACAACGCAGTCGAACAGTTTCCGGTGTTCCGCCTCACGGCGGTCACAATGCGGCAGACGCCGATTTATCTGTCGACCTTCACCGGGCGGCCGCCCGACGAGCCTTCGATCCTCGGCGAGGCGCTCAACGAGGTGTTCATTCCGCTTCTGCAGCAGCAATTTCCCGAGATTGTCGATTTCTGGTTGCCGCCGGAGGGGTGCTCCTACCGCATCGCCGTGGTTTCGATCCGGAAGACCTATGCTGGCCAGGCCAAGCGCGTGATGATGGGGGTCTGGTCGTTTCTGCGCCAGTTCATCTACACAAAGTTCGTCATCGTCGTGGATGACGACATCGATGCGCGCGACTGGAAGGAGGTCATGTGGGCGGTGTCGACTCGCATGGACCCGGTTCGCGACGTCACACTCCTCGACAACACACCGATCGACTATCTCGACTTTGCCTCGCCCCAATCGGGTCTCGGCGGCAAGATTGGCCTCGACGCGACCGGCAAATTGCCGCCGGAGACCGGGCGAGAGTGGGGCCGGCCGATCCGCATGACCGACGAGATCGTCGCTGAGGTGACCACCAAATGGGCCAGCTACGGCCTGCCCGGGACCGGCAAGCCGATCTGGAAGTGAACGGAGAATCGATGTCTGAAGTGAGCAAAGAAGCCGGAGCGGGGATCGATCTGCTGCAGGATCTGATCGGGCGGGCGCGCCACGCCGGCGCCGACGCCGCCGATGCCGTGCTGTTCGAAGGCGTCTCGCTGTCGCACGCGCGGCGTCTCGGCAAGACCGAGAAGCTCGAACGCTCGGAGGGCCAAGATCTCGGTCTGAGAGTGTTCATCGGCCGGCAGCAGGCCGTCGTGTCGTCGAGCGACCGTTCGCCCGAGGCACTAGCCGAGCTTGTCGAGCGTGCGGTGGCGATGGCCCGCACCGTGCCCGAGGACCCCTATTGCGGTATCGCCGATGCTGCCGAGATCGCACAGGTGTGGCCGAGCCTCGAGATGCTGGACCCGGAAGAGCCCGCCGCCGAGGTGCTGATCGAGCGCGCACGCGCCGCCGAGGAGGCAGCACTCGCCGTCACGGGGGTAACTAATTCCGAAGGTGCCGAAGCCGGCTGGGGCCGGTCGACCGTGGCGCTCGCCGCCTCGAACGGCTTTGCCGGCGCCTATTCGGGTTCGAGCCACGGCGTCAGCGCCAGCGTAATCGGCGGCTCGGGCACCGGCATGGAGCGCGACTACGATTTTTCGAGTGCCATATTCGCCGCCGACCTGCGCGACCCGGCCGAGATCGGCAAGAGCGCCGGCGAGCGCGCGGTCAAGCGGCTCGGGGCGAAGAAGATGCCGACCTGCCGCTGCCCGGTGGTGTTCGACCCGCGCGTCGCCCGCGGCTTCATCTCGCATCTGCTGAGCGCAATCTCGGGGCCGGCCATCGCGCGCGGCACGAGCTTCTTGAAGGACCGACTCGGCGAGCGGATCTTTCCCGAGGCGATCACGATCATCGACGATCCGCACCGCCGGCGCGGCCTGCGCTCCAAACCGTTCGATGGCGAGGGCATCGCCAACCGCCGCCGCGCGATCATCGACAAGGGTGTGCTGACGACCTGGCTGCTCGATCTGCGCTCGGCGCGCCAGCTTGGTCTCGCGACCACCGGCCATGCGGCGCGCGGCACCTCCTCGCCGCCGGGGCCGGCCGCGACCAATGTGTGGATCGAGCCGGGAATGGCGAGCCCCAAGGAACTGATCGCCGACATCGAAAGCGGGTTCTACGTGACCGAGATGATGGGCATGGGGGTCAACGGTGTGACCGGCGATTACAGCCGGGGTGCCGCCGGCTTTTGGATCGAGAACGGCGAGATCGCCTTTCCGGTCAGCGAGATGACGGTGGCCGGCAATCTCAAGGTCATCTTCGCCCGCCTTCGCGCTGCCGACGATCTCGAATTCAAGGCCGGCGCCGATTCTCCGACGCTCAGGGTCGACGACCTCACCGTCGCCGGCGCTTAAGCCGGCGCGGTTGGCTCGGCCCGTCCCGTCCGGCGAAGTCGCTGACGGATCCTTAACGATTGCGCTGGATCAATCCCTGGAAGGCCTTCGTTGGCTATTATTGACCGTCTCCGGCGGAGAAATTCTATGCAGCTTCCGCTTCAGATCACGTTCCGACATATGGCTTCCTCGGACGCAGTCGCGGCGCGTATTCGCGAGCGGGCGGCGGAGCTCGAGCGGTTTTTCGATCGCATCATTTCATGCCGCGTTCTCGTCGAATGCCGGCACCCGCGCCACCAGCAGGGAAATTTATTTCGGGTCCGCGTCGACCTCAAAGTTCCGGGCCGTGAGATCGCCGTCGGCCGTGATCCCGCGGCGCACCATGCGCATGAAGACGTCTACGTCGCGATCCGCGACGCTTTCGACGCCACCCGCCGGCTGGTCGAAGATCACGGTCGCGAGCGGCGCGGCGAGGTGAAACTGCACGCGGTGCCTGACCACGGGCGGGTCGCCCGCCTCCTCCCCGAGCAGAATTGCGGTTTCATCCTGAGCGCCGATGGCAAGGAGATCTACTTCCATCGCAACAGCGTCACGAATGGCGGGTTCGACCACCTCGCGGTGGGCGATGGAGTGCGCTTCGTGGCGCAGCATTCCGAGAGTGCCGAAGGCCCCCAAGCGAGCACCGTGGTCCCGCTCGGCAAGCGTCACCTGCCGCCGACCATAGCGGTCCGCGCGTGATTCACCGGGTGTCGCGCAGTCGGCGCAAAACGTAGGGCTCATCCCATATCGCGGTGTGGATCGTCCCATCGGCCCGGACGTAACCGCGATACATCCCGGCCGTGTTGAAGGGCAGGGCCAAGGTGCCGGAGCGGTCGACCGCCACCACGCCGCCTCGGCCGCCAAATTCGGCCAGCGCCTCGACGACGGCATCTGCCGCCTGCGGCAGCGATTGGCCGGCATGACGCAGCCTGGCGGCGATTTCGAAGGCGGCGCCGTAACGCATAAAGAATTCGCCGTGGCCGGTCGCCGAGACCGCACAGGTTGCGTTATCGGCGTAAGTACCGGCGCCGATGATCGGGCTGTCGCCGACCCGGCCGGGGGTCTTGCCGGTCATCCCGCCGGTCGAGGTCGCCGCGGCGAGATTGCCAGCGCAGTCGAGGGCAACCGCACCCACGGTGCCCTCATTGGCCGGATCACGGCCGCGCTTTTCGAGCGCGTCCCGTAATTCCCGAAGTCGCGCTTCTGTCGAAAAATAGCCGGGCTCGGCGTGCGCCGTGAAAAGGCGGCGCTTTCCAGTGGGTGCAAGGCCCACCCGGCGATTCGCTCCCGCCGGAAGCAATCGGAGCAGTCATGGAGGTAACGAAATGGCTGA